>OBEQ010054763.1_pt1 | contig 20354 bp, 19 predicted proteins | sample 1670901 | NCBI WGS metagenome assembly OBEQ01 (sample SAMEA104232315, study PRJEB22302) | groundwater metagenome | biome: forest; feature: aquifer; material: groundwater | place: USA | collected 2011-08-07 | depth 5.4 m
AAGAATAAAACTTGATAGAAAGATATACAAGACCAGAACTAGCAGAAATCTGGTCAGAAGAAAATAAATATAAAGTCTGGTTGCAGGTTGAAATTGCTGCAACTGAAGCATTATCTGAACTTGGAAAAGTTCCAAAAGAAGCCGTTAAAAGAATAAAAGAAAAAGCATCTTTTAATGTGAAAAGAATTAATGAAATTGACAAGGAAGTTCATCATGATGTAATAGCTTTTCTAACCTGTGTAAATGAATCAATAGGAAGTGAAAGTAGATTTTTGCATCTTGGAATGACAAGCTCGGATCTTGTAGACACCTCTCTTTCAATATTATTGAAGCAAGCAGGTGAAAAAATCTTTGAGGGACTTAATATATTTTTAAACACTTTAAATAGCAAAGCATTTGAACATAAAAATACTATTTGTATTGGAAGGACTCATGGAGTCCATGCAGAACCAACAACTTTTGGTTTGAAAATCCTCGCTATTTGGGAAGAGCTTGAAAGAGCAAAGAAGAGATTTAAATATGTTATGGAAGAAGAGCTTTGCATTGGAATGTTTTCTGGTGCAGTTGGAACTTACTCAAATATTGATCCAAGGGTTGAGGAAATCGCATCAAAAAAACTTGGTTTAAATCCTGCAAAAATCACCACACAGGTCATAAGTAGAGATAGACATGCTCTTTATTTAAGCGAATTAGCTCTCATTGCAACGATAATTGAAAAAATTGCAACAGAGATAAGGCATTTACAAAGAACAGAAGTCTTGGAAGTAGAAGAACCATTTTATGCAAATCAAAAAGGAAGCTCTGCAATGCCTCATAAAAGAAATCCATGGCGCTCAGAAAATCTTTGCGGGCTTGCAAGACTCGTCAGATCCTATTCTCTTGCCAGCATGGAAAATATTCCTCTCTGGCATGAAAGAGACATAAGCCACAGCTCAGTTGAGAGAGTAATATTACCTGATGCAACCATTCTTGTAGATTTCATGCTTGCAAGAATAAATGAAATAATCTCTGGATTAAATATTTATCCGGAAAATATGAAGGAAAACATGAATAAATTTGGCGGAGTTGTTTTTTCCCAGACAGTTTTAATCAGGCTTGTTGATACAGGGCTAAGCAGAGAAGAAGCTTATAAGCTTGTTCAGAAAAACGCTCATGCAGCGTGGAATAAAAGAGACGGGGACTTTAAGAAAAATTTGCTAAGTGATAAAGATGTTTTAAAACATCTTTCGGAAAAAGAAATAGAGGATTGCTTTAATCCGAAAAATCATCTTAAACATATAGACACAGTTTTCAGTAAAGTCCTTGGAAAAATAAAAGAACCCGTTAGTTGTTAAATTTTGCTGTCTGATAATTATAAGTCATCGCATATTAGCTAAAGTACAATTTGATATGATGAATACTCACTCTTCAACCCATGTCAGCTAAATCACCAAAAGTATTAATAGTCAGCTTTGACGGAGGCGTCTGGTCCAATCTTTTGCCAATTGCAAATGCAGGACTAATGCCAAACCTAAAAAAACTTATTGATAGTAGAGCATATGCAAATCTTGAATCAACGATTCCACCTGTAACACCACCAGCTTGGACTGCTTTTATGACAGGGTGTAATCCAGGGAAATCAGGGGTATTTGATTTTTATGAATATCAGGAAGGCACTTATAAACCATCTCTTACTACAAGCAAATCGATTCAAGTACCCACACTTTGGAGACTTCTTTCTGACAAGGGAGTAAGGGTAGGAGTAGTTGATGTTCCTATTAACTATCCGCCACCAGAAGTAAATGGTTTTGTTATTTCTGGATGGGAAAGACCAAGCAATAAAAAAATATTTACTTACCCGCCAGAACTTGGAAACAAACTTGTTGAAAAATTAGGAGATTATCCTATTTGTCTAAGAACCTTTGACAGGCAAGGCACAAAAGATGTGGATTTTTTAAATAACCTGATTGACATTACAAAAAAAGTTGGAGATGCTGCATTGTGGCTTCTTGAAACAGAACCAACAGATTTTTTCATGGTTCATTTTCAAACAACTGACATTATTCAACATAGCTTTTGGCCTCAGATTGCAACCTTTGATTTTGAATCAGAAGATCCAGTTTTAAAAAAGGTATGGGAATTTTATAGAAATCTGGATAACTATTTAGGAATGATAAAAAATGTTTTAAACAATGAAGGCAATTTTTTCTTAGTAAGTGATCACGGTTTTGGTCCAGTCAAAAGACGAATGGCAGTCAATGTTTGGCTTAGAGAAAATGGCTATCTAGAACTAAAGCAAGACATTGCAACCCAGCTTCGTACTACAGTTAAAAGCACAGCAATTAAAATGGTTAACAAAGTTGATGCTTTAGCAAGGTTAAAAACCAGGATTAAGAAAAAGACAGAAGAAGATTTGGAACAAAGAATAATTGTGCCAAGATCCATGGATGATCCAGTAGATTACAGTAAAAGCAGAGCATTTAGCGGAATTGGAACAGTTTGTGGAGCCATTCAGTTAAATTTAATTGGTAGAGAAAAGGAAGGCATTGTTCCAGAAAAAGAAGCAGAAGCTTTAAAAACAGAAATCATCCAAAAACTGGAAAATGTAAGGGATCCAATGTCAGGAGAACCATTTATAAAAGCAGTCTCTAAAAGAGAAGCAATTTTTTCCGGTCAGGCAATAAAAAAGATCCCAGATTTAGTTATAATTCCTCATCCCGGATTTTATCTTTTTGCAGGAACTACAGAAAAAGGACTTTTTCATGAAGCAAGTTCCCTTTCTACAGGAAATCATCTACCTGAGGGAATTCTTGCAATCGATGGACCAAATACTGGTAAATTTGACCTAAATTCTGCTAAGGTTACTGACATCTTACCTACAATTATGGATATTTTTGGCTTAAATCCACCAAATCATATTGATGGTAAAAGTCTATTGTTAAGGGAAAAGCTATTAGTTTAAAGAAAATTTATCAAACTTTTATTTTAAATTTAGATTAAGCATTGACAAAGAAAAGGTTAAAAGAATATAGTTGAATTATAAACGTCCCATACATACAGGCAAGCAAGTTAAGGAAAGAATCATGAATCCATTTATCAACCAAGTTGCTTCAAAAGACACAATAGAACTTATGGCAAAATTTTTTGATGCAGCGAATAAAGCAGTAAAAAAAGCAAACTACACTCCTGAAGCACTAGAAGCATTTGATTTAATACAAGCAATTTCATGTTATAGATATTTCCCTTCGGTTGGTCAATGCATAGAAGCCTTCCCAAGTTTAAATTCTGATCGCCACAAAGTTGAATACATCTGGGATCAATTTGGAAAATTAACTGCTAAGCAATTAAGCGATATTTATATTTCTTCTCTTAATAAATTAGATTTCAACGAGTGTTAAATTAGTTAATTTTCTATTTTTCTTTGCAATGACAGGTTAAGCTTTTATGCGAGATCTGCCTTTTGAGCTTTTATACAGTACTTTAAGACAGAATGAAACACTGTTAAAAAAATAACCGTCTTAATTTTAATCATGTCAGGAATAAAACATTCAAATATAACTCCAGAAAGAAAAAAGAAAATAGAACAAAATTTAATCAATATTTTTAAAGATGTTTTTTACAACAACTCAAATATTCTAAAAGCGAAAAGTGAATCTGATCTTATATCAGATGAGATAAGAATGTTTATCCTTGGATTTGCAGAAAGTGGACAGGAAGTAAGCGAAGTAGATTTGCTATTAAAAGCAAAAGAAAAAGGACAAGAGCTCGTTGAAAGTCATGAGCTGGTTTTCTTTGATGAAGAGGTGGATAAAGCTCTTGTCATGAGAGCTTTTTTAATTCCTGGCATGAAAGTTGAATTTACAGAAGAAAATGCTGGGGAGAAAGTCACAGAAGACGATCTTCAAACAGTAGATCATGAATTATGCGTTAGTTTTAAAGTCGCAAATGTAAATGAGTTTACAAAACTAGGTAACCTGCTTGATATTAGAGCGACCCTTGCAAAGGCGCTAACCAACAAATCAAAAGATCAAATCGAAACAACAAGCCTCATAAAGGAAAATACTATCTTCAAAAATTCATTGGAAAGTGTTTTTGATTCTGCAAATAGAGTTTTAAGAAATGAAAAAAACTAGCCGTGCCTAGCTTTTCCGTCTACCACCATTAAATCTTTGTTAGAGGTTCTAAGATACTTTTCCATTTCCTCTACGTGAGTTTGTTCACTTACTATGATTTGTTCCAGCATTAATTTCATTGACAGATTAGAGTCCCCAAATTCTTTTAACTGATTAGTATATAGATTCAACTGATTTTTTTCTGCCTTTAAGTCTTCTGCAAGCATATCTTCTACAGTCTGATAGCCAGGTTCAAAAACTTGATCAACTTTGACCGTAGGATGGCCACCCAGAGCAGTAATCTTTTCACCAAGTTGAATAGCATGGGTCATTGATTCAGTTGCCTGAGCTCTGAACATTTGCACAAGAGGACCTCTATTTGGGCCAAACACTATAAATGAGTGATGCAGATAACGGACTATTCCTGCCATTTCTTTTTCAAGATCAACGTTTAATGCCTTAATTAGCTTTTCATTATTTTTATCCATACTTTTCTCCTTGGATTTAAGTTTTAACCTTTACACATTTTCTCAGGATAGTGCTACAAATAGCTATTCATTGATAAAGATTTTCAGGTAAGTGATTTGCTTTACAGTTTAGGGAGCAAATAATTTCATGTCATTCAAGAATAACATTCCACCTTAGCTCTTTACTGGAACCTTTATTACCCTTTCATAACAGTTTAAGTATTTTTTTGCTGCTCCGAACTCAGATGAATTGAAACTCATGGCTTGTTTTACAAGCCCAGGCCATATTTCTTTATTTTTATAATATCTTATCGCTTTTTCAAGTGTTTCTAAAAAGCTTTCTTTTTTTAGTTCTTTAAAAACAAAACAGTTTGCCTTTTCTCCAAATTCAACATCAATTACTATTTCTTTTATTGCACCTATAGAATAAGCAACAGGGATGCTTCCGTATATCATTCCAATTAATACAGAAAGCCCGCTTGGCTCAGATTGTTTTAAGCTTAAAAGAAAGTCTGATCCTGAATAAATTTTTCTTGTAATTGAATCCTCATAATGTTTACTAAAAATCACTCTTATATTTTTGTATTGCTCAGTCAGCTTATAAAGTTCTTCAAAATATGATTCATTCCCAGTAACTAAAATTAAAACCTGTAGATTTAAACTGCTAATGCTTTGAATAGCACTTTTTAGCAGCTCTCTAGACTCATTATCACTAAATCTGCTGATTAGCCCAAAAAGCGGGGACTGAGTACCACCGTCAAATCCTGCTAGTTCTAAAAGGTCTTCCTTACACTTCTTTTTTCCAGGAGTAAAATAATTTTTTGTATAAACCTGTGAAATAAGACTATCTGTTTCTGGATTGTAAGTGTCTTCATCTGGGCTAGTTAGGATTCCACAAAACAAGTCTTTTTTTTGAATTAAAGAATTTGTCATTCCACTACCATAGATGCCGGATAAAAGTTCATATGCGTAGGTGCCTGATGGTGTGGTTACAAAATCAGCATTTGAAATGGCTTCTAGATCAATGTTTAAAGAATCATTGTTTGTTTCGTAGATTGTATAAAGGATTCCCTTACTTTTTAAATTAGCATATTCAATATTTTTGTTTTTAAGAAGGGTTAAAATACGAGCTGTTTCGTTATTGAACAAATGAAAGATATCCAAATTTATCTTTAACCTATTTATAATTTCAAGAACTGCTCGGGAGAAAAAACCAAACCTTTCTTTATCTGCAGAAGAAGACAAATATATTTCTTTAGAGTTGCTGAAGTGATTTTGACTTTCAATTAGAAAAACACTAACAAGTGAATTTGGCAATATTCCCTTATAAACAGATGTTAGGACAAAAGATTCTTTTCCATCATTTGGATATTTGACTTTAAAATCTAAAGGAAGTCTTTCTATGTGAAAAATGGAAGGATCAATTAAGCCATAGCGCGGAATAAAAATTTTTACATTATTGCCAGTCTTCTCAATATCTTTAGACAGCTTACAAACCAAATCAGCCAAAGAGCCAGCTTTGGCAAAAGGAAAACATTCTGGGGATGCAAAGACAATATTCATTTTCTAATATTGTACTAGCACTAAAGATATTAATGGGGGTGTTAAGTAAAACGGGGGGCGTCATTGCGAGGAGCAACTTTGTTGCGACGAAGCAATCTCAAGAACGTAATTAGATTGCCGCGTCGGCTCTTTCAGAACCTCCTCGCAATGACAATTACTCGAAAAATTATGGAGGTGGAAGTACAGTTGCTGGAGGAGGATCAAGCTTATAGTTTTCTTTTTCAGCTGTGCTCATAATAGGAATGCCCCATTTTTCAAGTACCATCTTGATATAGTCAATTCTAATTGAACCACCTACACCTCCTGCTCCTCTATAACCCCAGGTATTTATACCTATGAGTCTTCCTTGCATATCAAATAAGCCGCCACCTGAATTGCCAGGATTTATTGCTGCATCAGTTTGTATATGGTGATCAATATCAAGTGTTATTTTTCTGTCTTTATGGCTTATAACCCCGAAGCTTACAGAGTCTCTTTCTCCAAAAGGATTTCCAACAGTAACAACGCCCTCACCAACCCTTAAGGGTTCAGCAGTAAGGTCTCTCATCCTAATGCCAACATTTGGAGGGAGTATTACATCAGCTGGGATTTGTAGGAGTGCAAGATCATATTCTTCTGGATTAGAGTAAGCTCTATTCCCATTGCTTAGCATTACAGGAGCAGCATCAAATTCTATTGGCTTTTCAAAATCGCTACCATTATAAACCTTTACATGATATACCCCATCTGCAAATGCACCTCTTCGAAAATCATTTCCTTGAGTAACATGACCGTTTGTCAGAATAAATCTTCTTCCAAGATTATCCTGAATAATTACACCAGATCCAAGTCCAAATGGACCTTCTACTCTTACGGTTGAAGGAGTAACACCATCAACTACACTCATTATTTGATCGATGGTTACTCTTCTATTTAAAGCATCTATTGTAGAGCGCTGATCACTTAGTTGCCTATTGATGCTAGTAGTGTTATTTAATTGATCTAAATGATTCATATAAGTGGTTACTCCATTGCCGGCAACACCTGTGCCAATGAGCCCAAGCACTGCGGCGCGTAGCCACTTGCCGGCGCTTGAAGACTGACTTACTGGACTTGGAATAACGGAACCTATTTTTGTCATAAATACTCCCCTCTCCCTGATATGCGAAGATATCAGGCAGCTTTTTTGTTTTTTCTTAATATTTTTATTCTACTTTAGATTAAAGAATTAAAAAAAATCACCCCATAATTTTATGTAAGTAAGATAAGTAAAAAACTATTTTAAATAATTTAACTTGAGAGTGGTTTCAATAAAATTTTTCTTAAAGAGAAAAACATGAAAAAACAAATCAAATTTTCAAATTGAATTTAAGATAATTACAAACTGTATTTTGTGTGTATGGCAATTAGTGAAAAGACAGCAAAATAAATTTACTTAATATAAGTTATTATTTTTTACTTTTACAAATATATTACTGAAATCAGTTTAAGAAATTACTTTTTTACCCAAAAAATTAGCGGGGGCAGTAAAATGCCCCCGTGTCTTTTTCTACTTGCGTGGTTGTAGCTGACTTCTTAATGGCCAAACTACTCTTCCCACACTAGCAGGATAGAAATAGACGCTCATAGTGTCCTCCTATCGAGCATGACACCATCGTCCTAGATGAGACGTCTTTGTCTACACTTTTTAAAACTCTGGAATCTATTATATCAAAGGGAAACAGCGTTTTTTAGGAATTTTGATAATATCCTGAATTTAACTTAGGTCAATTGAATTATGTTCATTTAACTAGGAAATAACTAACATGTTGTAGATATTAAGGGTTGTTTAGATTAAAGATTAAGGAAATGCTGATGATTAACGGAAGAGTAATAAGTATAAAAATACCTCAACAAGGATTTGATCCAAATATCAACAAACAACAAGGAAATAAACCAATTAGTTTTGCAGATGCACTTTTAGAAATAAGCAAGGGGAATAAACCAACTGAACCTCAACCCCTCTCAAAAAAAGATGAATTTTTATCGAGCGAGAAAATAAGTAAGTTTGTCTGAAAGAAAAAGCCAAACACATGATAAACTTTTATCAATAAAGTTAATTTTATAAGAGAAATAGGAGCTTTCTTGCAAAGTAAAGTCGTATCTTATGATGCTTAGCTTTGCATATTGAATTAAATGAAGACAAGACAAACATTAAATTCTTCAGACACTAATCATACAAACAGTCTTAAAAGACCACTTGCTAGATTTAAAAAGCAAGTTGAAAGGTTGGAAGCACTAAAGGGAATTTCAGAACACCTTAGCTGGGATATGCAAACCTATCTCCCAGAAAAGGGGATTGATCCACTAGCCTGGAAGATGAAGCATTTAGAAATAATGCAAAACAAAATTTTAAGATCCAACAGATTGCAGGATTTGCTAAAAGAACTTAAAAAAAGAGTTGATGAATTAAACCCTGAAGATAGAGTGATGGTTAATCTAGTTGCAAAGGCTCATGAAAGAGTAACCAAAGTTCCAAAAGAGCTACTTGAAGAATTTGCAGAAGCATCAGTGCGTGGATATAGTGCATGGGAGTTAGCTAAAGAAAGCAATGATTTTAGTAAATATAAACCACACCTTGAAAAACTAGTTTCAATTCTTCGAAGTGAAATAGAACATCGTGGCTATAAAGATTCTCCATATAATGTGCTGCTTGATGATTATGAGCCTGGCTTAACAACGAAGCAACTAGATCATATTTTTAGCAGGCTTAAAGAAGAACTAATACCGATTATAAATAGGATTAAAAATTCGGGACATAAACCGGAAACGGCATTCTTATTCAAGAAATATGATCATAGTGAACAAATAAGGATAAGTAAGATAATCCTTGAAACAATGGGTTTTGATTTTCATGAGGGCAGACTAGATGAATCAATGCATCCATTTTGCTCTTCATTTGGTCCTGGAGATGTTCGCTTGACAACATTTATCTATCCAAATGATATTATTCATTCGCTTACTTCTGCAACACATGAAGGTGGACATGGACTTTATGACATGGGGGTTGATCCGAAGTTTTATAAGACCCCGCTTTTTGATGGGGCCTCTTGTGCTATACATGAGTCACAGTCTAGGTTATATGAGACTATTGTGGGACAAGGATTACCGTTCTGGAATCACTTTTTCCCAATTTTGAAAGAAGCATTTCCTGAACAACTTAAAGATGTAAGCATTGAAGATTTTTACAGAGCCATTAATAAGGTTGAACCTTCTCCTATAAGAATTGAAGCAGATGAAGTAACTTATCAACTTCATGTTTTAATCCGTTATGAGATAGAAAAAGATCTTATAGAAGGAAAATTAGCTGTAGAAGATTTACCAAAAGTTTGGAATCAAAAAATGCAGGATTATTTAGGCATTACTCCAGAGTCAGACTCAAAAGGAGTTATGCAAGATGTTCACTGGTCCGAAGGATCTTTTGGCTATTTTCCTTCTTATGCACTTGGAAATCTTTATGCAGCACAGTTTTATAACACTGCAAAAAAAGAAATTCTAAATCTGGAGCTAGAAATCTCAAAAGGAAACCTTATCCCTCTTAAGAATTGGCTCAATGAAAAAGTTCATAAATATGGTTCATTAGAAACTCCAGAAGAAATAATTAAGCGAGTTACAGGTGAACCTTTAAACCCTGATTACTTTATAAACTACGTTAAAGAAAAATATGCAAAGCTATATCCTTAGGAATGTTCTCTAAAAACTTGTCAATGATGGTTCTACTGAAACAGTTGACTTAAATGTAGACTGTGGAGATAACCTAGTTGATGACGAGCAGATAACATTAACAACTCAGTCTCCCTAGTTTTAACTAGCAAAAGACCATAGTTGCAAATTAATTGAAGCCTCCTGGAAATTAGTTTTCAGGGGGACTTTGATTTTTATATTCAATAAATTTGCAAGCTATTCACACGCTATAATAAAAACCGTTTCTGATTTACAAGATTCACTGATTTCTGAATACTGATTCTCTGCCCACTGACATGGGCCCTTACCTCAGTTGGATAGAGGACACGGCTACGAACCGTGGCGTCGTAGGTTCGAATCCTATAGGGCCCGCTTTCATGAGGTATAATTCTAAATTAGCTTTTGATTATAGGAGAATTCGCAAAATGCAAACTCACATTTTATCTTTCTTATTATCCTTTTTTTTATTTCTGACTTTTTGCATTCAGACTGCTTTTTCTGAAGACATAAAACAAACAAATGAAGTGAAGAAAGAGAATAAAACCCACAGTAAAACACCAGAAAAAACTCCCGAAGAAAAAAAATTAACCTTTCGTGCTAGAGAAACTGATTTATGGTTTAAAAGTTCAATACCAACTGAACCAACTAATGAGAAATTTAAAAAAAGTTTTGTAGAAACAACACTAAAAGGAGAACTCTATGCTACTCCTAAGAAAATCCTTGATGTAACAAAAGAAAAAGCTGACAGAGGTACCCCAGAAGGACTACTCTCTTCATATTTTTCTGCAAGTGAAGAAGGGGATGTAAATTGGATAGCAGACAATTTCCTTGATGCAGAAAAGGAAAAAATAAAAGAAGTTTTCAGTGATAAAAAAAACCTCAAAGGCAGTAAGAAAAATACTTCGAAGATGAAATCTAAACAAATTGTCGGAGAAGCTTACTATAAAGATCTTTTATTGCTTTTTGTAGAACAAAATTATGGAAAAGGCAATATTATTACTGAGGCAGTAGCTTGTAAAAAAACAGACGATGGGTGGAAGGTTACAAACTCAATTTCTGACGATAAAATCTTTGATATTGTTTTTGCTGCACTGTCTGCCGGAGAAGTCCTTGATAGCGAAGCTGCAAAACCAACAATCATACACAAGACCATAAAAATAAACTAATTTTATAAAAGCCTAGTATTTCTAATTGCGTCATTGCGAGGAGGCACAAAGTGTCGACGAAGCAATGATATGAAAAGCTAATTATTAAGCTCAAGATCAGCTATTAATATTCCAGGCTCTGTAAGTGTGCTGGTTGCTATTTCTGGGGTTGCCAAATATTTCATTGCATGAGCTGAGATTTGTTTGTAAGCCTCGTTTTTTGTTATTTCAAACAAGTCATTAGCAAATCTTGCTACTTCAATGTTTTCATCGATCAATCGGCTTGGTGATCTTACAGCACACACCTTGCAAGATGCCTCGCTAGTAGCAAATCCAACAATGGGTGAAGTAAAATGCAAATCAATGAAATTTAGAGCTTGCTCAGCACATACAAGCCATTTTTTATCATGCGTTGCATTATAAAGACTTAAAAAAGCACGACCCATATTTAAAGTATCGCTTAGAAATGGTCCAGCAGAGTCTTTTTCATCATGCCGGAATCCATTTACCGGCAGTGCTTGATTTTCAATTACCCATTTTAGAGATTTTAATATGCTTTCAGTAGATGTCCAGTCAGAAAAAATCCACTCTAAATTATCATTTAGATTAAACGATAAAAATCGATTTTTTAATATCCAATTGGCAGCACGAATGGCATCGTAAAGATATGTTTGATTGTTTCCACTTGCTCTGTACAAATCCACAAGAGCATTTATTACAAGTCCATTTTGACTTGAGTAAACATGCTTATCTACTCTAGGGATGCCAAGCTTACGTCTTTCAGAATCATTTTTCTTAAAATATTCAGAGCTGTGCTTGCCCTGTATAAGATCTGCATCCTGGCTTACATAAAAAGTTCCTTCCTCACTTGATATAAATTCTTTTAAATATCTGTAAATGTTTTCAGCAGCTTTTAAATATTTTGGATCTTTGAATTGTGAGTAAGCATTTGAATAAATATGTAGAAATCTTGCTTGAATAGTAGTTAATTTCTCAAAATGCGGATAATCCCATCCTCCCATAGTTGAATATTGGTATGCTCCACCCCATACCGGGTCAATAAGTTTTATAGCAGAGCCCAGCGTTTTTTTTGCCATCTTTTCCTGTTCTTTATCCCCGGTCTTTGCAAGGATCAGGCTGTATTCAATAGAATCATTGTCAAGAAATTTTTGTCCAAGTTTTAACCCTCCAAGAACAGGATCATAGCTTGATTTATTATTTTGCTGCAATTCTTTTTTTAGTTCATCTGTTAGAGTTTGAGCACTTGAAAATTGAATACCTGCATCATCAGGATATTTTTCTTCAGGGGTTGGATCATCAACTATTTTTTGAAGAAGCTGTTTCATTTCTTCAGGTTGTATGTATCCTGAGCGTTTAACGATTTCTTCTCCTTTTGAATTAAAAACTATTGTTGCAGGCCAACCATAATCTCTATAACGATTTGAGAGGTCTGGGCGTGAATCTTGATCAACCCTAACGGGCAAATAATATTCTTTTAAAAGACTAACTACGCCAGGATTGCTATAAGTTTCTTTGTGCATTACATGACACCAATGACACCATATAGCCTCAAGATCAAGAATAATAAATTTATTTTCTTTTTTTGCTTGATCAAACAATGATTCTGACCAAGTAGTTATCCAAGTAATATCAGATTCATTTGCTGAAATTGGAGCAAAAGAAAAACCTATTGAAACTAATATTATTAAAAATATCTTTAATACTGTTTTCATTGTTTTGATTGACGATAATATTCTAATAATTATTCCCAAGTGTAACTTAAAATCGCGTGCTGGGGTATATTAAGTTGTAGAAAACAAAACTATGAAGTATGTTCCATTTCACGAATTAGGAAACTCCCCAAATATTATTGTAGATGGGGCAGGTAATGAAAACACTCTTATAACACTTTCCCATTGGCCAAAAAGTGGGACGCCAAATGAATTAAAAGATGATCTTTCAATTCAAATTGTATTTAAATATCTTGAGAGCCCAAAATTTCATGTAAAGGCTGATATTGTTTCAAACAATCATTTTGATGAAGATGGGCTTGTTGGTATTTATGCTCTTTTAAATCCTGAATTAGCAAACAAACAAAAGTCATTATTGACAGATATAGGCAGTGCAGGTGATTTTGGTACTTATAAAACAAGAGAAGCTGCACGAATAGCTTTTGTTTTATCAGCTTATGCCGATCCTGATTTATCGCCGCTTGATCCATCTCTCTTTGAGAAAGAATATCCGGAAACCTGTGGCTATCTTTATAATAAAATGCTTGAGCTATTGCCAGATATTATAAATGAACCTGATCGCTTTAGAAAATTTTGGCAGTATGAAGAAGAACTTCTTAGCGCAAGTGAAACTTCTATCTGGACTGGAAAAATTAAAATCGAAGAATTTTCAAACCTTGATCTAGCAGTTGTTACACTACCAGAGTCAATGCCTGAAAGAAAGGTTCATAGATTCACCCTTGAGCGTAATGCAGTCTGCCACCCAATGGCACTGCACAATGCTACAAATTGTAATAGGATACTTTTAATACAGGGACATACTTATGAGCTTCAATACAGATATGAAAGCTGGGTGCAGTATATTTCAAGAAAAATAATGCCAAGAGTTGATCTTAATCCGCTTGCAAAAGAACTGTCTGAAAAAGAAAATGGAAACGGAGAATGGAAATTTGATGGAGCAAATTTAATTACACCAAAGTTGCATTTAACGGGTGCAGAAGAAAGTAAAATTACGCCAGAAGAATTTATCTTGAAAGTTAAATCTTTTCTTGAAACAGCTAAACCAGCTTGGAATCCTTATGACTAGTCTTCTTTGCTGAGATGTTTATATACCGTTTTGGCTAAAAGCAAATTACCTTTTTTTGTATAGTGTCCATCATCCAGATAAAGACTGTTCAATTCTTTTTGATCTTCTTTTTTAAGAATCTCAATATAATCTATGTAATTAAGATCTTTAATTTTTAACTCTTTAAAAACAGATTCAAAAGCAATTAAAGAAGCAGATTTTTCTATAAAATCCTTTGTGGAAGGACTTAAAACAACTAAAAGTTTGGCATTATGACTTAAACCCAGTTCATAGATTTTTTGAAGTAAAGTCGTTGAAACTTTTTCTAATTCCCCTCCACTGCTTAGAGTCTTATCACCAGAGACTTGACTTAAAACCTTGCCTATAAAGCCTTTATTTGGGAGATATTTACCGAGAAAATAGCTTCTTGAAAATAGATTTCTCAGGCAGTGTTCATTGATATTATTATTTGTAAGCATTAAATCACCATCTCTAAAAACAAAGAGAGGCTTTCTTTTTCCGTTGTCAAAATTTCTTCCAGTACACACTAAGTCATTTTGTGCACAGATTACTAGGACAACTTGTTTTAAATCATTAAATTTATCAATGTGTCTTTTCAAAAATAAATAATATTGTCCAAGGTCATATCCTGATACAGCAAGATTAGATACCTGATAGCCTGAATTAGAAACCATTTTATCTAAAAGATAAGGGAATGTTTCTTCATCACTTACGCTAAATCCCCATGCGACAGAATCTCCAAGTATAATTATTTGTTTTTTACTTTGATTAATCTCAGCAGAACGAAATCCATGTGAATTTGATGTTATCGTTCCCCAGCCAGGGACATAAACTTTTGTATTTGGTATTGGATCCCACCCAAGCTCTGAATCAAACTTAGTATTTGGATCATGCCAAGCATAACTCAGATACTTTTGCATTTTTATAAAATATCTTGCTTCTATAAAAAGAATCACGAATAAAAAACAAAAAATAATGCTTATTAATGAAAGAGCAATATTAATAACTAAGTCTTTATTACGCAGCATTTCCTTTTTTCATTGTCATTTCGTTAATTTTTGATATTATGCTTGTAAAAAAATCTAAAACGGTTTTATGCCAAGATTTTTGGACAGAATTATTTTTGCCAGGATCTATTACTTGTGTCTTTACTTCAGGCTCTGGACTACTTTTAATCTCTCTTAAAAATTCTTCTAATGGCTCTTCAAAAATGCTTGTGTTAAGTCGATTGGCTAATTGCTTTGGTGGCAATAGTCCTTGAGCTAGTTGTTCTGATGTAAGCCTTAGTCTCATAAAGTAAAGTTATAATTATTTGTTGGAATAATTTTAACATAAATCATTTATGAACCACACATTTACAGCAGGCGGAATTGTTTTAAATAAAAGTAGACTTGTACTTGTTGTGAGCCAGAATGGAAACTCGTGGTCATTACCTAAAGGACATATAGATGAAGGGGAAGATAAACTTCAGGCTGCAGTCAGAGAGATATATGAAGAATCAGGGATTAGAGGACTGAAACTTATCAAAGAATTTCCCAGCTATCAAAGGCACAGAATAGGCTTGGATGGTGGAGAAGACAAGTCTGAACTTAAAACAATTTATATGTTTTTATTTAAAACAGAACAAGAAGACTTAAAGCCAATTGACCCAACAAACCCTGAAGCAAAATGGATAGAGAAAGAAAAAGTTGCAGATCTATTGACACACAGAAAAGACAAAGAGTTTTTTCTAAATGTTTTGAATGATCTTTGAAATTTATCCAATGGGACAAGGTCCTCTAAATGGTTCTGCTGGACAGGGGCTTGTCCCTGGTCTTTTAAGTGGTGCTGGCTTTGGTTGAGCAGGACCTGGGGTAGCAGGCTTAGCAGGTCTACTTGGAGCTGGTTTTGCTGGTGCAGGTGGTTTTGGAGCTGGCGCTGGATCTGCTCCTCTTATTATAGATATTTTTGTCATATTATTTTCTCCTTCAATATATTTTTCTAATCTAAACCTAAATCTCTCCTATCATAAAATCTAAAAGCAGATTCATCCTGTATAAGTGGAAGAACAAGACTAGTCCAAGCTTGTACAGTAACTATATCTTCATCCCAAGACTCATCTTTTGAAAGAGAAATCTTTTTATCATCTACAGTTAAAGTCATATCATAGGTGTCTAGTAATAATACTCTTTGAGGTAGTGAGAAATGTTCTCCTGGTGGTGTTAGAGCCAAAACCGGATAAAATGTTTTATTTGTTATGCTTTTTTTGTGTCTACCAAAATGCCATTTATATGCTTCTTCAAGCCTTCTAAAGATCTTTTGATTTTTAGATATCTCACTAAGATCTCCAAATTCTATTGGACCGCTGGTCTCTCTTTCTTTGCTAAGCAATGGATCATCTTCTCCCCAAGATTCATAACCAGTCTCTGCCGTTCTTTTCCAAAGATCAGAATCATCATCACTTTGTAAAACTTCTTTTTCTTCTTCAGAAGCGTGTATAGGAGCATCTTTATCCCAGGATTCATATCCTGGTTCTACATCTTTTTTCCACCAGTCAGGATCTTCTTCTGTTTCTGTAGGACCTTCACTATATGATATTTCTGGATTATCAGAATGCTCTTCATCTATTCCTTTTTCTCCTTCAGAAGTAAAGCCTTTACTATGACGAGCATAAGCAAGTTCTGACAAATCTAAAAGATTTAAAAGGCTAGTTGTTACTCTGTAAATGTCATCATGATCTTTTCTGTGAGGAATTAATAACTCTTCAAGTTCTGGAGTCATTGTTTGAGTCCAGATGCCCAGTAAATCACCTTTATGAACATGATCCCAGATGTCAGTCATTACACCTGGAGCCCCTCTTAAACGTAACTCTATTTCATGTAATGGTTTTGAGTTTGGGCGACGAGAATTTGACATGCCACCAGAGAGATTTGATCCCCATCCTACATTTAAACACTCTAACCCTTTTTCCAGTGATGCTTTAACTAATCCTTCTGGAGTTAAATCAGCATCATTTATATCTGCATATTCATCTTCATGTCCTTTTACTAATTCATCTGTAGACATTGTTGTACCTTTTATTTTTTCTTGCAGGACTTCTGTAGGAACAAGAAGAGCAACATCTACACCTTTATTGTGGAAATGATCATTAAATATAACTAGACTATAATGAACACCGTTTATAACATGTTTTTCATTTCCAGGAGACGATATAGCTATTAAACCTCTTGTTAATAATAAGTGCGTTCTGGAAAGATCATCAAAGTCATCTGCATAAAATGGCCATGCTTCTTTATATGCAATAAATGGATCACCTGTAATCTCTCCTGCTGTTAAATCTTGTCCAAATGCTTTTTTGGGATCTATTCCAGAGATTAAAACTCCTCTCCCTGGAAAAGAGTTTGGGTCTTTTGCATTTATGCGCCTAACTTTATGTGCCGTATCAGTACCAAATCTACTAAGGAGAGGTTCTTCATCAGTTGGAGGCCTTCTTGCCTCAAACATAAGAGAACTAAATCCATGGTGAATTACTACCAATCTTTTTTGTATTTCACTGGCTTGCTCTGTAACTCTTTGTGCATCAGGGTTTGTGTCTCCTGTCTCATCAGTGAGTGCATAAGGAGGATTATCACATAGAGTTATATTTTGAAATTGTGTTTTTGTTTCTTCTAAGACACTAGGATCGGTGGTAGTGAACATTGCAACTCTTAGGACATGGGCAGTTATTTCACGAAGCAAATTAAATGATTCATTTGCTGTTTTAATATATCCATCTTCACCTATTGCTTTAATGTAATTTCTTAAAGTGGCATCAGCCATTTTATATTTTGCAAGCAATTTGCAGTAGTATAAAATGGTGTTAATTCGTGTTGTCTCATTTAATTTGATATGAAAATCAAAAGCTTTTTCAAATACTTCTTTTACAAGAGGAGTTGTTTCTCCCAATTGTGAAATTAAACCAGCTTTTAGTTTTTGTAATTCTTGTGGATTCTCTTTTATTAAATTAAGTCTTATTTCAAGATCGTCTTTGATTTCTTTGTTAATGTAGTTAGGGATAGGACCGCTAAAGGATAGAGCATCTTCAAAGCCAAACGTTGTTTTAATAGTATTATTTGAATAATTTTTATATATTAACTTGTCATAAATTAGTTCTTTTTCTAATGAATTGATTTTTTCTAATGATATTTCTTTCAAAAGGCTTTTATCAATGATATTGCTGTCCTTTTTTTTATAAGGATCTATCTTTTCAAAATGGTTAATGAATTCTTTAATATCAAGAATAGGATATTTCTTGTCGTTGTTAATAGGATCTATCGGTGGCATAATATTATAATCTTATAAAAAAAATTAATTGTTTATCAAGTCCTTAAGACAGGTTGCAGATTAAACCTATTTAAGATTTAGAAAGAATTAATAATTACTTTAGGTTAAAAGGAATAGTTAAGAAGGATTTGCTATAAAACGTTAGGAGATTGCGCCACGCTTCACTTCGTTCAGCTCGCAATGACACTACAGCAATGGTTCTTGCTTAGTCATGCAGTGAATGCTGCCACCTTCCTGAATAAGCAATGAACAGTCAATCCCTATGACTTTTCTGTCGGGGAAAAGGAATTGAAATATTTTTAGAGCTGCTTCATCTGTAGTGGAATTATAGGTGGGAACTATAATTCCACCATTTACAAAAATAAAATTTGCATATGAGCATGGAAGATCTTTAATTTTTGCATCAGTTGGTTCAGGTAAAGGAATTTCTATAACTTCTAATCTGTAACCTTTTTTTGGATGTTTCCACTCTTTTAAAAGAGTAGTACTCTTAAGCAGGTGAGGAAAGTTTTTTTCTTTTTTATTAGATGATTTACAAATTAAAACCTTTCTTTGTCCTATAAATCTTGCAACATTATCTATATGTCCGTCTGTATGGTCATTTGCCAGTCCTCTTTCAAGCCATATTACTTCTTCTGTATTAAATGCTGATTTTAAAATTGATTCTGTTTGTTCTTTACTTAGATCTTTATTTCTGTTTTTATTTAAAAGACATTCCTCTGTAGTTAAAATAATTCCATCGCCTGAAAATTCAAGTGCTCCGCCTTCAAGAATTATTGGATAAGACTCAATCTCTAACCCACTAAATAGTGCAATTCCTTTCGGTAAATTATTGTCCAACTCCCAAGGTGGGAACTTCCCTCCCCAAGCGTTAAACTCAAAATCAAGCACAAGTGGTTTTTTTCTCTTCCCCTCTTTTACTTCAAGAAAAAATGGTCCATAGTCACGTATCCAAATATCGTTGTTTGGAATTATTACTTTTTTTAATTTGTTTTTTTTCTGTTGAGCCTGTTGAGACATACCATGGTATGTCTCTGCTTTGTGTAATAATTCCTCGCTTGTGAAAATTAAATTAACATTCTGAAAATCAAGGATTTTATTGATCAGTTCTACGTAGAATTGCTTTATTCCATCTAACCTTTTCTTTCCCCATTCTTTTTCATTGTGTGGACATGAAAGCCACACGGTGCTTTGCTTTTCCCACTCTGCTGGATAAAGTCTGCTAACTGGCTGAGGTATTGTTGAGACGCGGTTAATAGCGCCTCTTCCTTGTTTCACTTTTAATTTCCATCCCAAGATTTTGACAGGGTTTGATAATTATCAATTCTTCTATCTCGAAAAAACGGCCATACTTGTCTACATTCTTTTATTTTTCTAAAATCAATTTCAACTTCTGAAATAGTTTCATTAGTTTTGTCCTGATGAATTATCGATCCATAGGGACTTGTAAGAAAAGAGTGTCCCCAGAAATTTAAATGTCCTTCTTTTCCAACTCTGTTAACAGCCATTACATAAATGCCATTTGCTATTGCATGCGATCTCATAATAGTAGTCCAGGCTTCTACTTGTTCTGGGTATATAGATGAAGACTCATTTTCATCCCAGCCTATTGCAGTTGGGTAAATTAAAATATCTGCGCCCTTAAGTGCTGTGATTCTTGCTGCTTCAGGAAACCATTGATCCCAACAAATAAGAACACCAATATTTCCTATAGAAGTTTTGGTTGTTAGGAAACCAAGATCCCCAGGAGTAAAATAATATTTTTCATAAAATCCAGGATCATCGGGAATATGCATTTTTCGATAGTGCCCGACTATGTCTCCATTGTTTTCAATTACTAAGCAGCTATTGTGGTATATGCCCTCTGTCCGCTTTTCAAATATTGGTAGGATTAAAACAATTTTTAATTCTTTTGCAAGAAGTTGAAAATGTTTTATAGGATCAGAATCAATATTTATAGCTTCGTCAAAATTCTTTTTGTCTTCTGTAATAGGAAAATAATCCCACAAAAAAAGCTCTGGCAGCACTATTAATTTTGATCTGCCATTTGCTGCCGTGCGAATTTTTTCGGAGTAATATTTTAAATTTTGTTTTAAGCTGCCTTGTGATTTTCCTTGTACCCAGGCTGCTTTTAATGGTGACATTGCAGGCTTATTTTAGCAAATCTTTTGAATCGCGTCATTGCGAGCCGAATGAAATGAGGTGTGGCAATCTCATAAGCTTCACAAAATGAGATTGCTTCGTCGCTAACGCTCCTCGCAATGACA
>OBEQ011370769.1_pt1 | contig 20354 bp, 22 predicted proteins | sample 1670901 | NCBI WGS metagenome assembly OBEQ01 (sample SAMEA104232315, study PRJEB22302) | groundwater metagenome | biome: forest; feature: aquifer; material: groundwater | place: USA | collected 2011-08-07 | depth 5.4 m
CTCATTAAAACAGTTCACTTTTAATTCTTAAATGACAATTTACAATACCTTCCTTGACTGTCCAATGAAGCTCCCCTATAATCTTACGATTATCTCTTTATAATGAAAATAGTTTGTTCTTTGCCATATTTTTTTCGGTGGATGTAGGGGTGTGCTGATGAGTAAAAACAGGCCGTATCGTTACCCTTTGTATTTGTTGCTTCGGTTATTGCAAGGCATGTCACTTGTGCTGCCCCGGCTGTTTATGTTGGGTTTTGCAAAAGTTGCGGGAAAGATGGCCTGGCGAATTCTTCCGAAGGAACGGCGCAGGGTTTTTCAACATCTCGAGTTGGCTTTCGGTGATTCAAAGACTCAAAAAGAATTTAATAGAATCGGCGAAGCTGTCTTTCAAAATTTGGGCAAAACAGCAGTTGATACGCTTCGAATGCCGAAGTTGAAAAAAAAAATACTGCAAAGCGGGTTTGTTTTTTGTGATCCAAGCACATTCAAAAAAATGGATCAAGCGCATGAAGCCGGAAATGGTATTATCATTTTGACGGGTCACATTGGCAATTGGGAGTTGGTCGCGCTTTTTATGATGTCCCATGGTTATCCGAGCGGAGCAATCGTGCGAAGAATTTATTATGAACCTTTTAATCGTGTTTTGGAAAGCGTGCGGCGCTCCACAGGAGTACAAGTGATTTACCGTGATGAGTCGCCCAAAGCAATTCTTACCCTATTAAAAAACAATCAAACGGTTGGTATTTTACCTGATCAAGATGTTGATAGTGTGGACGGAATTTTTGTTCCTTTTTTCGGAAAACTGGCTTATACGCCGACGGCACCGGCAAAATTGTCGCTTGCAAGCCGCGCGCCGATTTTGCCTATGTTCATGCTGCGGGATGGTTTAAAATACCGATTTGTGGCGGATGAACTCATTTGGCCCGAGCTTGAGCTTTCACGGGAAGAAGCCGTTATCAAAATGACGAAACAGTGGTCGGCAAGCGTGGAATCCATTGTACGTCAATTTCCAGAACAATGGGTTTGGATGCACCGCCGGTGGAAAACTCAGGAAAACATGACCGGGAAAGTCTCGAAAGGACACGAGTGATGCGATGGTAAAAAATATTATCCGAGTGAGTATCGTGTTTATTTTAGCGTATATCGGGTTGGTGCAATTTCAGATGTGGTCGACTTCTAAGAAGAGGAAGGCGAGCGAAGATAGCGAAAACGTGTCCCAGAATAAACCACTTCAAAAAGTTTACAGTTTTTCTTTCTCCAAATATGATACCGGCGGGAAAAAAGAACTTGAAATCGAAGGCGATTCTGCCAACATTCTCACGAAAGATATTTTCTTTACGAACGTACTCGCCAAAGCATTTGCCGAAGATTCTCCAATTACCATTACAGCCGATAGCGGCGTCTTTGATAAGTCATCCAGCAATGTTCATCTCGAAAAAAATGTGATCGCAACGACAAAAACCGGTACTCGGCTTCTGACCGAGGAATTAAACATTTATCCAAATGAAAAAACCGTGGAAACAACTGTTCACGCAAAAGTTAAACGAGAAAATATTCACGTTGAAGGCATTGGCGCGACCGGAGATTCACAGCTCAAAAAAGTAAACTTCAAAAAGAATGTCACGGTGGTTGTCCAAAATATTGATTCCGAAACCAAAGCACCCACTATCATCACCTGCGACGGGCCGCTTGAAATTGATTACGAAAGAAACATTGCGCACTTCTCCCAGAACGTCGTTGCGAAAGACGAGCGCGGCCGTTTATTTGCAGATTTTATGGACGTTTTTTACAGTCAGCAAACCAAAAAAATTTATAAAATTATCTCAACTGGCAACGTGATTATCACCAATAAAGACGGACACACTACCTACAGCGACAACGCGATTTATCTGGCGGAGGAAGGTAAGATTATTTTAGGCGGCGATGTGGAAGCGGTGGGCGCGAAAAAAGAAAGCGGCATAAAAAGCGACGCTTCTGTTTTTAATTTGCTTAATCTCGAAAGCACTTCATCGAAGGCAAAGAAAAAGCCGGACCATTCCCAAGAAATTGGATAAAGGAGTATTGCATTGCATTTATTAGAAGTCATCGATCTTGTTAAAAGTTACAAAGGCCGTACGGTTGTCAACAAAGTTGCCATTAATGTTTCCCGCGGCGAAATTGTCGGACTTTTGGGGCCGAACGGAGCCGGCAAGACCACCACGTTTTACATGGTGGTTGGGATTATCAAAGCAGATGCCGGGCACGTGACTTTCCGCGGCGAAGAGATCACATCCCTTCCGATGTATCAGCGGGCAAGACTTGGGATTGGATATCTTTCACAGGAACCCTCCATTTTTAGAAAATTAACCGTCGAAGAAAATATCATGGCCATTTTGGAAACACTTGATATTTCTCAGACGGAACGCAAAAGAAGGCTCGAACAGCTTTTGCATGAATTAGACATTACGCATCTTGCGAAAAATAAAGCCATGACACTTTCCGGCGGTGAGCGCCGCAGGCTTGAAATCACGCGCGCACTCGTTACGAACCCTTCTCTCATTTTGCTGGACGAACCTTTCAGCGGAGTGGATCCCATTGCCGTATTTGAAGTTCAGAAAATTTTACAGCGGTTGAAAGAACAAGGGCTGAGTATCTTGTTGACAGATCATAGCGTGCGCGAAACGCTTGCGATTACGGACCGAGCGTACATTATGTATGAAGGAAGAGTGGAGGTGTCCGGTACCTCTCACTTTTTGGCAACCGATAAGAAAGCACGTGAGATTTATCTTGGAGACCGGTTTGTTTTAGCTTAAGAATTGCTAACGAATATGTGATTTGTTGATATTTGAGAAGTCAGTATTTTGGCAGCGGAAATGAAATTAACTTCGGGTTAAAAGTATTTTTCCACGTTTTGTCGCATTTCATTTTTCTCAAATTCAGCTCGAGCCCAAGAAAATCCGGAACACCTTGGTCTCACTCGGTTAAACATCACTGATCATAAAGGAGGAAATGCTTGAATGAAAATTCATGAGGTTTTAGATAAAAAAGCAATTAAAATTGGGCTTGAAGAAACCGACAAAGAAGGGGTTTTAAAAGAACTTGTTCAGGTGCTGTCGAACGTTCGAAATATTGGTGATCAAAAAGCCATTGTGAAAGCGTTGATTGAAAGAGAAAGTCTGGGATCCACCGGCATCGGACAGGGAATCGCGATTCCTCACGGGAAGACCGACAAAGTGAGCGAGCTCGTGGCGGTGATGGGAATTAGCCATAAAGGTGTTAATTTTGATGCGCTTGACGGCGAACTTGTATATATCTTTTTCCTTTTGGTTACACCGAAAGAAGCCTCAGGTCCCCATTTGAAGGCACTCGCACAGATTTCACGTTTACTCAGAGACACGTATTTTTGTGAATTGATACGAAAATGTAAAACGCCGGAGGAGGTCTATCAACTGATTAAGAACGAAGAAGAGAAAAAGCACTAATCAAAACCCACAATTTTGCTTTATCAAAGCACATGGCTTATCCAACGATACTACAACTTTACGAAGGCATGAAGGAGCGGCTCAAGCTCCATTTGCTTAATCCAAGCATCCCGCTCACTCGAAAAATTCGTTCGGCTGAAATTCACAGGCCCGGCCTCGCATTTTCCGGTTTTTACGATTATTTTGCTTTTGATCGCATTCAAGTTCTTGGGAAAACGGAAATTTGGTTTTTAAACAAACTCTCCGGAACAAAACGTAAAACAAATTTGGCTAAATTTTTTTCATATCGAATTCCTTGCATCATTGTCGCTAAAAATCAGAGCGTTCCGAAAGATTTTTTGGAACAAGCAACTCACGTGCGCATTCCGGTGTTTCGGGCGGTTTACCGGACATCCATTTGCGTGAGTCAAATTACCGTTTTTATAGAAAATATTACGGCACCGGAGACAGACGTTCACGGGACACTGCTTGATGTTTACGGTGTGGGAACGCTCCTGCTCGGCAAAAGCGGAATCGGAAAATCAGAATGCGCGCTTGAATTAATTGAACGCGGCCACCGATTGGTGGCGGATGATGTTGTCAAAATCAAGCGCGAGGGAGAATCGGTTGTCGGAAGTTCGAATGAAACTCTCCAGCATCACATGGAAATACGAGGGCTGGGAATCATTGATGTGAATGCCATTTTTGGAGTTGGCGCCATTCGGAATCGAAAACGGGTAACGCTGACCGTATCACTTGAAAAATGGAGTCCGAAGCAGGAATATGACCGGCTGGGTTTAGAAACAAAAACATATGAAATTTTGGGCGTAAAGCTGCCTTATTTTGTGCTTCCCGTACGGCCCGGACGAAACATCCCGATTTTGATAGAAGCAGCCGCATTAACCCAGCGTGCCAAATTTATGGGTCATCATTCTGCCAAAGAATTTAATGAGAATTTAATTGATCAAATGAGAAAAGGAACAGTGGTAGCCTCGTAAATTTATGAAATTTTTTAAGTGGCTGTATCCGGGAATTGGTGTCAAGAGATGGGTGATTGTTGCCACATTCGGACTGGGTCTCATGATTGTCGTTGCCCTCTCAGCCATTCAAACCATCTCCCGGCACAATTTGCTGCTTGCGAGTTTTGCGCTTGCCGCGCTCATTTTTGGCATTTTTTTGGTGTATACCGCTATTAAAAGTATTTTACGGATTTTTGTCCGGGCACTCATGCCGCCCACCAGAGAAGATTTGGCAAGTCTCGTCTATGAAAGCCGGCGGCGGGATTTTTTATCGCGTGGTCCGAGGATCGTCGCGATCGGCGGAGGAACGGGGCTTAGTGTTCTTTTGTCCGGGATTAAATTGTACTCCAGTAATGTAACGGCCATTGTGACCGTGACGGACACCGGAGGAAGTTCGGGCCGTTTGCGCGACGAATTGGATATTTTACCGCCGGGCGATATCCGCAATTGTTTGGTCGCGCTCGCCGATGCAGAGCCGCTTATTCGGGATTTGTTTCAATACCGATTTGAAGACGGATCCGGGCTCAAAGGACACAGTTTTGGAAATTTATTTATTACGGCGTTATCCAAAGTAACGGGCGATTTTGAGCGTGCGATTAAAGAATCCAGCAAAGTGCTTGCCATTCGCGGCCGCGTGATCCCATCGACACTCACACAGGTGAGTTTAATGGCAGAGTTTTCGGATGGCCGCGTGATTGAGGGCGAGACCAATATTACCGCGTATGGGAAGCCGATCAAGCGTGTTACGCTTAAGCCGGCAGATTGCCCGGCGACGCTCGAAGCGCTCGAAGCCATCGAAGATGCGGAAATTATTGTGATGGGGCCGGGAAGCCTTTATACGAGCATTTTGCCTAATTTGCTCATCAAAGACATTATGGGAAAGATTTTGGATTCGGAAGCACTGAAAATTTTTGTCATTAATGCGATGACGCAGCCCGGTGAAACGGATCATTTTTCGGCTTTTGATCATTTGGAAACACTCGTGAGTCATACCGATCCGAGAATTGTAGATGTCTGTTTTGTGAATCATCAAACCATTCCAAAGACCATTTTGGAGCGATATCAGGAAACTTTGTCGTATCCCGTGGAAAATGACATTGCGCGGATCCGCGAGCGGGGTTATGAAATTTTGGAAGGACATATGTTAAAACTCGACGAGCAGGTCCGGCACGATCCCCAAAAGCTCGCAAAATTAATGGTAGACCGGTATTATCAAAAAGCAAATGTGATCAATGGAAAAACCAATTAAAAAAAGCGCTCCGGAAGTTTTGGAGCAGAAATTTGTGATTGCGAATAAACTGGGGCTCCATGCAAGGCCTGCGGCACTTTTGGTTCAAACGGCGAATCGATTTCAGAGTGAGATTACGATTCAAAAGGGAAAGCAAAAAGTAAACGCGAAATCCATTATGGGCGTCATGATGCTTGCGGCAGGTTTGGGCAGCCATGTGATTGTCCGAATGACAGGACCGGATGCGCGCAAAGCCATGCAAGCAGTTGCAAAACTTTTTCAGGAAAACTTTCAGGAATAAAAGATGCAAACTCCGTACGGTATGAAGATTACTTATGCGCTAAGCTCTCACCATTGGTTTGTATTTCACGGGAGAAATTAATGCAGATTCTTCATGGAATTAAAATTACTTCCATGCTAAGTGTTCACCCTTGGTTTGTATTTCACGGGAGAAATTAATGCAGACTCTTCATGGAATTCCAGTTTCTCCGGGTGTTGCCATGGGACGCGTATTGGTGTTCCATAGCGAGGACTTTTTTTCAGTTCCGCAATTTAAAATTCAGGATGATGAAATCCCGCGCGAAATTGCGAGGTTTGAAGAAGGACTCACGAAAACGCGCGCGGAACTTTTGAACATCCGCAGAAAAATTTCCGATGAAATTGGCCACGAACATTCGGACATTTTCAATGCACATCTTTTGATTTTGGAAGACCGTACGCTCATTGAAGATGTCATTCAAAAAGTGAAGGAAGAGAAATCAAATGTTGAATACGCGTTTTCTTCCGTCATTCAGCGTTACTTTCATGCTTTTTTGCAGATTAATGACGAATATCTCCGCGAACGCGTGAGTGACATTAAAGATATCGGCCGCCGCATCATGAAAAATCTCATGGGCCATGAGAAAGATGTGCTGAGCGACCTCAAAGAACCGGTCATCATCATTGCGCACGATCTTTCACCGTCTGATACGGCCTTGATGGATAAGAAAAATGTCATTGCGTTTGCCACCGAAATTGGAGGGCCGACGTCACATACCGCCATCATGGCGCGCTCGCTTGAAATTCCTGCCATCGTCGGCGTTGACCGGATCAGCAAAGAAGTTGTGAATGGCGATCTTGTAATTATCGATGGAAATCGTGGTGACATCATCATCGATCCAGATCTTACCACGATCGATCAGTTTACGAAGGAAGAAAAGCGGTTCAGCGAATTAATTTCGGAACTCGACAAATTAAAATTGCTTCCCGCGGAAACAAAAGACGGCCATCGCATTAATCTCGCGGCCAACATTGAATTTCCGGATGAAATTCCTTCCGTTCTTGCACACGGCGCGAACGGAATTGGCCTCTACCGGACCGAATATTTTTACTTAAACCGGGCAGATCTTCCGAGTGAGGACGAACAATTTGAAGCTTACAAAATAGTTGCCGAGAAAATCGCGCCTCAGTCGGTCATTATCCGCACGCTTGATTTGGGCGGTGATAAGTTTCTTTCCTCGATTGATTTGCCGCATGAGATGAATCCGTTTTTGGGCTGGCGCGCCATTCGATTTTGTTTAACCCACGTCAACATTTTTAAAGTCCAGCTTCGGGCACTTCTCCGGGCAAGTGCTTTTGGAAAGCTGAAAATTATGTTTCCGATGGTGTCGAACCTCACGGAATTTCAACGGGCTAAACAAATTTTAAAAGAAGCGGAGGATGAGCTCAAAAAAGAGGGAATTCCGTTTGATGAAAAAATGCCCGTTGGCGCTATGATTGAAATTCCGTCAGCAGCGTTGATCAGCGATGTGCTTGCAAAAACCTGCGACTTTTTTTCGATCGGTTCGAATGACTTGATTCAATATGCGCTTGCCGTAGACCGCGGGAATGAAAAAATTGCATATTTGTATGAGCCGACGCATCCCGCTATTTTAAGATTAATTTCACAGGTGATTCAAAATGCCAAAAAAGAAAAAATTTGGGTCGGAATTTGCGGTGAAATGGGCGGAGATCCGGTGCTGGCGCTTCTTTTAATCGGCCTCGGAATTGACGGAATCAGCACGAGTGCTTTTGTCCTTCCGAAAGTGAAAAAAGCCATTCGATCGATTTCATACAAGCAAGCAAAAAGCATCGCGGAAAAAGCACTGATGTTCAGCACGGGTGAGGAAATCCGAAAATTTGCGGAAGCGGAACTCAAAAAAGTTGCGCCGGAATTAATCGAAAGCTGATTTTAGGAAAAATTTTTATGAAAGTCATTTTGCTTTGTGCCGGTTACGCCACGAGACTTCGCCCGCTTACGGACCATTGCCCCAAATCGCTTCTTCCGCTTGCCGATCAGCCGATGATGAACTATTTGGTTGAGAAGGTCAGAAAGATCCGCGAAATCGATCAAATGTTTGTGGTCACCAATGCAAAATTTCTGGATGCTTTTTGCAAGTGGAAAGATGATTTTTATCCGGGGGAATCCATTGACATTTTGAATGATGGGTCAACCCATAATGAAAACCGGCTTGGTGCGGTCCGTGACATTGCATTTGCACTCAGAGAAAAAAGGGTTTCGGATGATTGCCTCATTTTGGCCGCTGATAATTTTTTTGATTTTGATCTTTCCGAATTTGTTCGCGTAGCAAAAGGCCACTGTCCTCATCCCACCCTTGCGGTTTATGACGTCAAAGACACGATGTTGGCCAAGAAGTACGGGCTTGTGCGGGTAGCAAAGAATCAAAAAATTACCTCTTTTTTTGAAAAACCAGAAAAACCAGAAACCACACTTGCTTCAACAGGAGTCTATTTTTTCCCAAAAGAGAATTTGACGCTCATCGATCGCTATTTGCAGAGCCATCAAAACCCGGATGCGCCGGGCCATTATATTGCGTGGCTTGTCAATCACTCGGAAGTTTTCGCTTTTTCTTTTCAGGGAAAATGGTATGATATTGGAGATCATGAATCTTACGAGAGAGCAGATCGGGAAATTCGTCATGCATTAACATCATGAGAAATAGATTTTTTTTAAGTTTCTAGTTTAATCAGGGAGTCTAAAGGTAATGGAAATGGAAGAAGAAAAACAGTTATTTACATCCGAATCGGTATCAGAAGGGCATCCGGACAAAGTATGTGATCAAATCTCGGATGCTATTTTAGATGCGGCATTGACTCAAGACCCAACGTCCCGTGTTGCTTGCGAAGCAATGGTGACGCACGGAAAACTTGTCATTGCGGGTGAAATAACCACAAAGGCCAATATTGATTTTGTGAAAGTCGCCCGCGAAGTGATTCGAAATATCGGTTATGACAGCGCTGCGGCGGGTTTTAATCACAATACCTGCGACATCAGCGTTCATATTCAAAAACAATCTCCGGATATCGCGATGGGTGTCGACAAAGGTGGAGCGGGAGATCAAGGAATGATGTTTGGATTTGCGACCGATGAAACTCCGGAACTGATGCCGCTTTCGATTAGCCTTGCGCATGCGCTCGTGAAAGAACTTGCAAATATGCGCAAGAAAAAGGAAGTTGGCTATCTTCGCCCAGACGCCAAAAGCCAAGTGACCGTTGAATATCAAAACGGTATTCCCGCTCGGATTGACGCCATTGTGGTGAGCGCCCAGCACGACGGAGCTGTTCCGCTTCCCAAAATTGAGCAGGACATTAAAAATATTTTAATTAAAAGAGTGGTTCCTGAGAAATATTTGGATTCACAGACGAAAATTTTTGTGAATCCGACCGGGCGTTTTGAAATCGGCGGTCCGCAGGGTGACACGGGTCTTACGGGGCGTAAAATTATTGTGGATACTTACGGTGGTTACGGCGCGCACGGCGGCGGGGCCTTCAGCGGAAAAGATCCATCAAAAGTGGATCGTTCGGCTGCTTATTTTGCACGTTATCTCGCAAAAAATGTGGTAGCAAGCGGCGTGGCTCGTCAATGTCTGATTCAAATTGCTTATGCGATTGGTGTCGCAGAACCTGTCTCGGTCATGGTGAATACATACCAGACATCCAAAGTGAAGGATTTGGAAATTGTTCGGCTGCTTCAGAAAATGTTTGATTTTACGCCGAACGGGATCATTCACTTTCTTGATCTTCGAAAACCCATCTATCAACGGACGGCCGCTTATGGCCACTTTGGCCGGGAAGATCAGGGGTTTACGTGGGAAAGAAAAGATGCTGCTCCGAAAATCCGGGAGTCACTTCTTGGAACTTCTCACTCGAAAAAAAATAATTTAGCGATGGTTTGAGAATCCCAGCCCATTTCTTTCCGCATTTTTAACGCACACATGATTCGAAAGGAGAATCCTTTGAAATCTGATATTAAAGACATTCGATTAGCAGGCCAGGGAAAGCTTAAAATTGAGTGGGCCGGAAGACAGATGCCTGTTCTGGATTTGATCCGAAAACGTTTTCAAACGGAAAAGCCTTTAAAAGGAATCCGTATCTCTGCTTGTCTCCATGTGACATCGGAAACCGCGAATCTCATGATTGCCCTCAAAGCAGGCGGTGCCGACTGCGTTTTGTGCGCATCGAATCCGCTGAGTACGCAAGACGATGTTGCTGCGTCACTCACGAAGCACTTTGGAATACCCGTTTTTGCGATTAAGGGCGAAAATCGAACAACCTACTACAAACATTTAAATCAAGCGCTTGCGCATAAACCTGAAATTACAATGGACGACGGCGCTGATCTGGTTTCTGCCATTCACAGTGCGAAGCGGCATCTTGCGGAGTATATTAAGGGAAGCACGGAAGAAACCACAACGGGCGTGATTCGTTTGCGGAGTTTAGAAGCGAAACAACTTCTTTTGTTTCCCGTGATTGCCGTGAATGATGCAGAAACCAAGCATTTTTTTGACAATCGTTACGGAACGGGACAATCGACGATTGATGGCGTACTTCGTGCAACCAATTTATTGATGTCAGGTTCTGTCTTTGTGGTTTGCGGATATGGCTGGTGCGGCCGCGGGCTTGCGCAAAAAGCGAAAGGCATGGGCGCACAAGTCATTGTCACCGAAACCGATTCACTGAAGGCCCTTGAAGCCGTGATGGATGGTTTTCAGGTGATGTCGCTTCGAAAAGCCTGTTCCGTCGGAGACATTTTTGTAACAGTCACCGGTAATTTGAATGTCATTCGTGCGGAACATTTTGAAAGAATGAAAGACGGTGCTGTTATTGCAAATTCCGGCCACTTTAATGCAGAAATTGATATTCCTGCTTTAACCAAATTATCCCGCCGAATCAGCAAAGTGAGGGATTTTGTGATGGAATATGAACTTCGAAATGGAAATCGGATTTGTCTTTTAGCAGAGGGACGCCTTGTGAATTTGGCGGCTGCAGAAGGGCATCCTGCATCGGTCATGGATATGTCTTTTGCAAATCAAGCGCTCAGCGCAGAATACATTGCAAAAGCAGGCGATAAACTTGAACGAAGAGTTTACTCGGTTCCGGAAACGATTGATAAACGAATTGCCCGCCTCAAACTCCATGCCATGGGTGTTCAAATTGATCAGTTAACGAAAGAACAAGCCCATTATTTGTCTTCTTGGGAAATGGGAACGTAAGTGATCGCCGCGCTCCAAAAGTTTGCCCATGACTCAATCCTGATCGAAGTCTCCGCCACAGCAGCGGACGGATCAGCCTCTGGCTGAGAAAGATTCTTTTTAGTAATCCGCCTGTTCCAAAAAGAAAAGCGCCCCGAAGGCGAACGCAAAATTTGAAAACCATGCGCTCAGAAAAGGATAAATTTTTCCTGATTTTCCAAGCGCCGTAATGACTGCAGTTGATACGTGAAACAAAAACACAATGGCGATACAGGTAAAAACGTTCATCGCAATGGACTTGCGTGTAGCCGTTTTGGCGAGCAGCGGGATGCAGATAAACATCGCCACGAGCGAATTCCAGGGCGCTGCTAAGCGTTGATGCAAATCAACCAGTTCAGAATAAGCTTTCAAGCCGTTTTCTTTAAGCCTGAACAAATATCCTTTTAGTTCTCTGTAGGGAATCAGGTGAGTATCAGCTGCTGAGCGGTAAAATTCCTCAGGTGTTTCCGTAATTTCGGGATAAATTTTATTTTCATAACTGACCGGTCGGTCAACCGATTTTCCGGCCGGTGAAATTTCAAATTCCGTTACGTGTTTTAATTCCCACGTTTCGCCGTTCCATTGCGCATCCCGTGCCATTACTTTCTTGCACGTTTTTTTGTTTTCATCCAGCCATAAAATAATAAAATCTTTCATTTTCTTCTTATCCAAATAAAGGGTTTCCGCATAATAGATTTTATTACCGCTGCCGTAATGGGTGATGTCGTTAAAAACCTTTCGCTCGTGCTTTCCTTTCTTTCTGTCGATTCGTTCATCTTGAATTTGTCTCGCAACCCGGTAGGTACGCGGGACGATTTGATCGCTCACCAGAAATGTGAGAATGCCAATGAAAAATCCCACAAATACAAGCGGGCGGGCGATCATGGTGATTTCAAGGCCCGATACTTTCATGGCTGTCAATTCGTTGTGCAGATTGAAATTGACAAGCAGATACAGAATGCCAAGAAAACTGGACCACTGGATAATCTGCACGTACACAAACGGAATCAAATTCAAATAATATCGCAGCGCTTGCTTGACGGTGACTTCGTTACGGATAAATTCGTCAAGATTGTCAAAGACATCCGCGACAAGCATCAGAAAAATGAGCGTAATCGTGCAAAAAATCGTCGGGATCAAAAAATGTTTAATGAGGTAACGATCTAAAATTTTCATAGTTTGGCTGACATGGATTAAAAAATAGTTCGCGCAAGCGCAAAAAAATCAACTTTCAGAGCTCCTTTTTCCTTTAAACATTTTGCGCATTCGTTCACCGTTGCACCGGTCGTCACAATATCGTCAATCAAAAGAATTTTCTTTCCCGAAACCTTCGATCCGCGCCTTAGCTTGAAAGCGTTGCCCAGATTTTCCAAACGCCTTGACCGGTCAAGCGCGCTTTGCGGTTCTGTTCGTTTCACTTTTTTAAGAACCGATCGGATGGGTGACGAGTTGTCGTGCTGATGAATCAATCGGGCGATCAAATGAGATTGATTAAATTCACGCTGTCTTTTTCGTATGGGATCCAATGGAACTGGAACCAAGAAATCGTAATCGAAAATAGGCGGCATCGTCAGGTCGTTTAAAAATGGATCGAGCGCTTTCAGGTGCCATGATTTTTTTGAAAACTTCACGCTGTGCAAAATTTTCTTGATTTCATTTTGATAAGGAAAGAGCGCGTAACCACGGTCAAAATGGGTTTTCATGTTTTGACATGACGGGCATCGTGACATTTTAGATAAATAGGGCGGAATCTGCATTGCACATTTCGGACAAAGGGGTGGTTTAAGTGTTTCAATTTTATGGATGCAAGGTCCGCAAATGTAGCAATCCTGGATTTCGAGCGAACCGGAACACAAAAGACACACTTCCGGATAAATCAAACGGACAAATGCCGTCCAATAATGGTGAATTTCTTGAGCGATTACGAAAGATTGAATCATGGAATGGTTACTATATCGAAGCGTCCACTTGATGTCAATCTGATTTCACCCGGCTTTTATACTTATCTCATTACAAACCAATTAGTTACATTGCTAGAGTTCTTGACAAACGGTCGGCCTGCGATATAATACTTTTTCATCGATATTTTCAAGATAAGTTCAAGGAAAAACCACAACAAGAGGTAACAATGGCTCCAGAAGTATCCATCGGAGAGCACGAATCTTTAGACAAAGCGCTTCGAAGGTTAAAGAAGAAAATTGAGCGTGAAGGCATTTTAAAGATTCTAAAAGCACGCAAACATTACGAAAAACCAAGTGAAGTAAAAAGACGGAAACTTCGTTCCGCAAAAAGACGAAAACCTTCCTGATTCTTTTGTTTCTTCAAGTATTTCCCATGCCAAGCGATGACGGATGGCTTCACGAAACTGCCGCAGCCGGATGTCTCTTAATTTGCTGATATGAAATATCAATCTGTCAAGGGAATGAAAGATATTGTGCCGGGCGAAATGGATACTTGGCACGCTTTCGAACGCATGACCCGCCAATTTCTGGAGGCCTATGGCTTCCGTGAAATTCGAACACCCATTTTAGAATCGACAGAGCTTTTCACGCGCTCCATCGGCGAAGCTTCCGATATTGTCCATAAAGAGATGTATACGTTTGAAGATCGCGGCGGACGGAGCCTCACGATGCGGCCGGAGATGACCGCTTCTGTTGTGCGTGCAGTGCTCGAACATCATTTGATCAAGCAAAACGAGCCGCTCTTTCTTTATTATTTCGGTTCCATGTATCGCGCCGAGCGGCCGCAAGCAGGACGGAAGCGTGAATTTTATCAAGTCGGTGTCGAAACGCTCAATACGCATTCTCATGAGAACGACGCAGAGCTTATGACGATGATCAAATCATATTTGGAATGGCTCGGGCTCTCTCGGTTCACGATCAAACTGAATCATCTCGGCTCTGTCAAAGACCGGAAAGAATATGCGCAGACACTCACTGATTTTTTTACCGCTCATCAAAAAGAATTGTGCGCAGATTGTCAATTCCGGCTTGTGAAAAATGTTCTTCGGATTTTTGATTGCAAAGTAAACGAATGCCAGCCCGTGATTGCGCGCGCACCGGAAATTGAGCTCTCAAAAGAAACGCGCGAAGATTTCGAGAAGATTCAAAAACTTCTCAAAGATGCCAAGGTTCCGTTTCGCCTTGAACCGAAACTTGTCCGCGGGCTCGATTATTACACGGGCTGTGTGTATGAAGTAACCGCAGAAGGTTTAGGCGCTCAGGATGCGCTGCTTGCCGGCGGACGTTACGATCAATTAATCGAATCGCTTGGCGGTCCAAAAATAGGTGCGAGCGGATTTGCGCTTGGCGTAGAGCGGCTTCTCATGGTTTTGGAAGCTAACAAAATTGATCTTGCGAAAACAGTCCGGCAAAATACGGTTTATGTGGCTGCGGTGGCAAAAGGAAATTCAAGCTGTGACTTTTACCGTGCGATTGCTCGAAGTTTGGCGGAAGCAAACAAGCGCGCTCATTTTTCGTTTTCTTCAAAATCGATCGGTCATCATTTAAAACAAGCAAATCAAATGGAAGCGGGTTTTTCCATCCTGGTAGGCGAAGATGAGTTTCAATCAGGAGAAATGACGCTGAAAGACATGGCAAGCGGGACACAAAAACGGCTCAAACCTTCCGAATTGCGAAAGGCTTTTGATTCATATGCTGAGAACCCATAATTGCGGCGAATTAAAAAAGGCGCATGCAAATCAAACGGTAACGCTTTGCGGCTGGGTCGATACACGGCGCGATCATGGCGGCCTTCTTTTTGTCGATTTAAGAGATCGCTTCGGAAAAACACAGCTGGTTTTCCATCCTGAGCAGAAAGCAGTTCATGACATGGCACAAAAATTACGGGTTGAGTATGTTGTTTTGGTTCGCGGTGAAGTGAAATTGCGTCCGCATGGGACTGAAAATTCAAAACTTCCAACCGGCGAAATTGAAATTGATGTGCAGGAACTTCACATTTTGAGTGAATCCGAAACGCCGCCTTTTGAAATTTTGAACGATCTTGAAGTTTCTGAAGAAATCCGGTTGAAGTACCGATTTTTAGATCTCCGCAGAAAACCCGTGATAGAACGTTTAAAAACGCGGTATCAAATTTCATTGGCTGCGCGTCATTATCTGGATCAGCATCAATTTATCGAAGTGGAAACACCTTATTTAACAAAGAGCACACCGGAAGGCGCACGCGATTATTTGGTCCCGGCCCGGCTTGCGCCCGGATCTTTTTATGCGCTGCCGCAATCCCCGCAGCTATTTAAGCAAATCTTGATGGTTTCCGGTGTTGACCGATATTTCCAATTGGCCCGTTGTTTCAGGGACGAAGATCTGCGCGCCGATCGCCAGCCCGAACACACACAAATCGATCTCGAAATGTCCTTCATTACCGAGGAAGACATTTTTCAATTAATCGAGGGAATGTTTTCCGAAATATTCCAGAAAGTCCTCCGCCATTCGATTCAAATTCCTTTTATGCGATTGAGTTTCGATGAAGCCATGAATCGCTACGGCTCCGATAAGCCAGACATCAGATTTGACATGGAACTTCAGGAACTGTCCGCAATTTTTTCTGCTACGCAATTTAAAATTTTTCAAGACAATTTAAAATCCGGCGGCGTCATCAAAGGAATTAAAACATCGGGAAAATCCTTTTCGCGGAAGGATTTTGACGATCTTACCGAATTCGCAAAGGGATTTGGCGCAAAAGGCCTTGTTTGGATGAAAGTGGGCCCGGCGGGCCAGAATCCAATTGAATCTCCCGTTGCAAAATTCTTATCGCCGGATGAAACCCGAAAATTGATCGAAACGTTTCACGCGAAAGATGGCGACACGCTATTTCTGGTTTCTGACCCATGGGAAAAAGCGTGCACGATTTTGGGAGAACTCAGAAAACATCTAGCCGCAAAAATCGGAATCGAAAAAAAGAGCGGCTTTTATTTTCTATGGGTGGTTGATTTCCCGCTGCTTGAGTGGAACGACGAAGAAAAAAGGTGGCAGGCACGGCATCATCCGTTTACCTCGCCAAAAGAAGAAGAGCTGAAGCTGCTCGATTCGGATCCCGGGAAAGTAAAAGCGCGCGCGTATGATCTGGTTTTGAACGGAACCGAAGTGGGCGGCGGGAGCATTCGTATTCATTCCGATAAAACTCAGCAGAAAATGTTCGAGGCTCTCGGAATTTCAAAAGTGGAGCAGGAGCTTCGATTTGGATTTTTCCTGCGCGCGCTCCGATTTGGCGCGCCTCCGCACGGCGGTATCGCGATTGGCCTTGATCGTTTGAGTGCGTTACTCCTTGGGCTTGATTCTATTCGCGATGTGATTGCATTTCCAAAAACGCAAAAAGGAACGTGTCTGCTTTCGGATGCGCCATCCCCTGTTTCTGAAAAGCAATTGCGAGAATTACATCTTAACGTTAAATTGAAAAGTTAACCGTTCAATAAGGAAAATCTTTTGAAAAAATCCATCCGCTTAAATTCAGATGCTGAAGCGAACGCGTTGTATGGCAATTTGGATCAACGATTAAAGTATGCTGAGGAAGAATTCAAAGTTAAAATTTCTGCTCGGAACAATCAATTGATTGTCGAAGGCGGCAAACGTGGCGTTTTGAAAGCGGCGGATTTTTTTAAGCAAGCACTCGACGAAATCCGGATTCCGGCCGCTTCAAAAAAATTGGAATCACAGGAGAAAAAAGACACAAAAGACCGTTATTCGAGTTCAATTCATTTCTTTCACAAAGGAAAACTGGTGAAACCCAGGAGCAAAAATCAAGAAACTTATTTAAAACTGGTCAGTCAATACGACATTGTGGTGACGATTGGTCCCGCGGGAACCGGTAAAACATATCTTGCAATGGCACTTGCGCTCGATGCGCTCAAGCGCCGGGAAGTGGAGCGGATTGTGCTCACGCGTCCGGCAGTGGAAGCAGGGGAAAGTCTGGGTTTTTTGCCGGGTGATTTGTATGCAAAGATCAATCCGTATTTGCGGCCGTTGTACGATGCGCTTCATGACATGATGGATTTTGACGAGGCGACCCGCTATATCCAGCGTGGAATTATTGAAGTGGCGCCGCTTGCGTATATGCGCGGCCGGACCTTAAACGATTCCTTTGTGATTTTGGACGAAGCACAAAATTGCACTTACCAGCAGCTTAAAATGTTTTTGACAAGACTCGGCGTTTCTTCGAAGATGATTGTGACGGGCGACATTACCCAAATTGATCTTCCCAACGGAAAGCGTTCCGGTTTGGTAGATTCACAGCACATTTTGAGATCCGTTAACGGAATCCAATTTATTTATTTAGATGAAACGGATGTTGTCCGACACAAACTCGTCCAAGCGATCATACAAGCTTACGAGAAGCATGAAAAAGCAGTATAAAAATATTGCGTCCGTCAACATTACCGATCTTCAACGCCGCGCCAAGCTTTCCCACAATAAAATTCGCCGCCTGACGAAGGTTGTTCTCTTAATTCTGAGGAAACCAGCAGAGCTCAACCTTATTTTTGTAAGTGATGCAAAAATTCGATCTTTAAACAGATTGTTTCACGGAAGCAATCGAGCGACGGATGTGCTAGCGTTTGAAACACCAGCTCAATGGCCGGCTTCGCGGTTTCAAAAGTTACTTTTCGGCGAAATTGTGATTTCGGTTGATCGCGTGTGTGTTTACGCCAAGCGTTTTAAAGTTCCACCGGATGAAGAATTGATGCGCTATGTGGTTCACGGCATCTTGCATTTGATCGGCGAGCGGGACGATGTGATTCACAGGCGGAATCAAATGATCAAGCACCAGGAGCAGCTTCTTGATGCGATTCGTCCGATCGGTAAAATAATAAATTATTGAAATCATATGGCGATTCAAAAAACGGAAGCTTTTATCCTGAGAAGAATTCCGCTCAGGGAAACTTCTTGGATTCTGACGTGTCTCACGCGTTCCTTTGGAAAAGTGAAAGGCGTTGTGAAAGGCGCACGCAAGGAAAAAAGCTCCTGGTTTGCGGCGTGCGAATTGTTTACGCACGTCGATATGGTTTATTTTGAAAAGACAAAAACCAATCTGCACCTCATTACCGAGCTTTCAATTTTAAATTCGCATGTGAAGCTTCGAAGCCATTTTTCCGCCATTGCGTATGCTGGGTATTTTTCCGAACTGATGGATCAATTGCTTGAGGAAAATGAAACACCACCCGCCGTTTTTGAGCTTTTGAAATCAACCTTTTCTTTATTGGAAAAAAATACCGGTTCTTTTGACATTTTGGCGCGTGCATTTGAAATTAAATTGCTCCGAATATTAGGGCTTTTGCCGCATTTTTTGAATTGTGTTGAGTGTGGTTCTGAAATGGGACGAAGGGTATATTTTAGCGCAAGGCAGGGGGGTATTTTCTGCGAAGAATGCCACGCAAAGAATCACGGCGGTTTTTTGATATCGCATGGATGCATTCAAGCCATCCAGTTTCTAATCAAAACGGACATTCCAAAAATTACGCAATTGAGGCTTGGGAAACAGATCAAAACCGAGCTTGAACAGATGTCTAAACGGTTCATAGAATTTAGAATTGAGAGCCAGCTTAAAAGCCTTCACTTTTTGTCACAAGTAATGCCGATCATCAGTAATAATTGATTCTTAAGTCATTTAATTATAATAACTTATAGAAACTATTCCCATGCTCTTGACAATAGCCTCATCAACAGGCAAACTTTAATATCAGAATTTCTATTTTTTTTACCTGTTAATTAAACGTATTTCAAAAGGATTTAACTATGGACGAAGACAAGAAAAAACTATACTTTGATTTACAAAAACATGAGAGAGATTCTGTCATTGGATATCTCTTAAGTTCACTTCTTCAGGCGAGAAAAGATTGCCATATTCCGTCCAACGAAAAGACATTTGATGAGGATGTGAATATTTATCTTGCGCATCTTTTGTTTGCTTCTTCGCTTCCTGATTATCAGGAGTTAATCAGCCGCTATTTAACCCTCAATTCCAGTGACCTGATGGAATCCATTGATCAGCATCCGGACAAAGTGGTGCGGTATTTCATTTACAAAGTCAACGCGGACTATCTTTTGGTTCATCTCGGTATTTTTCATGATTTGGTTCCGGCTGCGGCGGCGCATCCTTTTCGTAAATCGGAGCGGCAATTTATTGAAATGGGGCAAAGTTATTATGATTATGCGTCCCAATACAATCATCAAATCTACCGCAAGCATACGGCCGTTGGCGATGTGCTTTTGAAATTGGCGCGTCACTTCGAAGATTATAAAAAAATCCTTCAAACGCTCCGCGAAGATTTCTTTCATTTAATCAAAGACATCAAAATTGAAGCCGCCACGAATGGCTCTCATTCAAGCGCGGTTGAAAATGTAATCAAAAGTTTAGAGCTTGAACATAAGCAAAACGAATTTTTGGATGTGTACGTAGAATGGCTGAAAACCAAATCCGATGCTTTGGTCGGGAAATTAACCATGCTCGCGGAAGAGATCAAAAGGTTAGACCCTTCCTTTGGTTTTAACGCGAAATCGGTCATTAGTTCCGGAGATATTGAACCAGGCAAAAAGGAGGATATAAAATGAAAACAATTCTTCAAATGGCGAAACTGAGCCATCGGGCGCAGACGCCCATGTTTGAACGTGAGTTCTTGAGGCTCTATTCGCGCTGGCATGAAACACACGATCAGTCGCTTCAGAAGCGGATTTTCATGAGCTTGAATCGATTGCTCAGTTCAGAGCCGAGTTTTGATTTTCGCGAAAGATTGTGGCAGGCACTTTAACCCAACAAATTAGGTGGTGGAATGGAAAGGCCGTCTATGGATATTTTTCTTTATGTTGTAAAACTGGATGATGAAATGGACTCCGCGGTGGATTTGGAAAGCCGCCGAAACGCACTGCTGGATGTTTATTCACTTTATTTAAAGACCGGAATCCAGGCTGTGAAGGAAGAAGTCATTTTGAAAGCGTACGAGCTTCACTTGCGCGACCCCCAATTTTCCTTTGTTATTTAATGTCTCTCCTTATCATTGTTTGACACTCCTGACTACACTCAGTATAATTTCTAAATTGTCTCAATTCAGGTAATCACATGACCATCAACACCACACACTTTGAAGCGTCGGATCGGATTAAAAAACTCC
>OBEQ010254514.1_pt1 | contig 20351 bp, 11 predicted proteins | sample 1670901 | NCBI WGS metagenome assembly OBEQ01 (sample SAMEA104232315, study PRJEB22302) | groundwater metagenome | biome: forest; feature: aquifer; material: groundwater | place: USA | collected 2011-08-07 | depth 5.4 m
GACAACGGCTTCAACGTTTCCTTGCTGGATGCGCGCGGTGAGGCAATGGAACTGAAGGTGCAGTATATTATTAACTCTGCGGGGTTAGGTTCATCATCAGTTGCACAATCGTTCGGAATAGATATTGATTCTGCCGGCTATCGAATGTATCCCAATCGTGGTCATTATTTTCGCGTAGCTTCATCGAAAAGTACATTAGTTTCTCATCTCGTTTATCCCGTACCGCCCCCTAAACATGTCGGACTTGGCACACACATCACCATTGATAGAGGCGGTCAAATAAAACTCGGTCCTGATCTGGAATATTGTATTGATATGCCCGAAAGCCAATGGTATCAATTTGATGAATCCCGCAAAGAAAAATTTTTCCAATCCGTGCACCGGTATTTCCCCGCGCTTGAACTTGAAGATTTATCCCCCGATCAAATAGGGGTACGCCCTAAAATTCAAAAACCCGGTGACGATGCAAAAGACTTTGTCATTCAAGAAGAAACCCAACGAGGATTACCCGGTTTAGTAAACTTAATCGGAATCGAATCCCCCGGCTTAACCTGCGCCCGCGAAATCGCAGTTGAAGCTATTGAGAAATTAGCACTGTAGAGACGACCCGGTGGGTTGTTATCCCCCCAAAAACCCCTCCAAATCATTGAAAAAATCAACATTATTAAAAAATTACAAAAAAATGTGATCTGATTAAACTTTTTTAACTGATTTATTGTCTATATTACATACGCCCGCAAGCGATGATGTACCATCATTATCTATTTCTATCTCTTTTTTTATTGTTATGAGGTCAATTATGAAACAAGTTGTGTTCCTTTTCTTAACAATGCTTTTCTTGACATCGGTAGTTTCGTTCGCGCAAGTTGCGCCTCCAACGAATCTTACAGCCACAGTCGGCAGTTCAATGAATATTCCAACCATTACACTCGCTTGGCAATACGATTCAGCAAGCAATCACATCAAATTTAATATCTATAAAAAGAATGGGGCAAGCGCGGATACAGTTCCTCACTTCTATCAAATCTGGACAACAACGGATAAACATTTTGTCGATTATTCAGTTCGTCCCGGGCAAACAGCATCGTATTATGTAACTGCTGTTAAAGATCGCAACACGCAAAGCGCTCCGTCCAATATCGCTACAGCGACTATTCCCGCGCCAACCTTTGGCATACTTAGCGGAACGCTAACCGATGATTCCTCCGGCGCCGCCTTGAAACACGCAATGGTAAGTTTCATCCCGGCACAAAACTCAATAGGTTCACCCCTCTCTGCAATGACCGATAGCAACGGCTTCTTCAAAGCAAGAGTTAAGACCGGACAATATTTTATCTACTGCTCAGCAATGGGACACATTTCGGAATATTATGATAACGCGGCAACAATTCATACCGCAACTTCCGTCACAGTGAACGCAAACGACTCTCTCGGTTTTGCAATCGGATTAGCAAAACCAACTCCGCCGGCATTCGGTATCGTCAGCGGAACTGTTACCGATGATGCTTCTTCCTCACCGGTGAAAAACGCTTTAGTGAGTATCTTCCCGGCAACAAACTCAGCCGGTACACTCTTCTCTGCACGTACCGATAGCAATGGATTTTTTAAGGTTCGCGTAAAAACCGGAACATATAAAATATTCTCATCAGCATACCACCATATTTCTGAATACTATGATAATGCAACAACAGTTCAAACCGCAACTGCCATCACAGTAAACGAGAACGATTCACTTGGATTTTCAATAGGGTTAGCTCCTATTGCGCCTCCGGCATTTGGCATTCTTAGTGGTGTGGTGAGAGACGATTCTTCTGGCGCTCCGTTGAGACGTGCTGTTGTCTATGCAATCTCAGTTCTTAATTCCGGTGCAGGTCCCGTTTCCATGTTCACCGATAGCAACGGGTTCTTTAAAATGAGATTAAAAGTGGGCGTATATGACCTTTATACTGCCGCGCACGAGCATGTTTCTGAATATTATGATAATGTTTCAACCATCTCCAATGCAACGCAAATTACTCTTGCCGATGGTGATTCATTAGGATTTGATATTGGATTAGCAAAAGTAACACCGCCAACATTGTACTCATTAACCGGTTCAGTAAAAGATTCTCTCGGCAACCCGATGCGCGCCTCGGTAACTGCATATCGCAGTAATCGTAATAATGGACCCGGAGATAACCAACGTAAATTATTTGCAGTAACAGATTCACTTGGAAACTTTACACTTAGGGCAAAAGCAAACGATACCCTTGTACTATTTTTCGCACCGTTCAATAATGCGTTCATGTTCGAGTATTGGAATAACCAACGCACATTTGCCGCCGCAGATAGAATTCCTGTTAATGCAGATGTAACCGATCTTAATGTTGTGCTTGATCCGTTACCCGTCTATGCAAATGCCGTAAGCGGTTTTGTTGCCGATTCAGCAGGCACAACACCATTGAAGGCGTATGTGTATGCCTACAAAAAAGTCAACAACAGATTTAACTACACAAAATATTATGCAATGACAGATACCACAACGGGTAGCTACACAATTGCAAGTATGACCCCCGGAACATACATTCTCCTCGGTTGGGCGCGCGGATACAAAGCATCATACTACCGTGCAGATGGCGCACCCGCATTAAATTGGAAACAGGCGGATACACTTGTTGTAACAGAGACAAGTCTCCTGACAGCTAATTTCCGACTTGTTTCGCTCTATCACCGTAACGCACGCACAGTTGCTCATGGTAAAGTAAATGCACGATCAGGAAGCGCGCTTGATGGCGCAGTTATTTATGCCGTAGATGCCAACGGAACGGTTTCAGGATGTGCGGTAACAGATGTTGACGGCTCATTTCAAATTGATGGCTTAGAGGCGGGAACCTATTCGTTTGTTTCAAACCTTGCAAGCTATAACGATGGTCAAACAGCAGATGTAACACTTGCCGATAACACAACAACGCAAGTGGATGTTGTGCTCAGTACCGATGGTGTAACAAGCGTATCCGGTAACACGACACAAATTGCAAGTTCATACAAACTTTCACAGAACTATCCCAATCCGTTCAACCCGACTACGATGATTAGCTACACAGCTCCAACCAACGGATTTGTCAGCGTGAAAGTGTATAACGTTTTGGGTAGAGAAGTCGCAACATTGGTAAACGGTGAAGTATCAGCCGGAGAACACAGCCTCACGTTTGATGCAAGCAATTTCAACACAGGTGTATATTACGTAAAACTTGAAGCGAACAACTTCGTCTCCATGAAAAAAATGCTCCTCATAAAATAGATCAATGTGGAGTCCCGCATAGAGCGGGAACGTACCTCAAAAAAAACGGAGAACGAGAGTTGTAAACCAGCCTCGCTTCAAGAAACAGCAAAAAGCCCCGCCATTGTGCGGGGCTTTTTTATGTGGACTTTGCAGAATTATTATTGGTGTTGAAGAATCAATATCTACTCAACCACCGCCACACCTGCCGCGAAAGCTCCAATTTCAATCTCTTTAACCACCGTATTTGTTGTCAAATCAATCACAGAAAGGAAGCCGGGTATCTTACTTCCCGCCGTCGGATGGTGGGGCGGCACTACCGCAGACACATTTTCACACGAAACATACGCATATCGCCCATCCGCCGATATCTTAATTCCATGCGGTTGCGGTCCAACATTATTAATAGTAGTCACCGTATAGTCAGAAGTCCTTATTTTAGATACACTATTAGAGTTCCTATTTGCCACATACACATATTGCCCATCAGGGCTTCTATCGAGTATAACCGGCTTATATCCAACCGTAATAATCTTAGTCATTTTCATCGAATCTCTATCAATTACACGTACTTCCCCAGGCACATTTACATTCATTTGGCAACTAACATACACATATCTCCCATTCGTTGTCGTTATTGATTCATACGGAAACAGCCTACCTCCGCTACCCGGAGGGAGCGTATCGTTTGGAAAAAGTGGTATAATAGTAGTGGATAAGTCAGATAGTTTCACCATCATCATGTTATCCGAGAAATTTCCTGTTACCCATAATTCGCTGTAATCAGGCGTAATTTGTACGCCATGCGGCTTATTGAGATACGGTGATGAAATCGTTTGACCGTAGAGAGCCAATGTGTGAGTATTAAAGAAGCGTATAGCGTTCGTGTTTTGAGCAAATTGTGAGGAAAACCCCGTATCGCCGCTTGCTGAGATTGCAATTTGCGCAGGTGAATTTATACCGGTAACTTCACCAAGTAGTTTATTATCACTCAATCGGAATTTAAGCACATTTCCACCCAAAATGAGATTAGTGTAATAACAATCGTTTTGCCGGTCCACCGTTATATTGTGCGGGGCTTTTGGCGCCTGTGTGAATACATTAGAAACTCCCGCCTGTATAAACCGTGAAACAAGCATTGTTTTTATATCAATAACAGAAACCAAATCTTCCGCTTGATTAGTAACTAATATTTTCCCTTTCGGGTAAGTACTAAATGCAACCGCACCGACATCATTTTGCGCTCCTTCATTAACCCATTTGCGGAGGAGTTGATATTGGTTATTGGGGAGATTGTATCCCTCAAACGGCATGTGCGGTGAAGAGACCGCGCCCTGTGTTGTATCTGTATTTAAATGATTAAAAAAGTGACTCTTTGCCGCATTGTAGGGAATAATCGTCGCGCCGTGATCTCCGCCTTTCATCATCTCATCCCATGAACTCATATTGAAAAACGCTGCGTAGTCACTAACCGTAGATTTGGCAAGCGCTTCCTCACCGCCGGGTGTTTCTCCGTTAGGTCCGTAGGCATGGCATCCACTATAAGCGCATCCGCTATTAAAAATGCGTTGAATGTGTTCCGTATTGTTAATGTCGGTTACAGAGCTGTAATCGTAGGGCGCGCCTAATGCAATATTGGTTGGCTGGGAGTTGTGAAGCGATCCATCGGGGTAACGTTCTACATAGACAAGCGCGTAGTAGTACTCATTTTCGTTTGTTACAGACGAATCTGTATAATCTGTGGCAGTTGGAGGGAGGGTTGCTATTTGATGTACTGCATTAGTGATTCCATCTTTTTGTGTTGCCTTAAAGACGTGAATTTCAACAGCTTCATTAGAAGAAATTGTTTTTAATGTTGATTTATGCACGTTTTTAGCCAAGAGAGAAGAAGGATTGTTCCAGATAAGCTGAACGAAGTTATTTCCGTTAATGGCAATAAGTGTTACACCTTGAGGCGCGGTGGGGGGAGTAACAATTGTGGGTGAATCTTCAGTACAACTTGCAACAATGAGTAAAAGAATAACAAAAAACAATGATAATTTCATAAGAACAATTCCTGATAGATGACGCTTAGATATTGAGTTACTACAATATCAACTGATGGGGTAAATAACAAAGTTCCGTTGCACGGACGGATTTACGATTTGATGGACAAATTTAAGGATAAGCGCGGGAAGTTCCAAGAATAGTTTAAAAATAGGTGAGGAGAGATAAATTGATGTTTTTTTGTATCTTATACCATATTCTAATGTTAGATTAGTCAAGAAAATGAAGAATGGTTCAAAATAACACCAATACACTCATCATAAACGAGATATTTCATAGCATCCAGGGCGAATCGAGCCACGCGGGATTGCCATGCGTATTTATTCGTTTGACCTATTGCAATATCCGATGCACTTATTGCGACTCCGAATATGCCTTTTATGAGGGGAAGGAGATGACGATGGACGAAATTGTGGAAAAAGTGAAGTCATTTGGGTGCAATCTTGTGGAAGTGACAGGCGGGGAGCCGTTATTTCAATCAAATATACATGTTTTATTGAAACAATTATGTGATGTGGGCTTTGAAGTATTGTTAGAAACAGGTGGTAGTTTATCGGTTGCTGAGGTTGATACGCGTGTAAAATGTGTAATAGATTTCAAATGTCCATCATCGAACATGGTGAAGAAGAATTTGTGGGAGAATGTAAACCATCTAAAACCGATTGACGAGGTAAAATTTGTTATCGGCGATAGGGTGGATTATGATTGGGCGAAGCAACATATTGAACAATATGGCATTGATAAGCGCTGTAGCATATTAATGTCGCCGGTATTTGGAAAGATAGAGTCTGTTCAAATAGCGGAATGGATACTTGCAGATAAGTTGAAGATCAGGTTTCAATTGCAGATGCATAAGTTTATTTGGCATCCGGAAACGCGGGGAGTTTGAGTTTTGAGATATGGGATGCGGGATATGCGATATGGGATATCGGATTTGAGATATGAGATGCAAGATGCAGGAAACAAGATGCAAGAACTACTGGTTGGGATTGATTTATTATTAAATTGTAGATACTAATTGATATGAAAAAGGATATTGCTGTTGTCTTAGTAAGTGGCGGGATGGATAGTTGTGTTACTGCCGCTATTGCACATCAAGAATACGAGCCGGCATTTCTCCATTTGAATTATGGACAACGAACAGAGAAAAGGGAACTGAAGGCGTTTAATGATATTGCAGATTTTTACGGTGTGACGAAACGATTGGTTGTTGATGTTCGACACTTCAATCAGATCGGGGGTTCAAGTTTAACGGATAGTACCATGGAAGTGCAACAAGCAGATTTATCTCGTACAGAAATACCGACATCGTATGTGCCGTTTCGGAATGCAAATATTCTTTCGATTGCGGTGAGTTGGGGAGAGGTTTTGGGAGCTAAAAAAATATTTATAGGGGCTGTAGAGGAGGATTCTTCGGGATATCCTGATTGCAGGAAGGAATTTTATGATGCATTTAATGAAGTTATTAGGTTAGGAACCAAGCCTGAAACATTACTTGAAATAGTAACTCCGGTTATTGCGCTTAAAAAGCATGAAATTGTGAAGAAGGGTGTTGAGCTAAAAGCACCGTTGCATCTTAGTTGGTCATGTTATCAAGGGGAGGAGGAAGCCTGCGGAGTTTGCGACAGTTGCGCACTACGGTTGCGCGGGTTTCAACAGGCGGGTATTGAAGATCCTATTCCATATCGAAATAGACCGAAATATTAATAGCAAAACCCGACTTCGATGTTTTGAAGCCGGGTTTCACAATATGTGAATTGTGTTTTACCACATTCTTTTCATACCGATCAAGAACGTTATTTGAGCAGAAGCATTCGTTTTACATCTGTGAATGATTTATTGATTCCGTTCTCATCTACCGACTCAACATTAATGCGATAGAAGTACACGCCGCTTGTTAATGAAGTTGCATTGAAGTTTATTTCATGGTTTCCTGCTTCCATTGTTTCATTTTGGATTAGGGTTGCTACTTCGCGTCCGAGTAGATCGTATATTTTTAATGTTACAAGCCCATTATTCGGTAAGGAATAATTGATGACGGTGCTTGGGTTGAAGGGGTTAGGATAATTTTGTTGTAAGCCGAATGACGTTGGCACTTCTGCCTCATCTGAATATCCTACATCTTGAATGACTACTTTAGGTGCGATGCTTGGGACATATTTTACGAGACCGACACTTGAAGCTGTCGCTACGCCTTTTAGTGTAAGAGCATAAGGATTTTTCTTTGTCCCCAGGATATAGATATCGCCTGTTGTTACTGCTGTAGTATCTATAGTTGAATTTCCTGTTGTTACAGCCGCAGAGAAGCCATCATTTACTCGTTTTAAGAAGTTAGTAGTAAACGAACCAAGTTCTGCATAGGCAGTGGAATTATCAACACCGAGAGAATCCCAATATGTCATTACTTGATTCATCCAATCTCCTACTTCTGATAATGTCATTCCTTCAAGATTACGACCAGCGAGCATAAAGGAAGAGTCAACAACAAGTTCGCCGAAACCTTGTGGTGTCACTCCGAGTGCACTTGCGATGAGATTAAGATTAAATGCAACTCCCTGTTCCCATGCTGTATTATTATATGTCTTGCGGTCTGCTTTCAATGCTCCTTTTAAGGCTTTTGCTTTTTTGCCTGCGGGACGCAATGAATCAATCGGGTATGGTGAACCTGTGTGTGCAGAGATATAGAGTTTTCCTAAATCTGCCGCTTTTGCATAGGCGAGCCAGCTATATACTTTTGCGCGATTTTTATTAGACTGGGAAACGCCAAGGAATGTTGCTCCTGATTTACCGAGACGTGCGAATACATTTTCCAATGATGTTGCAGTGTTAGGATACGCTGAGGTTAAAACTTTATTTTTAAAGGCAATCTTAACAGGTTTCTTTGAAAGTGATGTATCCGCTTTGAATGTGCGGAAGCGCATTAATTCTTGATAGATACCAAAGTTTTCGGTAACAACGTTTCCACTGATGAATGCAACTGTTGCACCGTTTGCATTTTCTGTTCCAACATATCCATTAACAGGTGTGAGTCGGAGTGAGTAAATACCGACTGGGAGGTTACTGAAGTTATATGTCCCTGAAATATCAGTAGTATCGGCATTGACCAATGTATTGTTTTGCCAGAGCGAAACAACTTGACCTTGTAAGAGAAGTTCACCACTATTATATGAATAGCTTGCATCTGCATCAATATATACTCTGCCAACGATTGAGCCTATAGTCGAGGTGACGGAATCAGTCAGGAACGGCATGAAGAGCACATTGCCCTGCATTTTCGACGCAATTTCAGCAGAATCAGTAGTACCCCACCAGCAGTAGCGTGCATCAACAACATTGTTTGTTGCGTTCACAACATTCATTGTATTGCCGAAGATATTTTGAAAGTTCAACTGAATGGTGTCAATCGGGCTTCCCGTGAATTGTAATCCGCCGCCATTACTGAATGTATTTGGAGATGTAGAAATATGAGGCATACGATTTGCCGATGCTGTCATCAAATTGCCAAGAAGCAAATTATAACGACCATCCATAACATTGGATGCTTGAAGCCCACCATTAACAATGTTTGCTGTCTCTAAAAATTTCGTATAACCGCTGTCCGATTCTGATTCATAGAGGTTTAAGCGAAATGGCGCGCTTACGGAACTAAGTGTATTGCCATCTAACCAAACATTCAATGTATCACCTGCCGCATTGTTTTCGGTATTGAGGAAGAAACCACCGCCATCAAGACCGTGGAAGGTATTGCCTTGAACAATCAGGGAATCTGCATTTGTCAGTGCATTATATTGTTTACCAAGCGACGTCGCAAAGCCGACTTTAGACCCTCGTCTGTAATTCACTTCATATTTATTTGCAGGCATTGATGCGTCTTGTTTTTTGATACTATTGGATTGTACAACCGTTTCGGTAAAGGTGTTACCTTCAAACCGAGCTGTTCCTGCATCTCCGCCGTTTGTCAAGTCAAAAAGACCGCCGGGGTACCCCGTTACAGTATTATTGTTATACGTAAACCAATCTGTTGATGTTAACAAATTGCTCGCTGATGTCTGTAGCCTTGTTCTGCTTCCTCTGGTTACGCTGACTTCATAGCGATTAGCAAGAACTTCAGATGAGTTTGACCCGGTGGTAGAAGCAACGCCTGTGAAAGTGTTGCCAGTGAATGATGCGATTGTCGTTCCGGTTGAATCTTCGACATCAAAAACAGTGTTTGGATAACCGGTAACGGAGTTATTTGTATAGGTTAAGTCACTTCCTGTAACTGAGGAAGACGAGGATGTAACGATTTGAGCTCGGCCTGAGCGACGAACACTCAACTCATATTTGGCTCCCCGCATGGATGGATTTTCGAGTCCTGTTCCGGCGGTAACCACATTACTATCAAGGGAAATCGAAACTGTGCCCGCAGTATCATCAATTGAGAGAGAAACATCTGCAAACCCGTTCAGGGTATTTTTTGTAAAATTCAGTCCTGCTGACACTACTGAATTTTGTTGCTGTAAATTTGCAAGGTTAAACCTGCTACTTCTTCGGAATTGAAGTTCATAGCGATTCGTTGCCATAGCAGAGTTTGACATTCCTGCTGAACTGCCGAAGGTATTTCCTGTAATATCGGTTTCTGTATCATAGGTGTTTATGGAGACATTGCCGTTTGTTTGATTATTGACGATTGACGCATTCATGCCAAGGGATGTTGTATCGTCATTGATAATCGTAACATCAAGGTCACCATCACAGAAACTATTTCCACCGAGTAGTATTGAGAAATCGGGACGGAAAGAAGTTGAAGTAAGTTGCGCTCTTGATGATGCGCGAACTTGAAGTTCATATTTTCTGCCGGGCATTGATGAAACCGGCAATCCGCTATTGGAACAAGTGAACGTATTGTTTTCAATCTGTACCAATTCGCTTTCGAGATTCCATTCTGCGCCAATGACATTATCAAACGTATTATGTGTTACACGCATCGATTTAATACGTGCGGCAAGGCTGGTTCTTGGGACATTTAAGACAGCAAAGTTAGAGACATTGTTTGAATCAGTTTCCATTGATTCCATTTGTATTGACGGGTCAATATCAAATGGAGCCAAACCGCCGTGTGAACCGCCATTTATTGAGTTGTTTGAAAGTTTAATTGCATCAATATTTGTAGGTAATTCTGATCGTTTAGACTTGAGTTGCATACAAACAAAGTTGGGAACTCCGGCATCAATCATATTTTCAAACATTGAATTGGTAAGCGTTAAACCTGGAAATATTAGATCTGCCATGATAAAACCACCGGTTGTGTCATTGTCGAACTCAACCTCAATTCCCTTACCACAGTCGTACACATTGTTTCCGGTAAGCGAAATTGGAGTGAGACCAGTTCCATCTATAGGCTGAAGATCAAATGAGAACGCCGTTCCTGCATTGTGCACAGTATTTAACTCAGCTGTGTTCGCGACATTAATATTGGTAGGAACTTCAGCGCGTTTTGCTCGATATTGCATAGCAGTATATCCGCCACTGTTGTTAAGATTAATATCAAGATTTTTAAAGTTGTATTTGGTCGAGGGAGATGCGTCAAGAACGATACCGTTCCCAATCCAATCTATGTCACCATCTTCAATTCTTACTTCGCATGAATCTGAGTGAAGGTTGAGATTGATAGCAGTAGAGGTAGTATAGTTGTTCGATGAAAATGATTTAGCCGAAGCTAATTTTTCAAGCGAGACAACTCGATACCGCGTTCGTAACGCTGTTAACACATCAATTGAAGAGTGCATAAAAATAAATAATCTTCGTGTACTGACGTATGCTTCGTTTGCCTCAACTCCTGTTGTTCCTGCTGTAATATTGCATCCAGCAATCTCATGGGTCCCGCCGTTGAGTGAATCTAAAACAATCCCTTTATTACCGGTTAAATTCAGTTGAAGCATTTCCGTATTAAATGTTCCGGTATTACTTGATTTAATATTTGCTATTTTAACTCCGATTTCATCGGGATCCAAAAGGTTATTATTTAATTCGATGTTGACGTCTTGAATTGTTGCAGTTCCTGCGAAATCACCCAGAATGCTAATACCTTGCTTTGTCCAATCCATATCTGTATGAGCAATGGTGACTTCACACGTAATGCCCGGATCGTTGTTAATTGTCAGGTCATAGCAGATTTGTGATGAAGTTGGTGAAAATGTTGAACCAGAAGTTTGCATCGAGGCAAGTTTCAACATAGATGCGCTGGCTCGACGAGCAAGCATGGAATTACTTGTTAAAGCGCTTGACCCCACATTAAATACAGAGACATTGTGACCGTTAGGCAAATAAACAGAACTGTTAGCGACCGTGTCTGCGCCGCCGGAGATATAAATTTCCGCGTAATCGGAGAGAGAATCAATCTGAGTGCCGATATTGCAACCGGAGATAACATTATTGTTCATGGTTAATTTGGGATTACTTCCCTGTAACGCAGATATGCGAACTCCCCACGGACTGATTGATGAGGAAGATAGGGTATTGTCTGAAATGGTAACGTTGTAAGCATTCGTGTTGATATCAATACTTGCACCGTCTTCGCTTCCAACAGAGAGTGTGTTTCTAAGAATATTCAGTTGACGTTTTCCTGTTAGATTCTTTTGAAGCTCCAACACATGAACATGAAATACCATCGTTGTATTAGGCGGTACCTTTTTATTATATATTGATGGCGCCGCATTATCATTAATATTGACTGTATCCGCTACGGTGTTATAAAACCCGATCGCTTGGTTTATTTCATAAAAGGCATTATTGTTGATATCAAGCGTTAGCACTGATAATCCATCGACTACAATGCCTGTATCAGTCTTTGTTATTGCATTCGAAGATATTGAAACGTAGTCATCATTGAGAATTGTTCCTATTGCATCGAATTTGATTCCGATTTCAGTAGATCCTTCAATGGTGTTACTATCAATTCTGATGCTTCCTACCCCTGTTGATAAACGATTATAATGTGTATTAGTACCTGCAAAGGGGGGGAAATCTTGTAATTCAATATATATGCCGACAGTCTGGACGTTGATAACAAGACAGCCAAAGACATGGACATCGGAGGAGCTGTCTGCAATGACTTCATAACCGCGTTGGGTGGTCGAACCAGTAACACCACCACTTTGGATATAGACTTTTGAACCTTGATCCATGGAACGAACACTTACGCCCGCCATCCATGGAGTTGATGTGGAAGGTTCAACTTTTACATTGTACATAACAAACTCGGCGCGATTATTAATGAGCATACCGAAAGGCAGTCCGCCCGCATTAATCTGGACATGCGGTTTTGCAGAGCCTGCCTGAAACATATACAATGCAGTTGGTTGTGCCATTGTTGGATTATACATAAGCGGGCTTTCCGTATATATAGTATCCATAAGTGCGAGAGAAACTGTATCTGCCAAGCCTAACGAATTGACGGCAGTCAGTGCGTCGCCTATGGTCGTATAATCTTGACCAACGCCGACAGTTTTAGTTACCGATGAAGCCAGTCCGATCACCGGACAAGCCATCAGTATGGCGAAAAGAATAAAAAATGCGTATTTCATAAAGAACATCCTTTTGATAGTAAATAGAAAGATTCACAATTCGCCCGAAATCTAACAAAAATGATATATGAAGGCAATAGAGAAACGTGTCAATTGAGTATCAGGTAGGTTTTTATAGATATCAGGTGGGTTTGGCTTAGTATTGAACAGGACAGAAAGTTGTGATTTGGTATAATCATGGTAGTATTAGAGGAATAACGAAATTATAGAAGCTGCTGTTATTTCCAAAAAGAAAAATGCATGAATAAGTAATCAGAAATCTACAACGGAGAGACGTCCCGATGAGAAGCTATTACAAAAGTTATTTCTTTCGGTTGTTCAATACTCATTCGTTTATGTGAAATACTCACCAATTCTACCTAATACTCAATTGTTGTTAAAACTTATTGGTCGGAAAGCAGGTTATAAGTACATTCGTTCAATATTAAATTTTTGTGCAATACAAATGAATAGTATAAAATAAATTATTGTTTGAGGGTGGGGGAACATCTTTGAAAATATTTTTTAAGGATGCACTCTCAAACATTTTTTTTGTTAAATAAGATAGGGTAATACATTGATGAATTGTGCAGGCTAAAAAACTACATAACAAAAATAACATTCGTGCTGTAATAATTGATGACGAGCGAAGCGGTAGGCTTGTATTGCAAACCTTGATAACAGAGTATTGCAAGGATGTTGAAGTCGTTGCCGTAGAGGTATCTGCTGAAGAAGGGAAAAAAGCGATATCAAATCTTCATCCAGACATTGTTTTTCTTGATATAGAGATGCCATTTCAAACCGGTTTTGAAATGCTCGAGAGTTTGGAAACAAGGGACTTTGCCGTTGTTTTCGTAACGGCATACGAATATTACACAGCGTTAGTGACGCCTTACTCACCGTTGGGATTACTTCTTAAGCCGTTTAATCTCAGTCAGTTGAGGAAGACTATAGAAAAATATCGAGTGGAGAGAGTACGATAGGATAAACATTACTGTTGTAATCTGGAAAAGCCTGTATATGGTTTCAATTCCATTACATCAAAAGTGATAAAACCTTCCTGAACTAAAGGTAATGAGGCTATTGCAATATTTACTTGATCAATAACGGCTACATCAAAGAAAATTACAGCCAAATGGTGTTCATTAAAATAAATTTCTTTGATGGTTCCCTCACTACATAATGAGAGGACTGTTTTTGCTTCTTCTTTTAATATTGAATCCCTTTGAAACTCAGGAATGTTTTTTAGTTCTTTTTCAATTGCGAGAAATGGCATAGTGTTCTTAGTTTTGTTAATCAAGATGAATGTTTTTAAAGGTGTAATCTTAGAAACCGATGAATCGGTTTCAATTTATATTTTACTCGTAACCCACGACTGAAGTCGTGGGCTGTAAAATATCAATTCTTCAATCCATTTGAACTATTTTAAAGAATCTGTCAACTTGAATTTTGTTATTTATTACGGATGTATAGATATGAAGCGCCATCCGGAATTACTTTTTTTGATCCCACCCATAAACTATCTTTCGTTGGAATAGAAATAACAGTCTCCGACGATTCAAGGGTCACACGGACTCCTTTTGTTTTAATGTCTTGTGTAATGCTTTCAACTTTAGCTCTAAATTCGAGAGAATCGGAACTATAAAATTCCACTACGCTATCAGGGCGGAGAATCACTGCCATGCGCCATGACGTTGCATCCTGTGTTCTGCCGGAGATGCCTCCTACCATTTTATTAACATCAAAGCAACCGCATGTATAAACCTGAGTTGGTTCACAATTCATCTTTGGGAGTTTTGAACAAAGAGAGCCGGAGGAGGAGCAACCACTAAGAACAATAACAATGATGCTTGATAAGATGAAACTCAATAAGATGTATTTTGTGATATTCATTTTCATCCCTACATCATCATTTTTTTTAATAATGTATCTTTATGTTTTCGCGATACTTCAACTTCTGAACCATCGGTGAGGATAATAGAGCCGCCATCGCCTTTTATATATTGTTTGATATGTTGTGTATTGACTAAATGAGATTGATGTATTCTCAGGAAATTGAATTCAGTAAGCATTGCTTCAAATTCTTTGAGTGTTTTTGATGCGACATGTTTCTCTCCACCGGTAACAAACAATGTCGTATAATTGCTTTCTGCCTCGCAGCGGATAATGTTTTGAATTTCGACAAATAACAGCCCATTTCTGGTGGGAACGCCAATTTTACCATGAACATTCTTGAGGCTGTGAAAAAAAACTTCAAATTGTTCATTACTGCTTTTCTGGCGCAGAGTTGATTCGGCTTTTTCTACGGCTGATTTAAGTTCTTTAATATCTATTGGCTTTAAAAGATAATCTAAAGCGCTGAATTTTATCGCTTTTATTGCATAATGATCATGCCCCGTAACAAAAATGACTTTGAAATCTATTTTCGGGAAACTTTGCAATAATTCAAACCCGTTTTGAAATGGCATTTCAACATCGAGGAAGACTAAATCGGGTTTGTGTTCTTCAATGAACCGTTTACCTTTTTCCGCGGATTCAGCAATTGCGATGATGGTGACATTCGGACAAAACTGCTTGAGTAATTGCTCTAATGCGCTTCTGCCTTTTGGCTCGTCATCTATAATGATAGTGCGAAGCATACGCTGGTGTCTTTCAATTTATAATGGTAGTATGGGGATAAGAATTTCAACTCTTGTTCCTATTGGATGTTGCAGGGTGTCAAATAAATCAATCACGTGGACACTAGCATTGACTCCCGAACCTTTTTTCATTATCTCTAATCTTTCACGGGTAACACGCATTCCTTTTGATTCGTAATCCTTTTTCATGGCATGTTTTATTTCAGAAGCCCTTTGTCTGCCAATGCCATTATCTTCAACGATGCAAAGGAGCATCTCGTGTTCCGGGTGTAACGAGATGGTAAGTTTTCTGTCATTGTGTTTATGAAGTAGTCCATGCCAGATGGAATTTTCAACATACGGTTGAATCATCATCGCAGGGATCTGAAAAGTCATATTATCGAGTTCAGGGTCGATATTCAATACATAGTCAAATTCATTATCAAATCGAAGAGATTCTAATTCAAGATAAAGTTGTAAAACCTGTATCTCTTTTTCAAGCGGGATAAATGTTTTTTCGGAACTCTCGAGTGTAATGCGCAATAGTTGGGCAAACTTGGAAAGATATTCGCAAGCCGCCTCGGTTTTATTAGTTAATATACACTCCTGAATGGAATTCAGAGCATTAAAAATAAAGTGTGGATTCATTTGTGCCCGTAATGCACGCGATTCAAGATCCGTTAATTGTTTCTGCATTGCGAGTTTTTGTTGCTCACGCTCAGTGATGATTCGTTCCCTTTTTTTGAAGATAAGAAGAATGAAGATAATGCCAATTATCCCAGTCGTTAAACGAAACCACCATGTCTCCCAGAATAATGGGGAAATGATTATTGTAAGTGATGCCCCTTGATAGTTCCAAACGCCGGCATTATTACATGCAATCACTTTAAATACATATTTTCCCGGCGGTAAATTTGTGTAGTAGGCTTTTCTACGGGCGCCGACTTCGTTCCAATGATTATCAAAACCTTCAAGGGTATATCTGAAATATACTTTTTCGGGAACGACAAAACTTAACGCAGTATATTGAATTTCAAACTCTTTTGCTCCTGATAAGGTAGAGATGAAACTAATAGCCTTATGAGGTTGCCCGTCAATGTTAATTTCTTCAATGATGACAGGAGGAGGGAGGGTGTTCGATTGAATGTTGTTCGGGTCAACCTTGACGACACCATTTACTGTTGCAAACATTAATGTTCCATCATGGAGTTTCATTGCACTATATTGAGAGCCTCCATTGCATTCAAAACTTTTCATTCCATCGGCGACCCCATAGGATGTAGATTTGAATGATGAGATTTTTCCTTCAGCAAAATCGTTTAGTTGTTGTTTAGAGACATAGAATATGCCTTTATTACAACTCATCCATAAACAGCCTTTGTCATCCTCTACAATCGAATAAATAACATCGTCAAATAAACCATCTTTCTTGAAGAACTGTTTAATAGAATTATTTTTTATTCTGCACATTCCGCCACCATAGGTTCCAATCCAAATCGAACCGTCAGTATCATTATATAATCCAAAGACTTGATTATTCGTTAGCCCATTGAATATGCTATAATTGAGGATTGTATCTTTTTGTATCGTAAGAATTCCTTGTTGTGTTGCTAACCACAAATTACCGAAGGAATCTTCAACGATTCCGCGATGATATGACCCTTTGCGAGTTATTTTTTCATCGATTTTTATTAAAGAATATTTGCCGTTTTCAAGTTTCCATAGTCCTCTTCCGTACGAACCTAAATAAAATGTCCCGTCACTTTTTCGGAAAAATACTCTTACTTCTTCCCGATGGAGGAATTCAGGAATAATTGCGTCTGTGATTTTTCTGCGGGTGCCCGTTTTGGTTTTCTTTAATAGGAAGGTACCATGTTGTGTTCCTACCCAGATTGTTCCGTCGTTATCTTCAAAAATTCCCCGTACGTGGTTTGAAGGTATAACAGTATCGAATCTATACGAAGAAACAACAAGTCCATTTTTGATCTCATCCAATTGAGATTCTTTACTTGCAATGAAAATGGTGCCATCCTTGCACTCATAAAGAGCGGTAATATAATCTCCCGACAATCCATCTTTTTTCGAAAACGTCACTATGCTTTGGTCTTTTAAGCGTGTTAAACCACCACCTCGTGTTCCTACCCATAAATTTTTTTCAGCGTCTTCAATGATTGAAAGTATTCTATTACTTGCCAAACCATCTTCCATAGTAATAGAACTAAATTCACCTCCGCTATATCGAAATAATCCATTACCCTCTGTACCAATCCAAATGTTATGGTCGCTATCCTCAAAAAGAACCGTTATTGGTTTGGTTGTGGGGGCGCCTGGTAGGTTAACCGGTACAAGGGTATCGTGTTCTTGAAAAAATAATCCCAAATCCGTACCAATCCATCTTCTCCCAAGGAAATCTTCAACAATGCCCTTTACATACCCTTTTCGCTGTGGAAGAAACTTCATCCGATCACTGTTCGCCTCCTTAATTTGGTACCCTCCCACTCCAAACCCAAGTTCACCATTACGAAACTCATAGATTACATAGAATTGGCCAACATTAGGTTGGTTTTTTACAGAAAGGTTAGCGAATTTTTCGTTTTGTAATTTTGATAATCCAAATGATTCTACTCCCATCCAAATCGCTCCGTCGTGATCGAGGCACATTGCATGGATGTTTAATCCGGGTAAGCCATCGGCCATTGATTTCGTTGTAAAAACACCGTCTTTGTATTTGCAAATGCCGCCGCCTCGTGTGCCAATCCATAAATTTCCCTCCCCATCTTCGGCAAAAGAAGATATATTGTTATTCTTGATACCTTTTGTATTACTACTATCAAATAGCGTAAACTGTACTCCATCGAAACGGACTGCCCCCTCATCGGTTGCAAGCCAGATATATCCATCTTGAGTTTGAATCATGGAGTGAATTGCGAAATAGGGAAACCCTTTATTGGCGTCCCAGACATCGAGACCATACTGTTTGATTGATTTTGTTGGGTCTAGAGCAAAGGAGGGAGGAACAAAAATTATTGAGTAGAAAAGGACCCAAAGAATAAAGAGTGTATTCAGTTTGAGTTTATAATATCGTAGTGTAGAGGGCATCGAATGAAATTAATTTTTATTTGCAGTTTTTTCGTTGCCGTACTATCTCATACAAAAAAACAGCAGAAGCATTAGAAACATTGAGTGAATCAGTATCTTTCATCATAGGAATACCGGCTTTATCATCACACAATGCAAGTAACGAATCACTAAGCCCTTTATCCTCGTTACCCATGATGATGCAAACATTATCTCTGAAATTAATATCATGCAATTCTTGGCGACTATCAGGGTGGGCGGCGACGATATGAAAATTGTATTTTGATTTTAGGTCACGAATATCGGATTCTAAATTTTCAGAATGATTTACCGGGAGATTAAAAACGGTTCCCATTGAATTTCTTACAGCACGCCTGTAATATGGGCTTGCGGAGGAATTACCCACCAATAGCAAATCAACTCCAAACCCGACAGAATTACGCACTATTCCTCCGACATTATCTGTATTGACAACACCGTCAAGAGCTATAAATAGACCGGGGTGTGTTGTATCATTCGTAGCTTCTTGAATAGATGTATCGGTAGGAATTCTTCCCAACGCCATTATTCCTTGATGGAGATTGTAGCCGACAATTGTTTCGACTAACGATTGGTCTGCAAGTAAAATTTGAGTGTTCTTACATCGCTCCGATTCAAATTGTGTCTGAAATCGTTCAATTGTTCGTGGTGTAACAAGAACAGAAATAATTTCAATTTGAGAATCAATCAATCGGTTGACAATTTTTTCTCCTTCTGCAACGAACAATCCTTTATATTTGAGTTCACATTTATGACTAAATATTCTATAAGGTTGAAGTTCAGGAACATCGGGAGTGGATATGGTAGTTACGTTTGTCATTCTAAAAGGTTGTTAGGAATACATTATTTCATATTGGTACAGGTGAACCAACTTTCGGCTGTGGTTGTTCATTTCAAGTCAGTAGTAACTGAATTTCAGAGAATAATTCGGTAAATCCAAAGAAAGAATTGATTTTAGCCACATGTTTTCGTAGATTATGCTCTGATATTTAGTCAATTCTCTAAACTATTCATTTTTGTAAGATAACGAGCGCATGATCATATTTGTAACCGGTGGGAGTGGATTTATTGGCAGTAATTTTGTCCGCTATATGCTTGAAAAACACCCAGATTATACAATTATCAATTTTGATAAATTGACGTATGCCGGCAATTTGGAGAATCTTCAAGGAATTGAAAGTAATCCTCAATATCATTTTGTAAAAGGGGATATTTGTAACCGTGAAGAAGTAAAATCTGCTATAGATAAGTATCATGCAAATATTATAGTCAATTTTGCGGCAGAATCTCATGTTGATAGGAGTATTCTCGGTCCAGCGGTATTTATCCAGACTAATGTTGTAGGAACCGGTATTCTGTTAGATGTAGCTAAAGAAGTTGGTATTGAAAAGTTTTTGCAAGTTTCAACTGATGAAGTATATGGCTCGTTAGGCACAACAGGAAAATTTACCGAAGAAACACCACTCCATCCTAATAGTCCGTATGCGGCATCAAAAACATCAGCCGATCTTTTTGTGCAAGCCTATCACCACACGTTCGGTTTGCCGGTATTGATTACACGTTGTTCAAACAATTATGGTCCATATCAATTTCCTGAAAAACTATTGCCGCTTATGATAGCAAATGCTATGGATGGAAAATCGCTACCTGTTTATGGAGATGGAATGAATATCCGTGATTGGTTGTATGTGCATGACCATTGTTCAGCAATTGATACCGTGCTTCATAAAGGAACGATTGGTGAAGTCTATAATATTGGGGGAAATA
>OBEQ011369847.1_pt1 | contig 20350 bp, 21 predicted proteins | sample 1670901 | NCBI WGS metagenome assembly OBEQ01 (sample SAMEA104232315, study PRJEB22302) | groundwater metagenome | biome: forest; feature: aquifer; material: groundwater | place: USA | collected 2011-08-07 | depth 5.4 m
AACTCAGAAGAAAATAGTCACGGGACAGGCCTTGGATTGTACATTGCCAAGTCGATTGTCGATATGCACCAGGGTAAAATTTGGGTAACATCGGAAGTTGGCAAAGGAAGTATATTTACGTTCTCACTGCCTTTAGAAGTAACGATTTAAAATCTAAATTCGAAATTCGAATATCGAAACTCGAAACAATGTTCAAAATCAAAATGTCCAAATGTTTAAAACTGTTTTGAATTTTGTTTTTTGGTTATTTGGATTTGTTTCGGATTTCGGATTTTGGTATTCGGATTTATTTTAATTCCAGCGTATAGAGGTTTGGTTGTATATCCGGGTTTCCAAGATTCGTTAAAATGACTATCTTTGAGTCATTAGGGAATGGAAAGACATAGTTATCCAGGAACGGTCCTGCATACACAGTTAATTGATTTGTGTCATCATAATCCAAAACCTCAATCTTTTTATCATGCACGTAAATCAGGTGTTTGGAATCAGGATACCAGCTCAAGGGATTATTACAGGTATTGTCATTCTGGAGTACCCCTCGGGGCATCTGCGACGTAGCGATAGAATCTTTCTGTGTAGATCCTATCCTATCGGTTCCCTCCAGGACGGTCGCTGCCACTCCAGGATGACATACCGAGGTATTAATTTTATAATTTTTATCTTCTTTTATGTCGTAGACATACACCGATCCTTTTTCTAATTTTCTGCTTTCCTTGGTTTGGTTTGTTCCAATAAGAGGTGGTTTGATAATAATTGGTATGGTTGCAGACTGGGATGCAGTATACAAAATTTTGGTTTCATCCGGCGACCATTTAGTGTTTGCGAAGTTAGCTATTACCATTTTTTTAAGTGTTTCTTTTAAGCTTTGTTCTTTTGCAAGCTCTTTTTCTTGACCGAGTGTTTTCCATTCATCCAAAAGTGTTTGGAGTGTAGTTGTTACATCTGTTGGGTTTTGGTTTAAATTCGAGGCATCCAATAAATAGGTGGTGGCCGAAATGCTAGCGAGAAGCTGTTTGCCATCCGGCGACCAAGAAACTAACGATCCCGAGAAAATATCCACGGTGTCGTCTGCAATTTGGGTAGAGCTGCTCTGTAGGGGTAATAAAGAACGGGATGTCATATCTAAGACAAAAAGACCCTTTTTCCGGGCAGATGCAGAAGCTGTTGTATATGCAATCCGGGTACCCGATGGGTCAAGCGTTGGATTTTGTGCGCCACTTGCGGTAATACTTTCTAGTTTTGGTGCAGTTGGAAAAAGCGTTGCATCTGCTTTTGCAACAATTTCGTTTTGAATTTGTATCTTTTTTTGCCACGGAAAATACCCGTCTTTAAATATGCGAACCGTGTATATGTCAGGAGCCAAGTTAATTGTGCTGTCAGTTGCTGTGGTTACGTGATCGTTAATAAACACCTGGGCGCCGTCCGGTTTGCTTGTTGTTACCAAAAGTCCTGTGCCCGAAATGTCTGGTTTTCCCTGTGAAAACCAAAACCGGTACCCTTTACCATATAATATGACCAGTGTTGTTGCTGCAAAAAGAAATACAATAACACCAAGGGAAATAAGAATTTGCTTCTTCATACACTTCGATTATACAGGTCTAATTTCCTTCTTGCAACTTCCTAAAGACTGTGGTTATAATCGTCATACAGGCCAAGAGGTAAAATTGATATATTAAGGATATATTGTGATACATTTTATTTAAAATCCGAATATCAAAATCCGAAATCCGAAACAAATTCTAATTTACAAAATACAAAATTCAAAACAGTTTTGAACATTTGAATATTTTGATTTTGAACATTGTTTCGAGTTTCGATATTCGAATTTCGAATTTAGTTTTATAATTATGTTAAACAAAAGAATAGGTATTGATTTAGGAACAGCAAACACACTTGTCTATTTAGCAGGCGAGGGGATTGTGTTAAACGAACCCACGGTTGTTGCGGTTACTGCAGAAGAAGACAGGGTGGTTGCTGTTGGGCGCGACGCCAAGGAAATGCTTGGACGAACGCCAGGCAACATTGTTGCGTTACGTCCTCTTCGCGACGGGGTTATTGCAAACTATACCATTACCGAAGCTATGCTGTCGTATTTTATAGACAAAGCATGTGGCAGATCGCGGTTTTTTAAGCCCGAAGTTATGGTTTGCATTCCATCTGGTGTGACTCAAGTAGAGAGAAGAGCAGTGTTGGACGCAACGATTGCTGCAGGAGCAAAAGTAGCGTATTTAATAGACGAGCCATTGGCTGCTGCAATTGGAGCTAAAATTCCTATTGCGCAAGCAGCAGGGCACATGGTTGTGGATATTGGTGGTGGGTCAACAGAAGCTGCGGTTATTTCCCTAGGTGGCGTTGTTGTCCATAATTCTGTTCGTGTTGGGGGAAACAAAATAGACGAAGCAATTGCAAACTACACAAAAAAAAAGTTTAATTTACTTATTGGAGAACGAACAGCCGAAGAAATAAAAATAACTATTGGTAATGCAATGCCGGAACCAGATGTCATTGCGAGGAGCGAAGACGCAAAAGGGGCGACGAAGCAATCTTCCAAAAAAATGGAAATTCGCGGACGCGATACCATAACCGGGCTTCCACGAACGATCGAATTAACAGAGGTCCAAATCGGCGAAGCAATTCGTCCGGTTTTGGTGGATATTATACAGGGGGTAAAAGGCGTTTTGGAGCAAACGCCTCCAGAACTTGCAAGCGACATTATAGACAAAGGGATTGTTATGTCGGGCGGAACGTCTATGGTAACTAATTTTGATAAACTTATGACGCAACTAACAGGCGTGCCGTGCCACGTTGCCGAAGACCCGCTGTTATGTGTCGTCCGGGGCACTGGTGTGGCTATAGAGAATATAGAATTGTATAAAAGAAGTATTTCAAAGAAATAAATCCGAATATCAAAATCCGAAATCCGAAACAAATACAAATAACCAAAAAACAAAATTCAAAACAGTTTTAAGCATTTGGACATTTTGATTTTGAACATTGTTTCGAGTTTCGATATTCGAATTTCGAATTTAGATTTTTATCCTATATTTATTTCATGATATTTTTTAGCCTTGGAGATAGTCAATAAATTTCACAATTATCATGTACTATAGTAATAAATTCACCCTTTCTATTTTTATGTCATTGCGAGGAGTGGCAACGACCACGACGTGGCAATCTTCTTGGTGATAGATTGCTTCGTCGTTCCTCCTCGCAATGACCATAGGAGCCTGAGTATAAAATTTAATCGGATTTTAAACATTGGAATAAATGGCAGTCGTATGGTATAATCTTATAGTTATATTTTTCATATGGAGAAAAATTTTTTACTTGATGTTGGCATTACAAACGAAAAAGTTAACGATATCCTACAGTATATTGTTACAGGTCTACAAAAACCACAAAAACCATACTACGTTGTGACCCCTAACCCCGAATTTTTGGTCTATGCAACCCATCATCCAGAGTTTAGGACGATACTCAACCAGGCACGATTAGCCCTTCCCGACGGCGTAGGCGTGTTATGGGCGGGAAAAATTTTAGGAAAAACCTTTAAACAAAGAATAACAGGGGCAGATTTTATGGAATTGTTGTGTAAAGAAGTTGTAGAAAAGCCTATAACGGTGGGCTTTTTGGGTGGCGGACCCAAAGTAGCAGAAAAGACTGCCGAGTGCTTAAAGGCAAAATACCCCAGCCTCAAAGTGGTTTTCACCGGTCAAGAATGGCCAAAATCTACCATTCGTCATTCTGGGGAGGGAGCCTCAAGCGACCGACTCCAGAATCTAAAAAGGACGGATCCAAGCCTTGCCAGGATGACAAATGGCGGTTCTTCAAATGACAAAAATAAACTACCCGCTACTATCGATATCCTTTTTGTAGCATACGGAGCACCCAAGCAAGAAGAATGGATGGCGCAGCATGTTGGTAAAATTCCGGTTAAGGTATTTATGGGGGTTGGTGGATCGTTTGATTATATAAGCGGAAATGTATCCCGGGCGCCAAAGTTTTTACGCTCCATTGGGCTTGAATGGCTCTATCGACTTCTTATGCAGCCCTGGCGAATAAAACGCCAACTCGCATTGTTGGAATTTATTTATCTTGTCCTCAAACAGCGTTTATCCTTGCAAGGTCTCACCTTGCGAGGCTAAATGTCAAATTGATTCTATCTTAATTTCTTTTACTTTTTTAATTCTTTTGTCTGTAGTATAAAAAATATTCACTTTTTCGTCTATAGCCGTAGCCAAATGTATGCAGTCCGGTGTGGCAAGATTATATGTGGCTCGTAACACAGCCGCAATTTCAGATATTTTTGGTGAAAAATCTACAAAATGTATGTTTGCAATATGGTTTTTTAGATTTTTGTACACGTTTGTCAATTGTTCATTTCTTTCCCGTAGTGGAGCGATTAAAAGTTCCATTGTTATTAAGGGAGAGGCTGTTATTTCTATTTCCTTTTCTAAAGTGTTAAGCAGCAATTTTTCGACTCTTTCTGAAATATCCGGAGTACCTTCAAAAAAAGATATGTAAAGGTTCGTATTTAGATAGATTTTTTGTCCCATGCAGCCCTTTCTTGTGCAAGATATTTCTGACCGTTTCCATATTTTTTATACAAATCTTTTCCAATACCCCTTAAAGATTTGAGGGTTAGAACTGAAGCTGGAGTAATTCTAACATATCTAACACCCAATTTATCCTTTACGGTTTCCCATACCATTCGAGCACCGGGAACCAGACCCAACTGATTTCTTATCGCAACGGGAATAGTTGTTTGACCTTGCATAGAAACGGTGCTTTGATACATAATGTATGTATACACTATAAATTTATATTTGTCAACAACTAAACTATAAATAAAATATAAAGGGTAATGGGTGGGGCGCTCCGAATAATAGAAATTGCACACAGAAGCAAAATATGTGTATAAATAAGATATGGGGGATTTTACGTTTTTAGAAAATAAAATAACAGGAAAATGGGTTATTTCGTCGCCCCGTCGGGCCAGCAGGCCTCAGGAAGAAAACGGAACAGAGCCTATGTGCCCCTTTTGCCCGGGGAGGGAAGGGGAGGAGAAAGAAGTGTATAGGCTGGGCAGTGTTCGTGTTATTCCAAACAAATTCCCCTTTGCCCCAATCCACGAAATTATTATTCATTCGCCTGACCACCATAAAAACTTTGATCAACTACCATTACCCCAGATTAATCTTATTTTGCAAACCTACCGCAGACAATATAACGAATATAGTTACAAAGGGCAGGTATATATTTTTCATAATCGTGGGGAAAAGGGAGGGGAAAGTTTACCCCATCCCCATTCTCAATTGGCAGTAGTACCATTTAACGTCAAAATGGAAATTCCACCGTTGAATAGTGTCATTGCGAGCGACCAGAGGAAGCGTGGCAATCTTCCAGATTTGGAAGATCCTCACGTCGAGTCTCTAGACTCTCCTCATGATGACAACAAAAAGATTGCCACGTCGTCCAGCAGTATGGGGACTCCTCGCAATGACATGGTGGTGGAAACTCCTCAGTTTTCTCTTTTCTGTCCCCAAACTTCCCAATGGCCGGACGAGGTTTGGATTGCTCCCAAAGCACGAAACAAAACCTTTGGTGAAACAACAGACAAAGATTTACTGGATTTGTCACAAATATTACAAAGACTTATACAAATTATGTGTATTAGACACGACAATAATTTTCCGTTTAATTTTTATATTTATCCAGGTAACGATTGGTATATACGTGTAATTCCACGTCTTAAAACACTGGGCGGATTTGAATTGGGAACTGGAGTCTATGTAAATACCCAAGATCCAAAAGAAACGATGACTTTTATAAAGGAGCATTTTGATAATTCTGATGTTAAGAATATAAAAAAAGACCACTTAGCAGGGTATTCATTTCATTCATAACTACAAAATTTTCTCCTTTTTTCATGTAATTTTTTCTTTACAATAAGCCTCGGTGTACATACTAGGTTTTAGCCTTGGAATCTATGCATATACTTTTCCTATAGGATACCTTTTTTGATCTGTTTTTTGTGCTTGCGAAAACTGCTGTAGGCGTTCAGGAGTTGCCAATGTCATCCTCGCGAATGCGGGGATCCAGATTATTTATACATATAGGTTCCCATTTTCCCCCCAAGGGGACTGTCCACTTCGTGGTGGAGCATGGGAATGACAATAAGTCTGTTGTCAAATCCTGAACGATTACGTATATTAGTCTTGACAAATAGTAGAACTATATGTATAGTAGTAAATATGATTAGGCATTTATACAAGCGTGTGATGCAAAGAATTGATTCTCCCGAAGCTATTGTTATAACCGGGATGAGAAGGGTTGGAAAAACTACCTTACTTAAACAAATTTATGAAAATCTTTCAACAAACAATAAAATCTTTTTGGACTTGGAAAACCCTTTTAACAGAAAATTTTTTGAGAGCGACAATTACGATGAGATTGCCTATGAACTAAGGAATTTGGGTATCGATGATAAAAGCAGGCCATTTATTTTTCTGGACGAAATCCAGTTTGTTAAAAATATTCCATCTGTTGTTAAATATCTTCTAGACCACCATGGTTGGAAGTTCTACCTGACTGGTTCAAGTAGTTTTTATCTTAAAAATCTTTTTTCCGAATCTCTTGCAGGCAGGAAAATAATTTACGAACTCTTTCCATTAAATTTCCCCGAGTTTTTAGAGTTTAAGGAGACAAAAGTAAAAATTCCATCAAGAGCTACAGCTCCTTCACATACTATTATTACAACCTTATATAAAGAATATGTTGAGTTTGGAGGATTTCCCGGTGTGGTCGCAAAAACTTCTATACCAGAAAAAAATGAAACCTTGGACGATATATTTTCCAGTTATTTCCAAAAAGAAATAGAAAACCTTAGCGGTTTCAGGTCGAATAAGTCAATAAGGGATTTAATCTCTCTTCTGGCAAAAAGGGTGGGAAGCAGGATTGAAGTACAAAAACTGGCAAGTGAATTGGGACTAAACCGCGCAACCGTAAATGAGTATTTAGAATTCTTACAAGGGACTTATTTTATTTCTTTGATTTCTCCTTACTCTACCAATAAAGATATAGAAATAAGATCCGCTAAAAAAGTCTATCTGTGTGATTCGGGAATGGCTAGACACCTTGGACAAAATGAGTTTGGAAAAGTTTTTGAAAATACAATTTATCATCAGCTAAGGACTCAAGGCGAAGTTAGATATTACCAACGCAAAAGCGGTGTGGAAATAGATTTTATTCTTAATGAAAAACTTGCATGGGAAGTAAAAACAAAAGCAAATAAACATGATATCTCACAGCTCGATAGGCTTGTAAAAGAATTAGGACTAAACCGGGGGAAGGTAATTTCCTTTGAATATACAAACAATCCGGTATTTTATGGCTTTCAAATTTAACCCATTACTGTGGACTGGCTGTTTGGCCAGCCTAGCGGCTAGGCGGGCGAAGCGGGCCACGCTCGTTTTACTTCCTCGCAATGACAACTTCAAAAATATGAGGTGTAAAAAACAGGTAGGGGAGGGAAGCGTAGCCTGGAGTGCTAGGCATGTGTATAGTAGACAGACCTGCCTTTGCCATGTGCAAACAACAGACCAAGTGTCGCAAGCCGGGTCAGGTCCCGGGACGCTGTAATTTGAGAAATTTTAAATGCTTTTTGTACTTTTTTATTTGTAATCGATGACCCAGGCTGTTCTAAAATTGCCATAATTTCTTTTTGCCGGTCGTTTATATGCCAATAGAAAGGAATATTTAGAGAAAATTGTTCGGATAATAACGCTTGCCGTACTTTTGTCAGTTGGTGTACGCAAGCTTGCGCGAAATATTCGATCCAAAGCGTAATGTTTCCATTTTTTAAAGCATTTTGGATAGTTTGATTGAATGTGCCCATATTATGCCTCCAGTAATCATCTAACATTAAAAGCCCCCGTATGTCGTATCCATGTTTGTAAAGAAACAAAAGCGATAAGAGCCTGGAAGTTCTGCCGTTTCCATCGCTAAATGGAGCAATACCAACAATTTGAATCTGAGCTATTGCTGCCTGAATGACAGGATGTTCCTTTGCAGCCTGGAGGTAGACAAGCATTTGTTTTATTGTTGCTTCGGGAACGCGGAGCTTTCCTGAACATGCGAGCTCATGCAGCGTTTGCACCGTTTTTACGTTTACCTCTTTGGTGGTGACAAGCCATTCATGGTTGATATAAATAAGCGCGCGCCGGTAGTTTACAACATTTGCCTCGTCGCTTGATAATTTTTTCTTTTCCGAAGAACTTAGTATTTTTATCATTTCCTTTTTGCTTAAATTATTTCCGTTTAGCGAAAGAGACCAATAAAGACGACTTAGCATTGCTTCCCAGCGGTAATGCAGTTCGTGTTTTGGCGAAAGAGGAACAAGAAGTATATCCCGGCGTAAAATTTCTACCGTTTCCACCAATTTGCTTATCGTAGGAGAAAAATTATAAGAAAATTCTACCATCAATTATTCTTATCATAATTACATCATTTATGTCAAGTAGTAAAACTAGCCGTAGAAATAGGGTTAAATGCAATTTATGATAAGATTATGATAAGAATATACCTGGCCAATTTACCCCTTGACAAACACTCATAAAATATGATGCAATTAAGATAAGTTAAGAAAGGAGGTGGTTATTGCATGTTACAAGGTATAGGGACAACAGAAATCGTTGTCATTGCTATTGTCTTATTGGTCTTTTTTGGAGGCAAGAAACTTCCAGAACTCGCAAAAGGGATGGGAGATTCTATAGCCGAATTCAAAAAAGCAGCCGGTGATAATGCATAAGTCTTATGATAACTGCCCGACCTGCGAATAGCGCATATTTGGCAATTATCGTTCTCGTTGCGGCCCTTGCGTTTCCAATTAATAGCGCTTGGGCTGCTTCGGGAAATGCAAAGGTTTGCCAGCCAAATACAAGTTGTACTGTCGGAGAATTTCTGTACGACGATGAGTACACCCCAATAGCCACTGCAACTTGCAATATAACCAGTAAAAATCCTGACGGATCCCTTTTCATCAACAGTCAAAAGATGACCTCGGCTTCTGATGGTTGGTATTCTCATACATTTTCGGCTCCAACAACAGAAGGAGTATATAGAACGCAAGTTTGCTGCAAAACAATAAGCGCGACCTTTGCTACTACCGATGTGAATACGACCACTGAGCAAATTGTTGTGGGTACAAGTATCTCGAAAGCAACTGCCATTAAATTTTCATCTACCGGCACATTGCCTGGGGGTTTGGTATCCGGGACAAGATACTACGCGATAAATGTTAACGCAACCACTATAAAAGTCGCGACTTCGGTTGATAACGCCAATGCGGGGACGGCGATCGATTTAACATCCCAGGGTTCAGGGACTCATACGGTCGACAGCGATGATAACATGTGTTTGGATAAAACGTTTGAAGTTGCTAAAGGTGCAGCCGATTCTGTGTGGAATGCCAGCAGGGCGTCGTACACAGCATCCGGGTCTTTTGGCCAGGCACTGCAAAATGTTGCTCCTTCTTCCAATGACATCGCAGCGGCAACATGGGGATACTCAAGCAGAACCCTCTCGGGCTTTGGCGCTTTGGCTTCGGACATCTGGAACAGTGCTACAAGAACCATTACCGGAAATCAGCTCACAGACGGTAAGCTTGCAAGAGAAAGCGACGTTTCGGCCGTAAAAGATGACGTTTCGAAAATAAAAACAGATGTTACCAGTGTTACAAATACAACAAATAACTACAGTAAAAACATCAGCAACATCGAAAATACGACAAACGAAAATAGGATTCTTTTGGAACAAGTAGTCAATAAGCCAATTATAAAAAACTTTCTGGAAGAAAAAATAACCCCTGATCTAACGGGGAAAATCAACGAATCAAAAGCAATAGCAGTGCAACTGTCGGCCCATGTAGATTATGCAGCAGATAAGCTAACCTATCTGAAAAATCACTGGAGTACTCTTTCGAAAGAAGAAGTACTTTTAACACTCCAAGATATCTCGCTTCGCGTGGGAGGAGAAGAAGATAAAAAGGCAAAATCGGTGTTTGGAAACACCCGATTTATTAAAAATGCATGGGAATGGCAGGTTTCGGACCAGCTACAAGAAGAAACTAAACTTATAAAAAGTTCGCTTGCCTATCTTTCCGACGATGTCCGTTCCTACGGCAAAACAAGTTTTGGTCAGAGTCAGCTCCAAACTATATTGCAACAGGTGGCGGTGCTTGCGAATATAACCGGAAAACAGACGGATACGGGTAAAATACGAAGTCTCTTTGGTAAAGTTGCAGAAGTAGAGGAACGCAGCTTAACTTTGGAAATCCAATCCAAAGAGGTAGAAAGCTTGCTTTCGTCCATTGGCAAAGGCAAAGACCAAAACGAATCAGGAAAAATCGCAATACTTTCTGAAGATGTGCAGCAGGTCAGTGTTATTCTTACGCCCCAATTTGGCTATTCATACGAGCAAGAAAAAGACAAAGATAGCGGAAAGTATTATAGGAATAAATTGTTTTCTCTGCGTGGTGTTATCCAAGCAAACAAAAGATTTTTAGCTAGGAATTCCGATGCCCCCCTTGCAAGTATGTGGTTAGAAGAGGGGAGTATTGTATTTAAATCCTTAATTACCAATCCTTCTAATCTAATAAGTCAAACTATTCCGATTACATTATATTTGCCACTTGAAGTGCAGGAAAAAGATATCTTATCAATCGAAAAGGATTTCACGCTTAAGTTTGATTCCGAGAAGAAACAGTTTTACGTTTTGGGTACCGCAACACTTTTGCCTTCGGAATCAAAAACAATCGCAGTTCATGTTGAAGATATATGGACAATTTCCAATACCCAGGTGGCAAGTCTTCGAAAGCAGGCAGACGAGCTTTATAAGCCTCTTGTTAATACTTCTTACTTTGGGCAAGCGGTGACGATAAAAAGCGATATCGATGTTTCACTGGATAAGATTTTGGAGATGCAAAAAACTGCAACAACGCCTGATAGAAAGATAAGAGTATATCATGATGCCCAAATCGAGCTTACTGCAGTAAGAACAAAGATAGAAAAACTCAAAGAATTGGTATCGCTCGCAAGTTCGGCCGGGTCTCTGGCAGGATTTGTCGGTGGAGCACAGGCGATTGCTGTCTGGGGACTGATTATTATTATGGTTGCCGGTTTCGTCTTCTTAGCCCTTTATATGAAGATGCTAAGCATGCGTGAAGCTGTATTAGTAAAAAGTGGAAAAGTAAAAATTAAAGTTACAAAACAAAAGCAAAAAACAGAAGAACCAAAACTCAACGTGCATCCTTCCCGTTTCCAAAGATCGGTTAGATTTGCAGTTTCAATTTTTTCATATGGAATTATTTCCGTACTTTCCTCGGGAATAACAATGTACGTGCTTATGGCGTATGTCAATCAACCCGCAAAGAAGATAACGGCACAGGAAAATGTAAGCAGGAGCGTGCTCGGAGAAAAGAAAATAGCAGCGGTGCAGCCGGAAGCCGCGGCCTTCCCGGCGCCCCCTGTAAAAATAGCAAAAATAGTTGTTCCAAAAGGAGAAACTGTCCAGATTCGCAAATATCCCCTATCATCTGCGACAATTGTCACAGAAGTAAAAGAGTCCCAAGATGTAGAGATTCTTGATGAAACAAAAAATTGGGCGAAGGTTAATCTTAACCCACATACCACCGGCTGGGTGGAAAGAGAGTTCATTTTACAAGAAAGCAAAAAAAACACGCCAGTACCACAAGAAAAACGAATAGTTGTGGTCAAAGATACCCCAACAGGATTTCTGCGGGTTAGAAAGAACCCTGGGGGAGAAGAGATTGATAAAGTAAACCCCAACGACAGTTTTCCACTTCTTGACGAAGTAAATGGATGGTTTAAGATCGAATTAAAAGATCAAAGGAGTGGATGGATTTCGGGACAGTACGCAACAGTAAACAGTAAAACTGTTTTTGCTTCCAATGACCACTAATGATATCAAACAGCGTCCGCTTGGCATAAGCTCCAGCGAGACTAGCAGACACCGTGAGAGTTCTATAAAGACAGTACCCAACTATTAAAAAGATAGTGTGCGATGCCGGCTACCTGGACACCAAGCGGGACTAGTCGTCTATTTCTTAATGCTACAATAAACATAACAAGCATGGTGCCAATATGAAGAGCTATTGTGAGAAACAAACGCTCAAGCAAAAAAGAGACCGTGCCGACATTAATAATATTAAAAATGTATAAAACATTTTCAGAAAGTGAGAAGAGTAATCCAATCAAAATCGCATACAGCAGTTGTGTTTTTCGATGGGGTAGAGAGAGTACAAAAAAAATAAATATTCCTTTTGCAACTTCTTCGACTATATAAGGATAGGGAAAAAGTTGCTCGATTGGCCAAATAATGAAAGGAGTCATCAGCGCAAAAAGAGGAAGCAAAAATAAAACATACGCTGTGTTATTCATGGAATAGTTTTGTCCTAAACTCTATTTTTTTTTGTCGTCGTCGCTTGCTGATTTTTTAAATTCCCTAATTGCATCGCCAATTCCTCGTGCTAACTCTGGAAGTTTTTTACCACCAAATAAAACGAGAAGAACGATAGCAATAATGACAATTTCCGGTGTGCCAATATTTTGTAACATATTCTAATCACCCCCCTTCAGATTGGGACATATAGGTTATAGCCCTATCACCTACCTAGTCCCTTACTCTAATATTCCTATTTAATAATAGCGCAATTTCAAAAATAATTACAAGTGGCAAAACATAAGACTTACTTGCTGTTGCTTAAAGTGCTAAACTTGTGCTAATATCAAATAAGTACAAAAATGTTTAACCTGGGGTATAAAGAAATTCTCATAGTTGCATTTATAATCTTAGTTCTTTTTGGCAGTAAAAAATTAAAAGATGCTGCAAGAGGGTTGGGTGAAACCGGAAAAGAGCTAAAAAAAGCAAAAAAAGAGTTGACTAGTGCATTGAATGAAACACAAGAAAATGTTAATAAGGCTCTTGATTTTAGTGAAAAGACAGAGGAGGTCAATAAACTACCGAAAACTCAGAAAATAGCTCCACAAACCGAAAAACAATAATGAGCAAAGCTGATACATCAATTAGTACCGATATAGAATACACAGTGATTAAATATTTGCCATTTTTTTCAGAGATTAGAAAGAGGCTAATTTTTGTCTTTTGTTTGCTTATCATAACCTCAGTTATTGGTTTTATCTATTCTGACCGTATAATCAGATTGATCGTCGAAGCTTTTGGCATTAAAGGGGTCAATATTGTCTTTACTTCCCCGTTCCAATCTATAAACTTGTCAATAACAATTGCCCTTCTTGCGGGATCTGTGATCTTATTCCCTCTAATCCTCCTACAACTCGTATTTTTTCTAAAACCTGCATTAACCGATAAAGAATACCGGTTAGTACTCTATTTATTACCAGTCAGCATACTTCTTTTTATCGCAGGAGCAACTTTTGGTATGGTGGTGATGCACTATATTATAGGAGCCTTCTACCTTCAATCGGTTAATCTTAACCTGGGAAACTTCCTGGATATCAGTAATTTGATCTCCCATATACTGGTTATATCCATATTAATGGGGTTCACTTTCCAATTCCCGGTGGTGATTACTGCTTTGATGCACCTCAAGATAATCAAGTATAAAACTTTGAGTAAAAGGCGGTTTTGGATCTATGCCGGATCGGCTATGATAGCTGGACTTATACCCCCTGCAGATATTCCGGCAACAGCAGTATATTTTTTAATACTTGTGACCTTATTTGAACTTACTTTAATATTAAATAAGTACGTTTTGAAATCTCATTTGTTGTAAATAACTGGATTTACACCAATGAAGGAAATTATTTTTCTTTTAGCGCCTTTTTAAATTCTTTAACTGCTTCTCCTAAGCCACGGATAAATTCCGGAACTTTTTTAGTTCCAAAGAATAGAATCACTAAAAACGCAATTATGACAATTTCCGGTGTGCCTAAATTCTTAAACATTATTTCACCCCCTTTTTATTTACTTCTTCTTTTGCCGAGGTAAGTTCTTTGCCTGCTTTTTTGAGTTCTTTTGTTGATTCCCCAAGACCTCTTGCAAACTCAACCATCTTTTTGCTGCCAAACAGAATTATAAGAACAATACCTATAATAACAATTTCCGTTGTACCGATATTCTGAAACATAAAAATGTAATCACCCCCCTTCGATGTTTTACTATTACTACCATATTAGCAATGCGTCGCCATTAAATGCAAGAGGGGAAAATGCATCTAAATTAATTAAACAGTAACCGTCCACGATTTGGCAAAACTTTTATTGTTCGAGTACCCCTCGGGGCCCTAAAGGATCTACGACATCTGCGACGTAGCGTGAGCGAAGTCGAGAACTTCTCGATTCGGTTTTCAGCCTCACTCGAAGGATATCTTTGGAAACTCGTGGACGGTTACTATTGGTTCATTAGTTGAAAATGCTATTTTTCTCCGTCTTGCAAAATTATATGGAGCAGGCAATGTTTATTATTTATTAGATAGCAGAGGAAATGAAGTAGACTTTGTGGTTACATTAAAAAGTTTTTGTTAGCTGAAGCGTCACTTTAGCGAAGCCAAAGTTGCTTTGGTCTTGGCGTCTTTTAGGGTTTTACCTGTGGTACTGGCAGTCAGATGACCTGTAATTACTTCGTCCCAAACAGCAGCAGCGATTTGCGTAGGTGTGGCTCCACCGGCAATGCTTTCTATAAAGGTGTTGGTACCCAGATTTTGGGTATCTCCGGCAGTGTTTTTGTTAAAAGTGTTGCCTCCGCGGATATGGGTTCGTAAGACTCCAGAGCCCACTGTAACACCATACCCAGTGTGGTTATATATGATGTTATTATCAACGATGTTTTCGGCAAGGCCGGTTCCGGCCAGGGAAATCCCGTTGACATTATCAAAGATTATGGAGCGGGAAATGACTGTTTCTGTTACCGTGTTACCCAGTTTGATACCGTTTCCCGTAGCGCTTAAACCGCAGTGTTCAATGGCACAGCCGGTTACTTTATTGGTGGCAGAGGTAGTTAGTTCAATGCCGTTTCCCCGGACATTGACAATCCAGCTGTCCCGGACGGAATTATTGTTACCGGTAATAGTCACAGCATTCTTTGTTCCTGTTGTGGCAGTCGAAATATAAAGGCCGGCAACTTCTACACTATTGGCATTTATAATTACAGTATCGGCAGTAGCTGCGGTTGGTTTAAGTTGAAAAGTATATCCTGGCCCGCGAACTTTAAGAGTGTTCTTGGTAATATTTAAAGTCTCGGTTACCGTGGTAATGCCGCTTGGGTCAGACGAGAGACAATTAATCACATCGTAATTACCATCTACTGCCAAGCTTTGAGCTTGAGCAAAGGTTTTAACAGCTGTTGTTGGTTGTTTGCCGTCATTGCTGTCGCTACCACCAAACGGATTCCAGTAAAATATAGTCCCGGTACCGCCGTGTTGACCATGCAGCGATTCAACCAGATATCTTAGATTAGTCTGGTCGCTGGCAGTTGAGGGTACGGCAATGGTTGAAGAAGCAGAGGAGACCTGTTTAACTTGGGTAAAGGCAGAAGCAGCAATCGGGTTACCAGCCAGTCCTCCCACCAGGTTTCCGCCGGTGATGGTAACCTGAACGGTTGTTGGACCGGGTCTTGCTTCAAACATCACCCGCCAGTTATTGAGCAACTTGACCGTGATTCCAGTAAAAACCCCACCACCTATATCATCTTTTCCGGAAGCATCGGCAATTTTAGCATAGACTATGCCTGGGTTAAGCTCGTCCTCGTTATCTCTAACTTGATTGATCAAATATTGGATATCCAGGGAAGTATCTGGACTAGGTACTGTGATAATGTTAGTAACGAAGTTAAACTGTAATAGTAATGCCATGTCTCATTATGTAACAATCGAGTCTGTAGTACGGATAGCAGCCTGGGACATGCCTGTTTGTTTAACGCTGTTTTCAATCTCAAACGGCAGAATTTTTGTAGTAACAGAACCCTGACGGACCCTGACTAGGACCGGTATATCTGCCCCGCCGCCTTTAATTAAGGTATTAACAATTGAAGTAAGGCTATTTACGAACGTATTCGTAGAGTTTACGATTTCGTTAATGATTGGTACATAGGCTGTATCCGGAGTCCCGCCGGCGACATACGCCTGACTGGTATTGGTGGTGATGGTGTAGTTTTGGCCGGCGGCAAAGGTGGCGCCGCCCGTTAAGGCAGCAGTTAGAGTAAGAACTGTCTCTGAGGTGATTGATAAAACAGTGCCGGATCCGGCAGGTCCAGGACTAGCAGTGACATTAACAGTATCGCCGGCTCGGACACGGTTGGTCAAAAACGTGGCGCCGGTGTCGGTTAAAACAGTAGTTGTGCCGCCGCCGGCAATGGTTCTGCTGGCAACTGATCTGAGGGTAAAAACACCGGTTGAGGCAACATAGGAAATATATTCATACTGCTGTTCAGCTTTGATCGCATCGCTGGTTTGAACTACCCGGATAATACCTTTTTGGGGTGTTTCAGAATCTATCGCCCCTGACACCGTAATGGTGTTAAGACCAGTTGATTGAGCAGTCATATTGTACTTTGTTTTATTAATGGATCCGGCTGCCGCTGTTAAGACAAAGACACCAACCCGATCGTTGAGCGCTACACCGGAAACCGTTACCGACACGGTATTAGGCGGGGTTCGGGAGGTACCATTTGAATCAATAAGCTGGAAGTTTTGAGCATCCGCGGTGGCATAGTTGGTGATCCAGACTCCTTGGGCGCCAAAGAATTTACCTCCGGCAAAGGTACCAAAAGGAGAGGCTTTAACCGGAGTAAATACTCCTGTGGAAGTTTGGACTAATGTACCAACTATCCGGATGTATTGTTCACCATCAATATTGGCCAAAGGACCGGCTTGAGCGGCAACTCCGGTAGCAGCCGCGCTTTGCAGTTGTGGTGTACTGGTAGCACCGCGTCTGGTGACAAACTTTAACCACTCATACATTTGAGCAACTGTCCTGGTTCCTACGTCAATGCTCACATGGTAAGGTTGGGCACCGGCACCGTTATTAAGATCTCGGCTAATACCTGCTCCGGTGGAGAAGGTAAAAGTAATGGGGTTGACGGTACCGTAGTTTGCCACCAGGTTGGTTGGCGCGCCGTTGACCGTACCGGTAGCAGCAGCGCCGCCAACTCTGGTTATGGTATCGGTGGTGACAAATTGGGTAAGAGAGGTACCGCTTAGATAATACTCAAGAGTAACTGTTGGATTGGTTCCCGTTACTTTGGTAACAGTACCTTCTTTTGCGGTGTTTGTGGTATGAGTAAACTTGTCTCCTACAGCAAATGTTCCTGCAGATGAGGACAGGAGAATAGAATATTCGCCGGTGGTATTGTTTAAATCTGTCGCCGTAGCCAAAGGTACCGGATTTCTTGAACCGGTAATGCCGCTTGAGATAAAGTGGTCGTAAAGCTTTGAGTATTCTCTACCGCCAATCATCAAATTTCCGGAATCAATGGAGGTACCAAATTCTTGCACCCTGATTAAAACATCAATCTGTCCTACAGGCCACCAAGCACTAACCTTCGTACCGTTTCGCACCACGTAGATGGCGGTATTTGCCTCAATCGTACCCAGGGTAAACATGTTAGCCCAGATATTTTCCCCAGTGAATCCACCTTGGATTGTCGCAGTACCTGTGGCTCCTGATCCGGCGCCATTTGCAGTGATGGTGACTGTCGGGGCAGAGGTATAACCTACACCGACTTCTGTGACGGTAATGCTACTGACCACCGTCCCTGCTGCATTCATAACTGCAATGGCTGTTGCTCCTGATCCGCCACCGCCGGAAATAGCAACAGTCGGCGGAACAGCATAACCGCTTCCACCTGCACCACCAACGGCTATGGAGACAACGCCACCAGTCCAACTGCCGGCACCACTGCTGCTGGGGGTAACAGTATAAGTATTACTGTTGGGGTAAGTATCAGTAGCGGAGGTGGTTGGTCTAACCCAAAGTTTCTTTCTAACAGTATCAAAAAAGAGGATCTTTCCGCCTGAATTAGTGCCTACAGTAGTCTTGCCAATATCAGCTGCCACAAATTCAGTGGTCATTGCATAACCAACAATCCTGATTACACCGCCGGTCCAACCACTGCTTTTGATAGCACCACCCTTAAGAAACTTAACACTCTCCTCATCAATAAACCAACCGTTGATAAACCGGTACTCAGTTGGAGTCTGAGCATCCATTGGTACCTGATCATCCATCTGGCCCAGCTCATCAAAAGTATCTTGAAGTAGTGAGTAAAGGGCATTGACCGACCAGACAGTTTTCCCCCGACCAATTCTTCTTTCAGCAAAGGTAAAATTGACATTAGAAGAAGTTGGGTTAGTAGTGGAGCCGGGGTTTTTATTGACAATTCTGACTATAGCACCGCTAGGATTGGAAGCAGTAAAATCAGCAGATTGAGGGGCGGTATTGATAGCAGTAACGGTGGCAGTGGCGACTTGGGCGGCAGTATCAGAGGCTCCGATAGTAGCCTGAATGCCAGTTTTACCAGTAGGGGCAGTGCCTACTCCGGCTTTCAGATACCAGACAGCATAAGCAGTAGCATCAGTTGCAGAATAGAGGTTAAAATAGTCACCGCCTACAATCGAGGCAGCTGCTGGGACAGTGACTTCTTGTATCTCAGCTAACGCTTCTCCATAACTTCCCTGAGTAGTCACTGCCAAAGTTGCCAAGGCAGTGGTTAGAGCCAGTGCTCCAGCCCCGTCAGCAATATCAGTAACAGCACCTTTTTTAATATTGGTAATGGTAACTACATTGGTGGAAGAGGTAGTGGTAAAATCTCCTACCTGAAGAGAGCTTGCGGTAGTCATTGCTGTGACTATTTTGCTGGCTACAAGAGTAGTGGTAGTATCAGATGCGGCAACAAGAGATACTAACACTCCAATTCTGCCGGCTACTGCCGGGTCTGTGCCCACTGCATCGGTTTGGAACCAAACATAGTATTTAGCCGAATCGCTGGCTGAGTTAAGGAGAAAGTATTTGCCGTTCCAGGTGGCGCTTGCTACAGCATTAATGGTGACGGTTGAGACCTCGGCTATTGCCAGGCTGGCAATAAACTCCTGGTGATAAACCTTTTTATCAACATAATCAATTGTAAAATCATCAACAACGGGCATATTATTTTACCTTACTTTCGGCCATAAATTATTTCACCTAATCTATTCACTAAAAATTTCTTCTTGCCTTTCTCTTCTTCCAGTTTTGCCTTCTCTCCCGGCATATAAAACGTCAAATCATCAATATGTTCTGCTTCAGATGGATCTGCTTCTATTAAACCATCCCGCAGAGCCCAGGATATGGGTATAACATCTTCGGGTTTTTGTAAACGTATAGATTTAAGTTCGGTGATGTCATAAACACCGCTTTTAAAACGGCCACGGTCCTGGGTTAGGAAAAATTTAGTAGAAAGTCTGGTCATTTTTATTGTCTCTTATTACTGTAGTATAAAAAAACTTGCCTTGTCAAGGCTTTTTTGTAACTGATATATTTGCGCCGTAAATGATATAGCTTTTAAGCTAAGGTAGTCCGGCTTTAAGAGTGCCTTCTTTTAAAAATTTCCTACTCTCCTCATCAATAGTCCAGCCATTAATCAAGTTGAATTTGGTGGATGATCTAGCTTTAATTGGGATCTCGTATTGCATATTTTCCAGCTCATCAAAAGTATCTTGAAGATATGAATAAAGTTCGCTCACGGTGTAGACTTTGCCACTACCGTCCTTTTGGTAGTAAATATTTTTATTGATAAAATCTATCTTAAAATCTTCGCTAATCATCACTGTAGTGTAACATATTTTTATTACGGAGCCGCAATATTGTCTGTTGTCATTGTTACAACAACCGAAAATCCATTTGTGGTTATGGTTCCGGTCCCTTCTACCGGGAAATAACGCGTTGCACCGGGGGAAGATTTTCTGACCTCATAGGTTATGGCAACGTCTACAACATAGTTATAGGTTGTCGTTGCCACACCGGAAGCATTAGTGTTTGTGCTCATCAGCTGTTCCCATACCCAAGCTTGCGTGCCTTTTGGCTGAGTGGTCATACTGGTAAATGTACTCACTCTGGCTCTAATCCAGTATGCTGATATACTTTTGAGCGTACTTTTGGCCCAGTCAGATGGAGGGGACAATTCGATATCATAAGTTCCTGCTGGTGCGGTGAAACCTTTGGTTTGATCAGAAAATTGAGTGCCGGTGATAGCAGTCCAGGTTGTACCGTTCCAATATTCCCAGGTAATAGTCCAGGTACCAACGCCTGCGGTACCCAGA
>OBEQ010089421.1_pt1 | contig 20346 bp, 16 predicted proteins | sample 1670901 | NCBI WGS metagenome assembly OBEQ01 (sample SAMEA104232315, study PRJEB22302) | groundwater metagenome | biome: forest; feature: aquifer; material: groundwater | place: USA | collected 2011-08-07 | depth 5.4 m
CACGACGTATACGAATAGTACTGAATCGGGACTCAATTACGCTGCGGCATGTACCGGTTGCGGCGCGCGGATTGGCGGCGGTGCGCTCTTCCGGCATTCAATTACGATCACGGGACTCAATTTTGGTGCGGATCCCGGTGTAGGGAACCGCTCGAGTGCAACGAACAATGTGAAGGTGGGCACAAAGCAAATTGCGAGTACCAATGTTACCGCATGGAGTGCAACGTCCATCACATTTCTCACCGACACCGCGGTTTCCGGTGATGCCGACAGTGATTGGGGTGCAAACTTTGGCGGCACAAATGCACTTACGGTTACTGCAGGTGGGCAGACGAGCACCGGTTTGAATTTTTATGTATTTCCGCAGGTGGTATCCATCACGCAGCCAAGTGGGTTTCTTGCAGACTCCGCGCGCGAATACAATGCCGCTGATACCGACGGAGTGATAATTCTTAATGGTACGCGTTTTGGGACTGGTCCAACGGGCGGGTCGGTCAGCGTACTCGGGTCTGCTGCGACCGTTGTTGCAGATGCGAGTTGTGATGCGGTTGATGGGTGGGCGAATCAATGCATCAAAGTGCAAGTCCCAACAGCTATTTCAGACAGTGTGAACACCGGCAGCATAAGTGTTACGCAGGGAACCGGTTCAAACAATAAGCCGCATACTTACATCAACACCTTTAGAATCTTGCCGCGCATCACTGCGAATACTCCAACAAGTGATGCGGTCGGAAATGTCATTCAAATAGATGGTAATCACTTTTGCCAGTCAGGAACCTGTCCCGCATCGCCGCCAACTGCGGCAGATAAAGTCGAGTTTGGGGCAACTGCCGCGCTTGCAGCAGATTTTGTGACAAGTCCGAATTGTAGTGGTGCATCCAAATGGTCGCATACGCAGATTTGTGTCAAAGTCCCCGCAGCAGCTCCTGCCGGGTCGCAGCCGACAAAGGTAACATCAAATACACTCTACACCTCCAATACCATGGCGTTTACCGTACTTTCACCTGTTCCTGTATTGCCAACGAACACGATGCAGTCGCGCAATTCCGGATTTACCGATGTGATCCCGCAAGGGGGGTATGCATCCTCGACCCCGGTATACTTTGCGTTCGACACTTCATCGGGCACAAATGGCGGCACGATGTATCCGCAACTTGAAGTGCGTCCGGTATTGGGTGCACAATCGACGTTCACCGGAAACTGTACGGGAAATCCCTACTGCACCGAAGGAGCGGGGAGTGCCTATTCCGGAGGTACGATCACGCTCACTGTTTCTTCAAGTACCGCTCCCGATCTCTATCATTGGCATGTGCGTGTGCGCTACAATGTCGGAGGTACTGATTATCTTAGCTCATGGCAATCTTATCCGGATGGTGACATCATTGAAACATCCACAGACTTTAATCTCGACACCACTCCGCCGGCGATCAGCAGTGTTTCCGCAGGAACGCCGGGTACTAATGCCGCGACGATCACGTGGAGTACGCTTGTGGAAGCGGGCACGAGCCAAGTGCAATACCAAGCCGTCGCTGCGGCATCATGTGCGGCATTCTCCTTTGCCGCTTCCTGCGCCACGAACAATGATTGCACGACAATTGACCAGACACTGGTTACTCCGCACTCCGTGCCACTTTCGAATCTCAACTCGGGCACCGACTATTGTTTTCGTGTACGATCAAAAGATGCGGCCGGGAATGAGGCGATGAGCACGAACAGCTCATTCACGACGGCAACGGTCAATCAACCCGCGAAAACCGTGCATTTTCATGCGGGAAGTCTCGAGAGTGTTGTTACTGGTGTGGCGACCTCAACACAATTTACTGTTCATGCTCCCGAGGTATCACCAAAAGTAAAAAGTGCATATATCGAAGTCTTGGCATTGGTGAGCGGCGGCAGTAATCCGATTGATATTGCGGTGAATTCAAATGCGACAACAAGCTATGCGGTGAATGCAACGAGCCCGACGTATTATCGATTTCTTTATAAAGTTACCGACTATGCCACCGATCCCACACCGGAAAATGTTCTCAATTTAAACGATGCCTCACCCTGCACCTACGGCAATGGGAGTGCGAGCTCGTGCAATAGAGTAATCATCGCGCCCCAAAGCGGCATGAGCATTGTCCCCACATCGGTGCAGTTTATCATAACGTACGCGTACGCCCCATGAAATTTATTTCCGAACATCCTTTTGTGCATAAATATCTTTTACCACTCGCACTGTTCTCTGCAGTGGTGTTGCTCACGATTGTATTTTTTGTTTCACGATCGCTGCAATCGGTGAGCTTCACGCGTGCAAAGAACACCCCGCAAGTGGTTACCGACACTATTGTCATTCCCGCACTGAAGAGTATTACCGGAAGCGAAGGGCGATTGATCGAGCCAACACAAGGCCAGCCTATTCCCTTGGTTCCCCAAAATGGCAGTGAACAAGTGGTGGTAACGGACGCAGTACTCACACTAAGAGGTGCATATGATCTCGCGCAAAGCGAAGTGATAAAAAATGCTCCCGATGCACAGCTTGTGTTTGTGCGCTCACTCGGCACGATCACGCTTGACGGGCGGTCGAGTTATTGGCAAGCGGGTTTCGGTTCCGCAAAAAATAAAAAGGGATACGTTGTCGTCATGAAGGGTCATGCAATCGTTTCGATGGAAGAAATTCCCTCGCAAAATTATGGATACCCGCTTCCCTCAAATTGGTACGATTCGGGTGACACCATCGACGCGATTCGCACCATGCCGCAATTTGCCAAAGCAACCGTTTCATCATTCAGCTTTTTTTACAATGAAGATGGCAAGCGCTGGGGATACGCACTGGGAACTTCGGAAGGCACGATGGCAATACCGGTGCGATAAAGTTTTTGTATCGCGACACATTTATGAAATTTTTTCGACCCATTATTTCTTTCGCACTGCTCTTGGCGCTCTGCGTGCCGACAAATCTTTTTGCTACCGATCAGATGCGGACGACCGATCTTTTGGTAACGAGTTCGGACGTACCTGTCTCCAGCCCGATTGATGTACCTTTTACTCTCTATATTGGCGACAATATTTCTCCGGTGACGAATCCGCTTAAGTCGGCTCATTTTACAATTTCGGGTGTGTATACCGGTCTCGGTACGCTCGCGATTTCGCTCGACGGTATTCCCGCAAGTCTTAAGACATTCACACTACCGTCGGTCTCAGCTCCGACGTACGTTACATTTTTGTATAAAGATCCTTCGGGTGTGATCAATCCGACCTCGGCGGGAAGTTATACGCATACGTTCAATATTATCCCTTCTTTCGGATTAAGTATTTCCGGTTTGAGTGCGACGATGGAAGAAACACACCGCTTTGCTCCCGCGACATGTCCCGACGGATCATCCGCAAATGAAAAAGTGAAAACCAACAGTTTTTTGGTAACCAGTTCGGATATTGCGGTTTCAGGACCTTTAAACGCGCCGGTGAATCTTTATATTGGCGACAATCTGGAGGGAATTACGAATCCGGTAAAATCCGCTTATTTCACCATGAGCGGAATTTATACGGGTGGAGGAAGTATTACATTTTCCTTGAATGGCAATGCGGCGAGTGCGCAAACATTCACCCTCCCTCCTGTCGGTGCTCCCACATACATTGAACTTCTCTACAAAGACCCTACCAATACGATCAACCCTGCTTCCGGCGGGTCGTATACCTATACGCTCAATACCGCTCCATCGGGACTGGTAATTTCCGCTTTTGCCGTTACGCTTTCCGAAACACATCGTTACAAGCCGGGCAATTGCGGCGGATTTCCGATTTCCGGCGAGCTCTATTCCGCCGTATTTGATACGACCGGCACAAGCACGGGGCCTGCATACAATTCGCTGCTTTGGAAAGGCGTGCTTGGTGGCCCGCTCCAAGATCAGGGGAAAGTCCGCTTCCAACTTGCTGTTTCAGATTGTGCAAATGGAGCGACGAACTACCCGACATGTTCCACCGGTGTGGGATCGTGGTCATTTATCGGTGGAGCAACTTGTGCGGTAACGGATTGGTTTGAACCGGGCGCACCGGAAACTACTCTGGACATTCAAGCAGGTGCGTGTGTCCCGCAATTGAATAATCATCGTTATTTTCGTTACGTTGTTAAAATTTGCTCGGATGACTGTCTTGTTGCCGGGAACTTTACGCCACGCGTCGAGGATGTTGTCGTGAATTGGTCTCCTTAATTTATTTTTTTCTATGCACCGATTTTTTCTACCACCGATCAACACGCGCCGCGGATTCAGTCTGATGGAACTTCTTATTTACATGGCACTGTTGTCCGTCATTAGTGTAATTCTCGTGAATTCATACATCTCGCTCACCAAAGGAAGAGGGCAGTCCGAAGCGCGCAGTGAAGTGAGCATGAACCTCCGTTTCGCATTGGCTCGCATGAGTGGAGAGCTCAAAACCTCGACAGCACTTTTTAGTCCGGTTTTAGGGAGTGCGACGACGACACTCACTCTTGGTGTTGGCACGACGACCGTAACCTATGATGTGGTGAGTGGTCGCCTCCGTCGCACACAAGCGCCGCTTGCCGCTGAATTTGTTACGAGCGAAAAGGTAACAATCGATGCAATCGTGTTTACCCGAGTCGAAAATTATAATTCTTCGTTACGATCAACTACCACGCTACTGCGCACAACGCTCACTATGCGCTACAATAGTTCAAGTACGGACTGGGCATTTGTCGATACCGCACAAAGTACGACAGCATTGCACTTCTAAATTTCCCCATACGATGAACATATTTCCACTCAAAAAAAATAAACAGCAAGGTGTTGCGACAATGCCCATCGTCCTTGCGCTCGGTATTCTCATTGTGGTGGTTGCACTTTCTGTAACCGCGCTTTCTTCTACGGAGACATTGATTGCACACGGATCGTATCAGTCCGAGAAGGCATTGTTGTATGCGGAAACGGGGGCGCGTGATGCATTGGTGCGCATCGCGCGCAATAAAAATTACAGCTGCACGACAAGTGATTGTTACAGCATCGATATTGAGCCGAACGGATGCACCACATTGCGCGCCTGTACCAAGGTTTCTGTCAGTGGCGGAAGCGGGCAGGGGGTGGGAGTAGTCAATGGCGGCGGTCTTGTGGGCTACTGGGCTCTTGATGAAGGCAACGGATTGTTTGCCGCCGATCTTTCGGGAAACAACAACAGAGCAACGCTCATCAATGCGAGTATTCCCCCAACATCATCAAGCGGTTGGACGACGGGAAAATATGATTATGCGCTCAACTTTGACGGGACCGATGATTACGCCGCACTGGGAAGCGGTCTCAATGCCATTTTTGAAAATATTCTTGATCAGGAAGGAACTGTTACCGCGTGGTTTAAGTCCGATTCGTGGGGAGCCACGGATTACGAATCCGTTTTTTCCGTCGGTGCGGATAATAATAATTACGTCGCGCTCCGCCGCGTATATTACCAGGGGTTTGATTTTGCGCATGTTGCCGGAGGGGTGGGGCGCGTTATTATCAAACCGATCGCGCAAGTACCCACGGGGGTTTGGACATTTGTGGCACTGACGTGGAGCAGGAGTGCCAATGAAACAAAAGCATATTTTAACGGTGTGCAGGAGGGAGCAACTCTTGCGGGACCCGGAACGAAAAACTGGAATTTCGGGAGCAAAACCAATACCATCGGTGCGGCATTTTTCAACACTGGCAGTGCTCCCGATCCGGTGGGACTTTTTGACGGAATCATTGATGATGTGCGTGTCTATAATCGCGCACTTTCGGGAGCGGAGATCGCCGCACTCGCCGCCGCGCCTCCTCCCGACCCCAAAGTGATCACCGCGAAAGGTGTCGCCGGAAGCAATGTCCGCACGCTTTCGGTATCGGTGCGCTATGACCCTTCACAGCATGGACACATTCAACGGGTAGTATGGAAAGAAGTCGGGAATTAGTTTAGGACCTACGCAAAACGGTGATCTTCACGTTTTTCTCCCGACCGCATCGGGAAGCAGTACTACCACGCACAGCTTCTCCGATATCGTTCGGGCGGAAAAACGCGAATCTCATCCGTTTGCATAAGTCCTATTTTTGCAAAGAATCGATCAATCTGGGATAATTTATCAATGCGTTCTGTAGCAACAAAAACCATCTTGGTGATTGAGGATGAAGACGCACTTCAAGAGGCAATTTGTCGCAAATTGCGCGCAAGAGGGTATAATGTATTTCATGCGATTACCGCAGAGGAGGGATTGAAGATTCTTCAAACGACAATACCGCGCCCCGACCTTGTTTGGCTCGATCTCTTGCTTCCGGGTATGGGAGGGTTTCAACTCTTGGAATGCATGAGAGAAGATGAAACGCTCAAAAATATTCCCGTCATGGTCGCTTCGGTTTCTGCTGGGCCGGAAAAAATTCAACGCGCATTTCATTTGAATGTCGTTGAATATGTCGTCAAAAGCGAACATCGCCTCGAAGATATTATTAAAAAAGTTGACGGTTTTGTTGCCGCACTCTCATAGTATTGATCAATATGTTTTCCAACGGTTCAACATCACACACATCGAACAAAGTTATCCTTGTTGTCGAGGACGAACTTGCACTGCATGAGGCAATTAAACTCAAGCTTAGTCGAGCGGGTATGCAGGTCTACTCCGCATTTAGCGGAGAGCAAGCGCTTGAAATTTTAAGCGGCATACGCCCCAATCTCGTCTGGCTCGATCTCTTGCTTCCCGGAATGGGCGGACTTGAGCTCTTGCGCCGTATGCGTGCCGATGAGAGTATGAAAGACATTCCCGTCATGGTCGTTTCGGTTTCTGCCGGGCCGGAGAAGATCAAGCAAGCACGAGATTTGCATGCCATTGATTATATGGTGAAGAGTGAATATACTATTGAAAGCTTGGTGAATCGTGTCAAAGAAGTTACCGCAACACTTTCCTAATTTTTATGAATACAAATAAACAACAAAGCGAGAAATGGGTTTTAGTGGTCGAAGATGATGTCTTTATCGATAAGGCGTATGCCACAAAATTTACTCACGAGAATATCCCGATAAAGATTGCAACGGACGGCGAAGAGGCTTTGACGCTTCTTGCGCAAGAAGAGAACGATCCTCCGAGTGCAATATTGCTTGACCTCATGCTCCCGAAGAAAAACGGATTTGAGGTGCTTGGGGAAATCAAGAAAAATCCGAAGTTGAAAAATATTCCCGTTATGGTGATGACCAATCTCGGTCAGGAAGCGGATGCCAAACGAGGCGTTGATCTCGGTGCGACCGAGTACCTCGTCAAGGCGGACACGAAGATCAATGAGATCATTGAGAAAGTGAAAAAGTATCTTGCTGACGGAACCTCGTCCTAAATTTTGTTTTCGAAAAAAAGCGGGCATGGTATGCTCAAATAAGAATTGAGTCAAAACTCCATAGGAAAGGTGTGGCAGAGTTGGTTATGCACTCGCGGACCGCAGGGCCTCCAAAACCTGAGCGGATGCAGCCCGAGCCACCCTGGTTCAAATCCAGGCACCTTTTCTCTGGAGTTTTTTTAAAACTCCAGAGAAAAGTGCAGGAAGTGGACTGCTCCACTTCCGTCTGGATTTGAAAAGCACAGCCATGTCGAGCCTTCGTTTTTTTGTGGCAGAGGGCGGTCTTTTTTGTTATCATTGTCTATATATGTGGTCTCTTCGTCGTCGCATGGGAATTATAGGAATTATTCTCACCCTTATTGCGCTGGTTGTTGTTTTTCCTTATTGGTTGACTCATCGCGAAATTCCGAGCTGTTTTGACAATAAACAAAACCAAGGAGAACAGGGGGTGGACTGCGGCAATCCTTGCGCGTTGCTTTGTAAAGGTGAGGCAAAAGATTTAAATCTGCTTTGGACAAAAGTTTTTCCTATCCGCCCCGGTTTTTATGACGTTGTTGCGTATGTGGAAAATCCCAATTTCAATGTCGCCGCACCGAAATTTGCATATACGGCAAAGCTCTATGATGCCGAAGGGGCTATTATCGCCACGAAAGAGGGCGAAACGTTTGCGCTCCCCAGTGAACGATTTGCAATTTTTGCGGGAGGACTTTCGACGGGGGCCAAAGAAGCAAAAAGCGGAAGCCTCGAGATCCATCAAGGAATTTCTTGGTTCGCAACACAAAAAACGGAATCACTTTTTTCAGTGAGCGATAAGGTGCTTTCAGGATTCGAGAAGGTGCCCAAGCTCATGGCGAAGTTGCATAATGAGACTTCCAATCGTTATCGCAACATTGATGTTACGGCAATTCTCTACGACAGTAAGGGTGCGCCGATTGCGGTATCGTCAACAAAAGTAGAGAAGCTTGATCCGGGAGGAGAAGAGAATCTTTTCTTTACATGGCCGAAGGCGTTTGATTTTATTGCCGAAACCGAGCAATGCGAAACACCCATTGATGTTGTTCTTTCGCTCGATCGCTCGGGAAGTATGAGTGAAGATGATAAAATCGGACAAGCAAAACAGGCTGCGACTCAATTTGTGGAACGGTTAACTGCGAACGATCAAGGAGCATATGTCTCGTTTGCGACCAACGCATCAAACCCCATCGATCAACCGCTCACCAATGAAGTCGATCGTTTGCGCCGCGCAATCGCAAAGACCGAAATCGGCAAGGATGGGTTGCAGTACACAAATATCGGAGACTCGCTTCGTCGCGCGATTGACGAACTGCGTACATTTCGACGCAATCAATCCGCACGTCCGGTGATTGTGTTGCTGACTGATGGTGTCCCGACCATGCCGAAAGATCCAAACAATAAAGACTATCCATCCCAATATGCACAGGCGGTAGCTGATGAAGCAAAGAAAAGCAATATTAGTATGTATACCATCGGACTTGGTGCCGATCTCAATGAATCGTTGCTCCAAAACATTGCGACATCGCCGGAATATTATTATAAAGCCGCATCAGGGGCGGAATTATCGCGAGTGTACAGTCAAATCTCGAGCGCGATTTGTAAAAAGGGTCCTTCGGTTATTGAGATTATCCCTCGCGTCAATTTGGAAGAATCGGGACAACAATGATGTTTGAACGCTTTCGACATATTGATTGGCTCCTCTTTGTGGCGATTCTCCCCATACTGGGTGCGGGTCTTGTTTCAATGTACGCCTTTGTCGGTGAGAATAATTTTTTTGAAAAGCAACTGATATGGATTGTCCTCGCATGTATTGCATGTTTTGCCATCTCTCTGTTTGATGTACGCATTTTGCGCCGTACGAACACCATTGTTACTCTTTATTTCGTTGTTGTTACACTCCTTGCATTGTTGTTTGTGGCGGGAAGTGTATTTAAAGGTGCGCGCGGTTGGTTTAATCTTGGTTTTCTCGCCTTTCAACCCGCAGATGTCATGAAACTTGTACTCATCCTGACTCTGGCAAAATATTTTTCTCGTCGGCATGTCGAAATTGCTCACTTTAAACACATTGTTATTTCGGGAATTTACGCGCTTATCCCGCTTCTGCTCGTGCTCGTGCAGCCGGATTTCGGTTCCGCAATCATTTTGTTTATGATTTGGTTCGGCATGACGGTTGTCTCCGGAATTTCCAAGAAACATCTTTTTCTCGTACTGGGGGGAGCCGTCCTTTCCTTTTTTTTACTCTGGTCGTTTGCGCTCCATCCGTATCAAAAGGAGCGCATTAAAACATTCGTACACCCGCTTACCGATATTCAGGGTGCGGGCTACAACGCATATCAGTCCACCATTGCGGTGGGTTCCGGGCAGTTACTGGGGAAGGGGGTCGGATATGGCACGCAATCACGTTTGAAGTTTCTCCCCGAACATCAGACTGATTTTATTTTCGCTTCGTTTGCGGAAGAATGGGGATTCTTCGGAATTCTTTTATTGCTTATCTGTTTTGGAATTGTTATCGGGCGTATTTTCCTCGATGCACTTCGCGGCGCGACAAATTTTGAGACACTCTTTGCGTTGGGTTTTTCAATATTTTTGATGACACAATTTACCGTGCACATTGGAATGAATATGGGATTGCTTCCTGTTACCGGACAGACATTGCCATTTATGAGTTATGGAGGATCGCATCTTATGACGGAGTTTGTCGGACTCGGCATATTGATGGGAATGCGCAAATATGCGCGTGTGTCACACCGCGAACGCATGACGAATGAATTTCTCGGTCTTTAACATATGAGTAAGAAGTATTTTTCATCATCTTCTGTTTTGCTTCCACTGCTTTCCGCACTCTTTTTTTCCGCAGCACTTCCCTCGTTTGGTTTCTGGCCGTTGGCATGGATTGCGCTCACGCTACTGATCATTTTTATACAAAGCAATGGGCAATCGGCACGACGCTGTTTTTGGTGGGTGGCGGTGGCAGCTTTTTGCTATGGAATTGTAACCACGTATCCATTGTTGCGCATTTCCGGAAGCTGGTGGCCGTCGTCGGGAGGGCCGTGGGAGATATTTCTTCACTCGCTTGAGTACGGGCTTTTAATTGTCGGTATCGGAATGCTCGGTGCGTTGTTTATTTTACCGTTTACCTTTGTCGTGCGTTTGATGAAGGATCGTCCGTATCAGGCGATTGTGCTCTCATTCGTTTGGGTGGGACTTGAAATTATTCGCATCAATTTCGGACTCATGGGGTATAGTTGGGGCGCACTGGGGTATGCACTCATTGATACGACCCATTTACGATATATTGCGCAATGGGGAGGAATTTTCGCGCTTTCCGGAATTGTCGTGGTGGGAAATGTTGCCGTGGTTGAGGTGCTGCGGTTGCTGATACGGACACGAAAGGAGCAAATGCATCGCGTTCGTTATTTTTTTCGTGAAATAATTTTTCGCCCTCACTTTTTCTCCGGAGTATGGTTATCGTGTCTCTTTTTTCTTTGTGTATTTTTTGGGGAGATGTTCTGGCGCACACCGATCAACGAATGTCCTCTTGCGCCAACGCGTGTCGCGGTCATTGCCTCAGTCATTACTACCGATGAGAGCATCGGTGAGGGCGCGTATCGTTATTATCGCACCGCGCTCCTCCGTGCGCTGGATGATGGTGCATCGCTTGTTGTTTTTCCCGAGAATTCTTTTCCGTTTTTTGAGTTGAACGAGGATGACGGCGCACTTGTCCCCAACGCATTCATCACTCTCGAGAACCATAGATTGCTTTACGAGGATTTCATCGGAATACTTCACCGTTATCCCGATCGCGTTGTCGCTGTAGGGTTGCATACGAGAAATAAGGAGGAGCATTTTAATTCAATTGTATTTTATAAAGGAGGCACTCCTTTTCAGTATTACCATAAACGTTTTCTTGTTCCGTTTACGGAATATCGTCCTCGATTTTCTCCATTCGCCGTTCTCGAATCATTCACGAAGGGTATGCCGGTGCAGCACTTTGCTTTACTCGGCGTTCCCGCAACGGGCTTGATGTGTTCAGAGGTGAACAAGCCTCTCTTGAGTACTGATCGTGTGCCCCTTATCATCGCCCCCGCGAATGATAGCCTTTTTGCGAGTCCGAGTGCGGCACGTGTGCATGAGGTAATGGCACGCATGCGCGCACTTGAGTCAGAGGGCTATGTGCTTCGTGCGGTGAAGGGGGGAACCTCAAGTATCATTACTCCGTCGGGGGATATTCTCGCAAAAGGAACAAATGGCGTGGTTATTGCGAATATTATGCTCGGATGCGGTGCGTTTCGCGGCAAGTGAGGTTATTGCCGACGTAGAGCGAGTGAAATGAAAAAAGTCTTCTTTTTTCATTTCCGAGCGACCAACCATTACATCGAGTCTTCGAGTACTGTAATGGTGAAGTACTCCTGTGGTGCCGAGGAGAGCTAAAAAAGGTTTAATACCCCGGCGGCTCCGGCCGCCTGACACACTACGAGGCTTTGCGAGTTTGTTGTGTGTCCCAGGGCTTGTCTTCATACCCTTCGGGTTTAATACCTTTTATTCAGGCGTGAGACTCTTGTAGAGTGCGAACGTTTCCTGGGCCATCGTTGCAACGTTAAAGCGTCCGTGAATGCGTGCGGCAATCGCGGAACCAAGTGCTTCCCGCCGCTCGGGATTTTCAATGAGATAGTGCACTGCACGCGTTACCTCCCCGGAATTTTTTGATTGGATAAGAATTCCGCTTTCCATGTCATCGATAATCTCCGGAATTCCACCGACCGCAGTTGCAATAACGGGAAGCCCTGCGGTTCCCGCTTCGAGAATGACATAAGGGAATGCTTCGGTAATCGAGGGGAGAAGAAAGATATCGAACGCGGAAAGCAGTGTCGCCGCATTTTCTTTTATTCCGATGAAGTAGACTGTTTGATCAAGAGCGAGTTTGGTAACGAGTGCTTCCAGATGGGTGCGTTCTTCTCCGTCGCCGATAATCACAAACAAGAGTGGAGTGGATGATTGTCGTTTGAGCTGGGCTATTCCTTCGATGGCATAGTTCAGTCCTTTGTTTTTGTGTAACTCTGCTATCGTTCCTACGATGAGCGGCTGCTTTTCCATGAGCATCTCTTTTTTTAAACCGAAAATTTGAAAAAGTGCTTCATCGCGGGCAAGTGTGGTGATGGGGCCGACACCGTTATAAATGACAACTATCTTATGCCACACAAAAGGAAGACGGCTGATCTGTTCCCGTGTTTTACGCGAGACGGCGATCGTCTGATGCGACAGGAGAATGGTGAGCCAGTGCAGCGCACTGATGGCAAAGCGTTGTCCATCGGTCCGCTCCTCGTTAAATGCCCAACCGTGTCCGGTAAAGATGATACGGAGTGATCGTTCCTTTCGCCTCAAAAGTCGACAAAACCATGCCCACATATTCCAGAGTCGTCCCGCGAGTACCCCGAGCACTCCAATCTTTGAACTGTTCAAATGAATGATGTCGGGAGCTTCTTCTGCGAACAGTTCGAGCAGCCGAAGAAAACTGCGAAAGTCATTGAGTATGTTCACGTCCCGGAGGAGCGAGGGAAGCGGCACGGTGCGAATTCCTGCATTGACCAATTGAAGTGCCAAGGGACCATTCCCCCCAAAGCTGACCACGACATCGTGGCCTGCGGCTTTTGCGGCGGTTGCCAAGTCAAAAACGTAGCGTTGTGCACCACCTAAATTGGATTTGGTAATAAGGTAAAGGATTTTCATGAAATGATGGGAAAATGCGCGTGCAGTGTTGTTCTTAATATAACACGATTTTGCGCATTGTTGATGCTTCCTAGGTGGGGGCTTTTTTGTTATCCTCACTATATGAAACGGCTGTCAGGGAAGGAAAAAATCTCCCTATTTCTTGGAGACATCACCCTTTTTTACGGGTCGCTTTGGGTCGCGCTTTCGTTGCGATATCTCGAATTCCCCAGTCTCACTGTCTTCGTGAACCATTTGCTTCCTTTCTCCTATCTCTTCATTGTGTGGGCCCTTGTGTTTTATATCGCCGGTCTTTATGAGCCGCATACCGTGGTCTTGAAAAGTAAATTGCCGGGAGTTATTTTAAATGTCCAATTGATCAACAGCATTATCGCGGTGCTTTTCTTTTATCTTATTCCCGCTTTCGGAATTACCCCGAAGACCATTCTCTTTATTGACTTGGTTATCTCATTTTTGCTGATCAGCGGATGGCGTATTTTCGGTGTCCAACGTTTGGGGTTGCATCGCAAGGAGCGCGCAGTATTGATCGGAAGCGGAGAAGAGACGCGGAAGCTCTACAGTGTGGTGAATGCAAATCCTTTTTACCCGATGCACTTTCTCACATGGGTCGATTTGGAAAAACTCGACGGCATTGATTTTGATACCGAGGTACTGAATCGCATTTACGGCGACGGGGTAAGCACCGTCGTCATCGATATGAAAGATAAAAAGGTAACACCCATTCTTCCCAAACTGTATAATCTCATTTTTTCACATGTCCGCTTTGTGGATCAATATCGCATCTACGAAGATATTTTTGATCAAATACCTCTTTCGCTCATCGGATACAATTGGTTTCTTGAAAATGTCTCATCGCGCGCACACTTCGGATACGATCTTCTCAAGCGTACGATGGATATCATCCTCTCACTTTTGCTTTCAATTCCCGCCCTCATCCTTTTCCCATTTGTCGCAGCAGCGATTAAGTTCTCCGACGGCGGCCCGATTTTTTTCATTCAAGAGCGGGTGGGGAAAGGGAATCATCCTATTTTTGTACTCAAGTTTCGCACAATGACAACCGATGTGGAGCAAAAAAATCGTCGTGTAACGGTGCTCGGTAAATTCCTTCGCACCTCGCGCATCGACGAGCTTCCGCAATTATGGAACGTTTTGCGCGGAGATTTTTCACTGATCGGCCCCCGTCCCGAGCTTCCTTCGCTCGTTGCGCACTATACCGAACAGATTCCTTACTACAACATGCGGCATCTCATTACCCCGGGTCTCTCCGGTTGGGCGCAAGTGCATCAGGAAAATCACCCGCATCATGCCGCCGATGTCGTGGAAACAAAAGCAAAACTTGCGTACGATCTCTATTATTTGAAAAATCGTTCATTTGCGCTTGATTTGAAAATTGCGCTGAAAACCATCAAGACGTTGGTTTCTCGAGAGGGGATATGATGCATGGTGGCGTTTTTTCCGTTTTCGAGTAGAGTGTTGAGATGAGAATCAATCAGTATTTAGCGCAGACCGTCGGCATTTCACGCCGTGCGGCCGATAAGGATATTGAAGCCGGACTCGTTCGTATCGGCGGAAAGCGTGCCCACCTCGGCGATCAGGTGGAAGCTGATACGGAGGTAGCGTATAAGGGAAAGTTGCTGATACAGAAAAAGTCACCTCCTGTAACGATTATTTTAAACAAACCCGTCGGATATGTTACATCCCGCAAGCGCGATGAAACCAACGCCCCGACGGTGATGGATCTTCTGCCCCCGGAGCTGCAGCATCTGAAGCCGGTTGGACGACTTGATAAAGAGAGTGACGGCCTCCTCATTCTTACCGATGACGGCGATGCGATTTACCAGAGTACGCATCCCAAATTTCAAACGGCAAAAGAATATTTGGTCAATTTTGAGCATCCGCTTTCCGATCGGGAAATCGTGGCGTGGAAAAAGGGAATAAAACTTTCGGACGGCATTGCGAAGGCGGACAAGATCGAACGCGTCGGACGAAAATTTCATATCACCCTGCATCAGGGAAAGAATCGTCAAATCCGCCGCATGGCCGGCAAGAGCGGCAATACCGTCTTGGCGCTTACGCGTCTTGCAATGGGAGACATCACACTCGGCAACCTCGAAGCGGGGAAGTGGAAAAAACTCGAGACTCCAAAGAAAAAAGCAAAGAATCCCGCACCCTCATCAACACGTTAAGAGGAGTGTTTCTCTTTCTTTCTTTGTCCGTGTACAATGTGTATTAATGAAAGATAAAAAAATTGCTGCGCTTATCAAGACGGAAGAAAAGCGTGAAAAATCAGTCGTGAATCTTATGGCCTCTGAGAATTATGTTTCTCTCGATGTGCGTGAAGCGCTCGGATCGGTGCTCACCAATAAATATGCCGAAGGATATCCCGGTCGTCGCTATTACGGCGGCAATAGTGTTGTCGATGAAATTGAAGCATTGGCACAGTCGCGCGCACTCGCACTCTTTAAACTTTCTCCGAAAAAGTGGCATGTGAACGTACAGCCGCTCTCCGGTTCCCCCGCAAATGTGGCTGTATATATGGCTATTTTGCCATACGATGGGACGGGCAAGATCATGGGCATGCAGCTTGCACATGGGGGCCATTTGACTCACGGCCATTTTGTTTCCGCATCGGGCAAATTCTGGAAACAAATTCCTTACGGAGTTTCGCCAAAAACGCACCGACTCGATTACGATGAACTGATGCGGATCGCCAAGCGTGAAAAACCAAATGTGATCGTCGCGGGTTTCACCGCGTATCCGCGCAAAATAGATTGGAAAAAATTTCGCGCAATTGCGGATGCGGTTGATGCATACCTTATGGTCGACATGTCGCATATCGCGGGACTCGTTGCGGGTGGCGCGCATCCATCACCGTTTCCCTATGCGGACATTGTTACGACGACAACACACAAGACACTTCGCGGTCCGCGCGGCGCCATGATCTTTGTGCGCAAAGATATTGTCAGTAAAGGGAAAGTGGTAACACAATCTCCGCCATGGGAGCAAATCGACAAAGCGGTATTCCCGGGTCTCCAAGGTGGCCCGCATGAAAATGCAATCGCCGCCATCGCGGTCGCGCTCGGGGAAGCGATACATCCTCAATTTAAAAAATATGCCATGCAAGTGGTCATCAATGCGAAGGTACTTGCAGAGGCTCTCCAATCGCTCGGATGGCATGTTGTCTCCGGCGGTACGGACAATCATTTGCTCTTGGTTGATACGTGGAAAAACGGTATTTCAGGAAAAGAGGCTTCTGAAAAACTTGAAGCGGCCGGTATTATCGTGAACATGAATACGATACCTTTTGACACGCGCAAGCCGATGGACCCTTCCGGCATTCGCTTGGGCGCCGCCGCCGAGACCACGCGCGGAATGAAAGAAGCTGATATGAAAAAATTGGCAATACGCATTGATCAAGTTTTGCGCTCGAAAAAATAATTCATTGTGCTATCATTGCCCAATGATCGTTGATGGAAAATTGATCGCATCACGCATTGAAAAAAAGGTTGTACAGGCACTTCGTGAATTTCCTGAGCCGCCCGCTCTTGCCATTCTTGCCGTTGGTGTGAATCCAGTTATCGCAAGCTTTGTGCGTATCAAAAAAACCGTTGCCGAACGACTCAAAATCCCTGTGGTTGAGCGATTTTTTGACGAAACAATTTCCACGGAAAATTTGAAAGCGCAGATTGCGCTGCTTGCGCAAGAGCCCCGGATTTCCGGAATCATTGTTCAACTTCCGCTTCCTTCACACCTCAATACGCAAGAGATTCTCGACAGTATTCCGATCAACAAAGATGTCGACATGCTTTCGAGTGCTGCGGTTGCGCTCTTTGCAAAAGGGGAAGCAACCATACTCCCGCCGATCACCGGTGCGATACAAGAAATTCTTGAACAAGAAAACATATCGGTGCGCGGTGTTGATGTGTTGGTTTTGGGTTACGGGCGTTTGGTCGGACGACCCGCTTCGATTTTTTTGCGCCACAATGATGCGCATGTTACGGTAATCGATCAACAGGTTGCTGATCTCGCAGCGCATACGCGTGAAGCAAAACTAATCGTGAGCGGGGTAGGGAAGCCGGGACTCATCACTCCGTCCATGCTTGCTCCGGATGTTATTCTTATCGATGCGGGGACGAGCGAGGCGGGCGGAAAAATTATCGGTGATGTGGACCCTGAGTGCGCACCTCTTGCACGTGTCTTCACTCCGGTTCCGGGCGGAGTCGGCCCGATAGCGGTCGCAATGATTTTTAAAAACTTACTCATACTCGCGCGCGTGGCGAAAGAGCGTATGCCTCATGTATAATCATAGGACTTACGCAAACGGATGAGATTCGCGTTTTTCCGCCCGAGTGATCTCGGAGAAGCTGTACATGCTGGTACTGCTTCCCGAGGCGATCGGGAGAAAAACGTGAAGGTCGCCGTTTTGTGTAGGTCCTACAATAAATGGAATTTTTTGTTTCCTCAAATCACGATCTGCTTGTCAGTGTTTATCATTTCACCGTTACAAGTTCTGCACTGTCACTCATTGCAATTTTTTTTGCAAAATGGTTTCCGTGTCTTGTCGGATTTTTTGCACTTGGTTATATTTTTTTGAGGACAAAAGAAAAAAAAGAAATCCCAAAAATCTTATTGCAAATTTTCGGACCGCCGATTGTTGCCGTCATTTGCGCAAAATTATTGAAGCTCGGTTTTCAAGCCCCGCGACCATTTGTTGAATTGAACTTTTTCCCGCTTGTGCTTGAGCCGGATTACCTCGGTGCGTTTCCCTCCATCCATGCGACATTTTTTGCTGCGCTCGGATTTGCAATTTATTTCAAGGATAAACATTTCGGAAGTTACTTCATTATGAGCGCACTCGTGATCGGATTCGCGCGTATTGCGACGGGGGTGCATTGGCCGGTTGATATTATTTTCGGACTCCTTTTGGGATTTTTAATCTCGTATTGTTGGAAAAAATTAACCCCCACGACTTCCTAGTGAGTAAACGGCTCTGTTGAGCCGTTTTTTAATAAAAAGTTATCCACTTTTAAAAATAAAAAATTCCCAAAAACGTTGCGGTTGACTGCTATAATGGTTATTACCGGACGTTTTCTACCTACTTGCAGTAAACAAGCGAGGTGCGTTTCGGTATCGAATCAATGTTTTTCAAAAAAACGTTTTGTGGAATAAGGGGGAAACTTTTCTCAGGAATTTTTGTACTGAGCGTTTTTTGCCTTTCAATTTCTTCCGTTTTTGCCCAAACATCAAACTTTCCCAAACAAATAAACTACCAAGCAAAGCTCACCGATGCGTCGAATATCGCCGTTACCGATGGTACGTACAACATGACCTTTCGGTTGTATACCACTTCCTCCGGCGCAACGACGACCAACATTTGGGAGGAAACCCGCACCACGACGAATCGCGTCCAAGTCACGAATGGCCTCTTCTCGGTGATGCTCGGTTCGGTTACCGCACTCACCGGAGTGAATTTTAATCAAACGCTGTATCTCGGTGTCGAGATCGGTGCGACATCCACCACCCCATCGTGGGATGGTGAAATGTCTCCGCGCAAACAACTCGGTGCTGTTCCCGCCGCACTTCAGGCCGATCAACTCGATGGACTCGATTCGCAGCAATTTACCCGCACCGATGCAACCTCCACCATTGCCACCTCATCCACGCAAACACTGCTCACACTCAATCAGCTCGGCGCGGGCGATCTCTTGGCGGTACAGCAAAACAGTGTTCCCAAACTCACGCTCACCAATGGGGGGAGTTTGGGAGTGGGTACGTCGAGTCCCTATGCACGACTCTCGGTTCATGCAAACAGTAATGATACATACTCTCCGACATTGTTTACGATCGCCTCATCAAGCCCGACTGCAACAACATCACCGCTTACACTCTTGGCGAGTGGTTTTCTCGGAATCGGCACATCGTCTCCACAACGACAAGTGCATATTGAGGCAAGTAATTCCGGAACTCCAACGATGCTTGCGCTCCACAACTCCAATACCACCAACGGGAGCGGTGCCAATCTTTCATTTCGTGGCGATCTGACGGGCACTCCTTCCAGTTTTACTGAACTTGCCGCAATTCAAGCAGTGTTCAGTGATCATAGTTCATCAAACAAAAACTCGAAACTCAATTTCTTTACGTATTCAGGGAACACGCTCATCACACCGATTCAAACTGAAACGACAGGGTATGTCACTCTTACCGCACTTGCAGTTTCCACGACCACCGCAACGAGTACGTTTGCGGCGGGTGTTCAAGCGACTGCGTTGAATGTTACTTCCGCCACCGCCTCTTCCACTTTTGCAAACGGCATCCAACTCTCCGCCGGCTGCTTCGCCGTTGGAGGCACGTGCATCACCTCGGGATCAAGTGCGGCATCAGGTGGCACCGGCGCAGTACAGTTTGCTAACGGTACGGCATTTGCCGGAGACACCACGAACTTCTTCTGGGACAACACACTCAAGAATTTGGGCATCGGCACATCCTCACCCTATGCAAAGCTTTCGGTTGCCGGTTCTGTTGTTGGGCAAGATTTTAACGCAACCACAACAACAGGGTACCAATTATTCGGCACAACACTTTTGACCGCATCATCAACAGGCAATAATACATTTCTCGGTTTTAGTGCCGGCGTACTTGATACGGTCGGGGTCAATAATACATTTCTCGGTTATCAGTCGGGTGCCGCAAATGTTCTTGGAAGTCAAAATACTTTTGTCGGTGATCGTGCGGGAAATTCCAATCTCGCATCGTGGAATTCATTCTTCGGACAATCGGCAGGATACAGTAATACTTATGGAAATTCTAATTCATTCTTTGGTCGCAGTGCAGGAGAGTCAAACCTCACTGGTGATGCCAATGCATTCTTTGGTCGTTTGGCGGGATTTGGGAATACTTCCGGTGCATCATCCACCGCAATGGGATATCAAGCGGGACGTGCCAACACCACCGGCAACTTCAATACCTTTGTCGGTTATAACGCGGGATACACCGACGGAACCATCACCACTACGGCGAATTTAAGTAATGCCGGAGCAATCGGCTACAATGCACAAGTACAACAGTCCAACTCCCTCGTGCTTGGTGGTACTGGCGCTTATGGGGTGAACGTCGGCGTCGGCACCACCTCTCCCTACGCGAAACTTTCCGTGGTGGGAGAAGTCGTCGGGCAAATGTTCACGGCAACAAGTACGACGGCGACCTCCACGTTTATGGGCTCAACAGGTTTCGGCACTTCGTCGCCATTTGGGGTACCATCGCAGTCATTTGTCGTAGGCAC
>OBEQ012843435.1_pt1 | contig 20341 bp, 15 predicted proteins | sample 1670901 | NCBI WGS metagenome assembly OBEQ01 (sample SAMEA104232315, study PRJEB22302) | groundwater metagenome | biome: forest; feature: aquifer; material: groundwater | place: USA | collected 2011-08-07 | depth 5.4 m
ACCTGTTCACTTCCGGCCCCTTCCAATCATGGGTGGGGCCTTTCTGTGTAGGATGAAATCAACAATGAGGAAAAGGGAACAGAATCAGCAGGGAGTGGAGAATGGGATCGTTACGCTGCCAGAGCGCGAGAGCTTACAATGCTTGCGTAGATAAGCCCGGATTTCAGGTGACGATTTCTTCTTAACTTCAATTTGCGCTTTATCTTTTCCGGGCATTCCCATCCTTTTGAAACTGCAATCAATTCCGCCAAAGGCAAGTTTGCCATTTAGTACGGGAAGGCTCTCTGAATTGTCTTCCCTGTATCCTGGGGTAAGATTGCTATGCAGAACTTAGATCGATTTTAGAAAAAACCGAGCAAGAACAGTAAGTTAAATGTCGGGGGTTGTGTGTCCCGGCTAAAACCGGGGTGGAACCTAATTCAAATTGGCGGAAGTCTTTGAAAATCCATGGGATTCAGTTTCACGACTTCAGGTTCCTTAACCGTTTCCTGGAATTTGATTTCCTTCTCAGTAGCAGGAGAGGTCTCGCCCGATATAATTAAATTGAAAAGCCTCTCCTTCATGCCCGGCTGACTCCAAATTGAAATTTCATTGTCGGCATTCCTTTTGGCAGCCATTGCATTGTTGATCAGGTCATCATACAGGCTCTTCTTTTCCTCCGGGAGAATTGGCCTTCTTGAACCATAAGTGGAAGTCGTGCTTTGTGGTACTGGCTTAAGCTCGAACTCAGAGGTTTCCCGTAGACGGGCCTCTTTCCATAAGCTAATGGCTTCCTGGGAGTTCTTGGAAATGTCCTGATGCATTTTCAGCCAGGACGTTGGCTCTTTATCATATGCGAGAATGGCCTTCTTGAGAAGGTGAGCGATTTCCGCACAGTAGCCCTTCATCTCATGGGGTTCTATAAGGGTTCGGAATTCATAGATGATTGCGACCACCTCTTTCGCAAGCAAAACCTCCTTGGAGTTGAAGTACGAACCTTCCATCGGTACAATTTCGGATGGCAGATCGGTTTGAACAATCCCCATTCCGTATGGACCCTGATGAAGCAAAATACCGCTCCCATGATGAAGAAATGCGAACTCTGATGAACCAGCCCCAATAGCGAATCCACCCATGACAACCAACTTGCTTCCGATTTCAGCGCCAGCGAAAGTCCCGTTTTTCTCACCAAGCAAAGGTTGCAGGGCAGTTCCAATCACAGCACCTCCGACAGCACCGACAACCTGCCCGGTTATTTTTACCGGCAGGCATGGCATACGCATACTGCTGTGATGCGGGGGAAGCATCGGAATTGGATCCCCCATTCGCTTGTGTCTGAAATGTTTGAATTTCGTGTTGAAGTGGCCGACCCAATCTCGATCGCCGACGCGAGGTGACCCATAGGTGTATACCATCACCTTTCCACACTGTTTACCAGAATAATTTGAAGCGATATAGGCTGCGGTCAAAGTGGCTAGTGCACCTCCGAGTGAATGCCCCGAAAGGATTGTCTTGCATCTTGCATTTTCCGGTTTGTCGAGAAATGCTTTTACCTGATCCTTGACGGCCTTGAAATTGTCGTAAAACCCCTTATGAACCTGGCCTGATAAAAATTCGATTTTAGGTGCATACCCGTCAGCCGCCAGATCCTTTGAGCCGGCGGTTCCGCGGAAGACAAATACGTTCACGGTATCGTCGTTGTAGCAAAAGCCCTGGGTATCCAGAATAGCGGACTCCGAAGGAGGAGATTCTATTTTCTGAATTCCAAAGGCAAAGTTTTCCTTTTTCCCTAAATATGGGACCAAAAAGGGTTCAGGTGAAGGAGTAGTTTTGCCCTCTTGACCATACCGCCCTTTTAAGGTTAATCCGGATAATTTTACCTCAATGTCAGCATGTGGCTTGTACGATTCCTTTGCAAGAAGCGCCAGGTTATGGGCATTTACAAGGCAATATTTTTCCGAGAAAAACAGGGCATACTTGGCCGCATGACTTTGCTTTAAGACAACGGTTTTCCCGTCGCTACTCTCGAATTTCAACCTCACCGCTTTTGCTCCATACAGGATATGTTTATCTCTTGATTCGTCTTGTCAATGCCGAATTGCCGAGCGTCTTCACAATCACTGTCACATCCAAAGAAATAATTTCTTCCGTTAATAACCAAAATCGACAATGCGTTATTGCCTATTGGATTGGTACTACGGTTTTCGTATCCAAATCCGTTTTTGTCGATAGCCGGATTGTCCTTGTCAAGTATTCCAATTCCAGCCGACCCTACACTGTCGTTTTTAAATTCGGGAAAGGTATCTGTTTTTGTGCAGGTTACGATTAATCCGTTAAACTGGTATGCGCACAGCCCGGACCATTTCTTTTTTGTCTCTACGTCAATACCGGAATTGGGAATGCTGTTGAAGGTTTCCTTGATAATTCCGGATGCTGTTGTTCCCATGATTGGAATGCACAAAACCTGTAATTCCCTGGACGGGTAAAAAGATGCTTTAACATGGACTTGATAACCGTCCATTGGCTTTGCAGTAATATGAATCTTACTGGGTAAATCCCTGTTGTCGTATTCCCCATACTGACTCAGAATAATCAGAAGCCCGACCATTGAGAGTCCAAGCAATGCAATGGCAATTTTTTTCAATTTAAGTTCCAATCTAATTCCTGATATGCAGCTTCAATCTCAGCTTCCAGTTACGTCTAATTAAGCCCAGTCCCCGTGCTTCTTTTCCGAGAATATTTCGGCGACAACCTTGCCCTTATCGTTTTGCAATTCAAGCACGTAGGCAACTTTGGGATCCAAATTCCTGAATTCGAAGGACAGAACGTCACCCTTATCGATACCGTCTTTGGCTGTCAGTGTCGCATGGACCGAGCCAGCCCCTTTTAAAACAAGGGCGTAACCATCTTTTGTGATTTCGGAGTGATCATCCAGCTCGCAGATTAAACTCCTTGTCGGCTCAGCTACTTGAAGCTTCGGACTCTCCACCTCTTTTTCGGCTTCCCTGTGAGATGCAGCGAAAACAAATGGAACCGGGTCCTCGGAATTGTAATCCTTCGGGCACTCCAATTTGAATTCCCCTACTACCCTTCCTTCCTTTGCGTGCGCATCAACCGTGGAAACCTTCTCCTTTTTACCATTGGTGTCCAAAATATTCAGGACAAGAGTTACACGGGTAAGGTGGGCGTGGCTTTCCGGAATCTCTACATCAACGGCGACCTTTATTGTGTCACCGAAAAAAGCCTCCTCGGAAAGCCATTTCGGATTCGATAACTTGACGAGGTAGACCTTTTTTGGCGGAGGCTGGGGCGGTTCAAGGACAAGGTCTTCTTCGGGTTCCTGATTGGTAGGCGCCGGCTTACTGGCTTTTCCCAATCCACCACCACCTTTGGATTTCGCAAAAATTTCTTTATGAGGAGCCGCGGCCTTGCCCACTGTTGGATTCAATAGCTCGCTACCTGGTAAGGCGAAAGGGTCTTTGCTCAAAGCTTCCTCGATGAATTACGGGCAATCAATAAAGGTAAAATACCCGGCGGGACACAACGTATCATTCCAGGTGATTCTCCTCACAGTTTTGACCTAATAGAGCCAATTTGAACGTTTTCCAAGACCAAGGTACTCCTGGACGCTTGGACGATTCCCATTCCGAAATAGGTATCGATGCCTCAAATTTGACGTCAAGGTACATCGGTAACTCCGGATTTCTTGCTGTCCTCGCAGGCTTGCACGAGCGAACACACGGCCGTATGGAATCGGTCGAAATCAGCACGATCGTCCTCATGGACTTGGATTCGATTCAATTCAAAAAAGAGGACTTGGAGTTCGCGACAGGACATTTCCTTAAGGTGCTTCTCCTGCCTTTCCCAGGTTAGGTGAAGGATTTCGGTCAGCGATTTGGGCATTTCTTCAGGCCATTTCCTTTACCTGGGTTTCATATCGATCCCGCAGAATCGAGTACACGGCAAGATTGAGCCGGTCGAAGGATTCCGCGTGGCCTTGGAGTTGGAACCAAAGGAGCTCCAATTCCTTTTTCGAAAGCATCCGCAAATGCTCTGCTTGAGCTTCCCAAGGCATTTCAAGGATGGTGACGGGGGTCTTCGTCATCGCGATGTCCCGGCTTTTTGGTAAGGGCTTGGGATCGGGTGCCGAGCCAAATGAAGCGGGGCTTTTGGCTGGCCCCGCCTGATTAGGTCTGCGGCATGGGATTTCAATGTGGCCGTAATGCTTCGGTGCAGGTGGTACGGGGAAAAGGGTTTTCGGATAAACCCGATGGAACAACCTCGTAGGCGCGGTTCCCCATACAGATCCGGTTGCCTATCCGTCATGCCCAGTATGGGAAGCCGGGGATTCCTCTTCCGGATTTCCAGGATAAGGTCCACTCCGTCGACCCTGGACCACTCCATATCAAGCAGGACCAGGGATAGGCCGGACAGGGGACTTTCACAAGCCGAAAGGAGATGAAAAAGTCCCTTGGACTCCTGAACTTTGTACTGGCCGACGATTTCCAGGTATTCCCGGATCAACTGCCTCTGTAATGGGTCTCCTTCGACCAACAGAATGCGCCTGAAATTTCCATCGACTACCATCCGTATCCTTTCCCGCCCGGAATCCTTTCGGGGCCTCGCATCGGTCCAATGTCGTTGGCTGCGTGTATTCCAGTTTGGGCAATGGCCACAAACCAGGGGGGATTACGAGGATAGAATAGGCAGGTCGGCCGGAAATCCGGCCCGATAATTACTCGGACTTTTTCAGCTTGGCAAGGCGCTTTCTCAGAGCCTCCAGGAACAATTCACGTACAGTTTGTGCGTGCTCGCCCTTGCCGGTCAGCTTCTCATATTCTTGAAGGTCGCCGAAATCGGTGTCCGTTAGCGGCATCGTGATCCGCCGCTTCATCTTGTCCGCTTCCGCTTTAGGTGGTCTGCCCATCTTTTTCTTCTTCATCCCCTGAAATTTACTCTTTTTCGCCATTTTCTGCATTCTATCGGTTTTTAACCGTTTTTAACACCGGATAAAGCACCTCCTGGCCAAGCCATTTTAGATTACTTTTTATCTCATAATATATGGGAACAAGTATAAACGATTCAAGGGTTTTCGGCAAGGAGCGCCGTCACAGTTTCAAATCGGCCCGTGGTATCGGGCTTGGACGGGGTATTCGAATCCTGGGGAAACGACCGGTATTGCTACCTTTAGGCTTGGCCCAACTCCCGGAGATTCGACGTGCCTGCAAAGCCAGATTTGCAAGGGTTCCACTCACCCACCCTTGGGAATCCAAATCCATGATGCAAACTCAATTCGGGCGATACCAAGTTCTTCTGAAATTAGGTCAAGGAGCCATGTCCGCGGTATTCTTGGCCCGGGATCCATTCCTCTCCCGCTTGGTCGCGGTCAAAGTCTTGCACCCTGATTTGCTTTTCCAGAAGGCCGTCCTTGACCGCTTCTTCAAAGAAGCGAAAACGGTTTCCCGCATCCATTCCCCAAATGTCGTGAACATTTTCGATTTCGGGATGGAAGGCAGGACGCCCTACCTCGTGATGGAGTTTATCGACGGGCAAACCTTACAGAAGGTCATGGACCAATTGCAGGGAGAACCCATGGACCCAGTTGTGGCGTGTGCCATGATCGCCCAGGTTGTGGAAGGCCTCGGAGCGGCTTCCGAATGGGGCATCGTCCATCGGGATTTGAAACCGGAAAACCTGATGCTGACCCAGAAGGGTCATTTGAAAGTCACCGATTTCGGGATCTGCCATTTGAAGGACCATACCATGACGGTGACGGGGCAGGTGTTGGGCTCGCCCCGGTTCATGTCACCGGAACAGGTCAAAGGGGTAAACCCCCTTTCCGTCCAATCCGATATGTTCTCGGTCGGCGCCGTGTTCTATTACATGCTGGCAGGGGTTCCGCCTTTCATGGCCGAGACCATCCCAGACTTGTACCGGCAGATTGTGGATGAGCCGCATACCCCACTTTCCGTAATCAAGCCTGGCTTGGACAGGGGATTGGCGCGCCTTGTCGATACGCTATTAGAAAAGGATCCCGCAAAGCGAGGTCAGGGACCTACTGCGGCTTTATTGCATCTCAAGAAATACTTACTGAAGAAAAAGGTCATTGCTCCAGTGGATCGCATCGGAGAGTACGTCCTGGATTTGGCTGCCGCGGGATTTCGAACCACATCCAACATTGACCCAGAGCAGGTCCGGCAATGGATGGGCAGTTTGGACTTGGGTAAACGCCCCGTGCGTTTTTCAAGGCGACGAAAGGTGGTTGCTGCCGGCATTTCCATCCTTGTCTTGGGGCTCGGAGCCGGATTGATTTCTCTCCTTGTCCTACACGACAGGAATGGTCTATCAATATCCCCACCTCAACCAATTGAATTAGAGGTGATCACAGGCCAAGAAAAACCTCGTTCCATCCAATCGCCAGAGGAAGTACATCAGCCAAGGCAGGCCGTTGTCCTGGAGGAAGCCAAACCATTGCCAGCAACCTACTCATCCGCGGATACCATTTCGGAGTTGGAGACGTCAAAGCCGGATACGCCGGATTCCAAGCGGACCAGAGGACCTGCATTTTTGACCATCGAATCAGTACCACCCTTTGCGGAAGTTTTCCTGGATGGCTACCTGTTCGGCAGAACTCCAATGGAGGACAAATCCTGTCCTCCTGGGAAATACCGGCTAACCCTGAAATCCAAATTCGGAATGGGAGTGGATACGCTCATCCAGGTAAATCCAGGCAACCAGGCCCTCAGATTCGTCCTCATGGATAATCCGGAATCCGTGGGTTCAAATTGATAGCCGGGTGTGGTCGTATGGATTATCTCCATTGGGATACCCGAGAGAATGGCCCCTTGAGCGTGATATTCAAGGCCAATGGCTCCCTAAAAACAACCCTGCAAGCCGGTTTTCGGTCCGCCAAATTCTTGGCGGGGTTAACGCCTTGGGCAGAGACTATTACATTAAGAATGAACCGGTTGGAAAGCTCCTATACATGATTTTCGATATCGCTAAGTTGATGAAACGAGCCGTGCTGGCCCTAGTAGTTCCCCTATTCCTTTTTCCTTCAATCTCGCAAGCTGCCTTTGGATTCAAGCCGGATGGAACATTGGACAAAGAAGCGATCAGTCACGCTTATTTCGAAGGAGATTTCCGCCGCATTCTGCCTCCACTGGAAGCATTCCGGACCAGTTTGGCGAAAAAGTCCAGTGACGATAGCGTTTTTGTTTTCAAGTACCTAAGCGTGATTTACGCAGCCGACTCTTCGACCAGGCCCAAAGCTGAAAGCTACATGGTCCAGTTGGTGAAGATGAAACCTACAATCGAACTTATCGACCTCTATATTTCAGATAACATTGAAGCAATTTTTACAGGCGTGAAAGAGAACTACCTAAAGCAACAGCAATACATTCGGGAGCACGATCTTATCGGAAATGCAAAAGGGGACTCAACAAAGCCTCCTCCTAATGGAGGCAAGGATCCGAATAAGCATTCCACCAAATGGGTTTGGTGGACGGTTGGTGGCGTTGGTGTGGCCACGGCTGTTGCTGTCAGTTATTACGCACTCCATGATTCCGGACCTCAGGACGAAGTAAAAGGCTTTAAACCCTAAAGGCATGAAATGAAAAACCGCACCGTCCTCCTCTTAATCATTCTTTCCTTAGCGGGATTGTTCCTGATAGCCTGTCCAACATCTGACGAGCCCGGGCAAGTATTGAGCATGAAGATCGACAAGGACAACGACAGCTTGTTGACCTTCGACTCATTGATTGTCACCGTGCATAGCAAGGACGGTACTTTTTCACAAGATGTTTTTCACGGCGTTCTCCGAAACGCCGGGCAAGTCGCAAGCATGCCGTTGGATGCGCGTGTAGGCAAAGAATACACAGTATCGATTGTCGGATTCAGGGGCGGAAAAATCGCGGTGAACAAGGAAGTCACTTTCATCGGTTCCGGCGCACAATCAAAGGATTTGCCGATACAGAAGGACAAGCCGGAAACGACCAAAATCGACCCGAAAATTCCTGAGCTTTTGGCCTCGGATACAGCCATACTCGAAGGAGACTCCCTACGCCTTCTTGTGAACCTCCGCAATCCTTGGGAACTCGCGACATTGAGCCTCAAGGATGCGCCAACGGGCGCGGTTCTGGATACGGTTGGCCTTGGCTCCATCGGAACGGCCTACTTTACCTGGCGTCCAACCTTTGCCCAAGGACGCAGCGAGGCCTATTCAATTGCTCTTGTTTATGCGTCCGCATCATTGAAGGTGGAGAAACCAATTCGAGTAAAAGTCCAAAATGTGAACCGCGCCCCGAAGCTGGCCCGTCTGGCTAATGTGGCCAAAAACGAAAATGAGCTACTTGAAGTCCAGGTAACAGCCAGCGATCCAGATGGCGACTCGTTGACCTTAAGCGTGGATAGCCTACCCACAAATGCGGTTTTTGCAAAAGGGCTATTCTCTTGGAAACCAGGGATCGCTGATGTCGGCAACCACACACTTACCTTCCGCGCGTCGGATGGCTTCGCTTCGGATTCGCAAACAATCATCTTAAGCATCGGTGCCGTTAACCGGCCCCCGGAAATCTTGGGACTGTCAGACACTACGGTGAAAGAATACGACTCATTAAGCATGGTGATAACGACCAAAGACCCAGAGGGGAAGCCGGTCGTGTTAAAAGCCACTGGACTCCCCGATTCCGCGAAGTTCACTGTCACCACTAGCGGAAATGGTCGTCTAACCTGGAAGGTCAAAGGCAACCAGAGCAGAACAGAACCGTATGCCATCTCCTTTTCCGCGAACGATGGTGAACTGGAGGCGAAAGCGACCCTGCATATTACCGTTCTGGACGTACCCAAAAAAATGACCGTGGCCATTACGGCTCCTCTTCCCGATGCCATCACCAATCAGAAGACGATTCAAGTTCAGTGGAACGTGAATGGCGTTGCCCAACCGACGACGACCGAAACGCTGAAGATCGAAGGTGCGAATAGCATCACAAGGTCATACGATGACGGTGAAGGCAATACCGGTTCGAATACGGTAACCATCTATCGGGATACTTTGCCGCCCCTGAAGCCGACTCTAAGCGCGTCTGCATATGCAAAAGGCCTTCCCGCTGTTTCCTGGCAACTGGTGGAACCCGGAATAACCTATGAATACCGCTTTGTCCTCACTGGAACCGTGACGCCGGTTTCAAAAGGATCAACTGCCGGGCTTGTCTTCCCGCCCAATGGCACTTCCGCACCAACGGTTTCAAGCGGTGAATACTGGTTCTATGTTAAATCCACCGACCGCGCCGGGAACATCAGCGCGGAAGCGGGACAGAGAATCCTCATCGATATGATAAGCCCCTCCCTTGCCATTACCGGACCGACGGAACTTGCTCGCACAACGTCTCTGGATCCTGTCATAACTGGAAATGCCGCCGATAACTTGGGTCTTAAATCCCTCACCTATACCATCCAGGATAGCGCACCAAAGGCAATCACCCTCGATAAGGGAAAATGGAGCCTGACTGGCCTGAAGTTCAGCGAAGGGCCCAACAAAGTTGTCATCACAGCCAAGGATTCTGCGGACAGAGATTCGTCAGCGACAATCACCATCACCAAGCTTTCGAAAGTCGTTTTCGTAAGGGAAGGCGCAACTGGCAATGGCACTTCCTGGGACGATGCGCTGCCCGACATGGACATTGCCCTTAATGCAGCCTACAGAGCAAAATATTTAAGCGGCACCCAAATATGGGCGACTTCCGGAAACTACCCAAGAGGAACCGAGTACTCCTTGTACCTGAAATCAGACCTGACGCTAGTTGGTGGATTTTCCAAATCCCATCCCCAGTCCTCCGCCTCCGCCAGGGACTCTGTAGATGGCCGGAGCTATTTCTATACCAAGGGGCCCGTTACCGACCTGTTCAATGTTGCGGACTATGATCAGGTCACAACCCTTCAAAAGCAAATCCAGAACGTGACGATAGACGGATTCGATTTCATGTCCACCGATGCAAATGGAATCATGATCCCTGGCGCCACCAACGTTTTGTTCAAAAATTGCAGGTTCAAGGATGCCCCCAATGGCATGGTAATTGTAAGCATCGATACTTCATCCGTTGAATTCCAGGATTGCAGCTTTACCAACAACAAGACTTCCCGACCCGTGGTCATCACGAATAAGACCCAATCGGTCAGCTTCAATCGTTGTAATTTCCTGGACAATACTTCCAACGCTGCGGGAGCCATCCAGGTTCTGTCCGGAAATGTTCTTGTGCAGAATTCCTACTTCAAAAACAACAACATCAAAGTCTGGGTCATGGACGATGAGGTGACAGTCCTTCGACATGTCAGCGTCGCATTCTCAACCTCAACTGTCTCGATGAAGAACTGTACGATACAGGGCCTAAAGGCGAATCCAAGTTCAATCACTACGGATGATGGAAGCCCTTTTGCGGTAGATGCGTCTAATAAGGATTTTAACTAGCTGGCACTCAAAATGATTGAGGCGTCTGAAGAGGGGAAGCCGGCCCGTTAGTGCGGCCGGCGCAAAGCAATCTGTCTGCTATTTTACCGAACTGATTTTTAGCAAGGTCGATCTTCCCAAAGCAGAGTAGCCGACATTGGTGGATATGTCAGGCACCCCTCGTTTAAAAAAGATTGGGTTCGGCGAAGACCTGTTGAAATAGCCGCTTGATAAACTTTGTTTCGATAGCGTCAGAACCGTGGTGGGAATGGTCAAATCCATCACTTGCCAATTCCGCCATTGGACTTTCGAGCCCTCTATTTGCAGAGCCATATGACCTTTTACCATGGGGATATTTCCGGTCGTCGTCAGCTTCGAAATCCTCATCGTCACTGCGCCATTTACCTTCACTTCAAGGCTGTCGCCTTCGACGTAAATTTCCCATGAATTCCAATCCCCAATTTTTTCCGTCGCTTTGGTGCCAAGGAAATTCGTGCGGGCACCACAGCCATAGGATCCTATACCTGTAAGCTTTCCTCCGGTGGGGGTATACTGCAAATTATTGCCTGTGGTATTGAATTTGCAATCCGTGGTCCAAATCTCTCCTGCATGACCTTGATACATCTGCAATTCAGGTCCGGCAGGCCAATCGCAATTCACCTTGGTCAAATCAATGTGATGGAGGTAGCCCGTATTTCCGCCACCGATGTTTTTCCATTCGACACGGGCGCGGTAATGAGAGTATTCTGCCTCCGTGTAGAGGTAACCGTTCCCACCCGAGACCTCTATGATTTTGTCAGTGGCATTTACAGTTACTGTGCCATTCTTATTTTGCTTTAACCCGGTAAGGTCTTTGCCATTGAAGACGTCCTTCCAGACGCCTTCCTGGGCTTTTAGGGGAGATGTCGTGAGGGAAACCAGAGTGATCGAAATCCAGAAACGAGATGAAAAGACCTTTAAGGTCGGTACCATGCGCGGATGCTCCTTTTTCTCCCCCTGTATATCCAGCGAGTAGATAATAGTCGAAGGAAAGCCGATTGCAATCGGTTTTTAAGAACTTCACAGGGAAATTCCATTCTTTCGTGACCACAATTCCCCACTCCATCTGGACTCCGATCCACTTACAAATTGTGCGTGAACCATCACCTGTATTCGGGGGAATATTGGCGTTTTTTCTACCTTTTGACAGGAATTTCGACATTTCCAACAGGCCACATCAACTCCTTTGAACCGTTCCAGAAAGCATGGAAATGGAAAATGTTTTCGAGCTCCGCGAGCAGTTAATCAATGAATACGGCGCATTTTCGCGAAGTTTCACCAAAATCGCAGCCGAAGACATTCAGCGGGTTGTCGAAGCCGAATATAGTGCCCAAAGATATTGGCCAGAACCCCTTATCCAAATCAATCCCCACTATGAGCAAAAGTCCACCGTCCAGGAGCTTGTAACTGAGAAAAGCCTCCACCCCCTGTGCGGCGAAATCTTCAAGGTCGGGAAGGGCTCAAACAAGGTCTTGGATATGCGGCTCTACCAACATCAGGTAGAGGCCATCGCCAAGGAAAAAGCGGGCCGAAGCTACATCGTCACCACTGGGACCGGTTCAGGAAAATCCCTTTCCTTCTTCATTCCAATGGTAGATCGCATCCTGCGCTCCAAGGATATCGATCCCAAGCCCCGCACCCGGGCGATTGTCATTTATCCCATGAATGCTTTGGCCAACAGTCAATTGGAAGAGATGGGAAAATTCTTGGAAGATTTTTCCAAAGAAAACCAACCAATCACCATAGAACGCTATACGGGTCAGGAGAAGCAACCCATCCGGGATGCGATAGCCGCGAATCCACCAGATATCCTACTCACAAATTTCATGATGCTTGAGTTGATTCTTACCCGGTACGAAGCGACCGATCGAAAAGTCGTCGAAAACTGCCACGGATTGGAGTTCCTGGTCTTGGACGAATTGCATACTTACCGAGGCCGCCAGGGCGCGGACGTCGCCCTGTTGGTTCGCAGGATCCGGGAAAGACTCGCAGCCCCCAACCTGACGTGTATCGGCACATCAGCGACAATGTCGACCACGGGAACTACAGTCGATAGGAATAGGACCGTGGCAAGAGTCGCCACGAAGCTGTTCGGCACGTCCATTACTGAAGACGATGTCATTGGCGAAACCCTTCAGCGCATCACGGATCCCTCGTTGGATGTTGCCTCCATTAAGCCGCGACTCAAAGAAGCCGTCCAACGGACGGCCTTCCAATGGCCCGACTTCGAGAGCTTCCGAAAAGATCCATTAGCGGTTTGGACGGAACTGAATCTCGGTATTGAATTGCCGGGGATCGAAAAGGCCCGCCGCGCCAAGCCGATTACTCTCTCCACCGCCGCGGAGAAACTCCAAAAAGACAGCGATGTCGATCCAGCAACCGCCAAAGAAGCCTTGAAAAAATTCCTTATCGCAGCGCATGGATTGAAGACCTCGGAGGGAAAAAGCGCATTCGCCTTTAAACTGCATCAGTTTATCAGCGGACCCGGCAAAGTCATGGCCACCGTGGAGCCCGATGGCAAACGCCTTATAACATTACATGCCCAACGGTTCGCACCGGGGCGGAAGGAATCTGGAGTCCATCTTTACGCAATGCATTTCTGCCGGGAATGCGGCCAAGAATACCATCCCGTCCTTGAATTATCGGACTTGGGCAGGAAATTTGTACCCCGCGAGATTGATGAAGCGCCGAATGCCGACGCAGATGAGGGTTCGACCCGATTCGGCTTCTTGGCACCTGTCCGCCCACAACAGGAATATAAAGGTGATCTTGATACCTTGCCGGAGGATTGGATTGAAACGGAACATCCGGATCGCGTCAAGCAAACCTACCGGGAATCAGTGCCCAAAGCCGTCCGGATCGATGCCGCCGGAAAGGAAACCCCGGATACCGATGGTGTTGAATATTGGTTTATCCCTGGCAAATTCCGCTTTTGCCTTTCTTGCGGCTTCCTTCATGAGGCCTACGGACGGGATATCAACCGACTTCCTAGTCTATCAGGAGAAGGACGTTCGTCGGCCACTACTATTTTAACTTTAAGCATCCTGCGCCATTTGTTTTCCATGAAAAGCTTGCCGCCGGATGTTCCCGATCCCAGAAAATTACTGGGGTTTTCGGACAATCGACAAGATGCGGCACTACAGTCGGGGCATTTCAACGACTTCGTCTTCCTAATCACTTTGCGTTCCGCCTTGATGTCCGCTTTGAAGACCTCCGGTGGAAACCTCGATGAGGAAAACATCACCGATGCGGTTTTCAAAGCCATGCTCTTCCATAAGGAAGATCAAGGCATTCTCTCGGAATATTTGAAGACCCCCAGACTCAAAGGATTAGCCCGTCAGGAAGCACAAAGAACAGTTCGTTTCATCATCGGCTATCGTCTGATTCGTGACCTTCGGAAAGGCTGGCGATTCAACAATCCGAATCTCGAACAATTGCGGTTAGTCAAAATAGACTTCAAGGACCTGGCGGCTTTCTGCGAAGAGCCAGGCAACTTTTCGGATGAAGCAAACGTCCTCAAGCGATTGCAGCCAACCGATCGCGAAGCACTTTGCAGGATTGTTTTCGGGGAGATGTGCCGTAATTTGTCCATCGCATCCCGATTCCTGGATAGCGCAATTCAGGAAAGCCAGAAGAGCGCCGCTTATGGAAAACTGACGGAAAAATGGAATTTCGCAGCTGATGAACAATTACAAACAACGCGGTATTTGATATTCGGAAAAAGGCCCGAGCAGCGTGGCCGGCCGAGGGAAGATGTCTGGAGCGGGGGAGCCCAATCCCGTTTGGCTAAATTGGTTCGGAAGGCCTCCTTCTGGAAGCAAAGCCCTGTCGAGGTGGAAATTTCGAAGTGGAAGCAAAAGAACTTTTCCGATCTTGTCCTTTCCCTTTTGAAATCCGCAAAAGACCATGGATACACTGATTCGGTATCCTTGGACAACACGAGTGTGGGTTGGGTCGTTCCGGGGTCCGCTTTGGTTTGGCAAGCCCTTCCAGAAATGGACGTTAAGAATTCCGGTCAGGCAAACCTGTTTTTCCGTCAACTTTACGGCACCATGGCCCACCTGATGGAGAATGAGAAAAATCCGCTCTCGGAATTCGAATCCCACGAACACACCGCGCAGGTGGATGGAGCCAAACGGGAGCTGCTGGAAAGGCGATTCCGATTCTCAAAACGCGAGCGTGAAGAATGGGACAAGGATGAGACCCATGAATCCCCGCTCAAGCGCTTGCCAGTGCTGTATTGCTCCCCCACCATGGAATTAGGCGTGGACATTTCCGCGTTGAATGTGGTCTACCTGCGCAACGTTCCGCCCACGCCAGCCAACTATGCACAACGAAGCGGCCGGGCTGGTCGCTCGGGCCAACCGGCCCTGGTGGTGACCTATTGCGCTGCGCTCAGCCCGCATGACCAGTGGTTTTTCCATCATAAAGAAGAAATGGTCCATGGCGTAGTGCGTGCACCCACCTTAGACGTGGCGAATCGCGACCTAGTCATGAGCCATCTGCAAGCCGTTTGGCTGGCCGCCATGGAAACTGAACTTGATACCAGTATCGCACCCTTGCTCGATTTGGATGGCGAAAATATGCCTCTCAAATCGGAATGGGCCTCAAAATTCCAGAACCGCTCCGCGACGGAAAAAGCCAAGATCCAAGCCGCCCGCGTTTTGGATCAGATTCGGATTGAATTAACGGAAACTAATGCGCCCTGGTTCACCTCCGGCTTTGTGGAACGTACCATCGAGGATGCCCCCATCGCGTTCGGTAAGGCCCTGGATCGATGGCGCGGGCTTTTGGAAGCGACCAAAAAGCAGATGCAGCTTGCTAACGCCATCGTTAACGATCACACTGTAACGCCACGGGAGCGGGATAATGCCCAAAGGCGATACAATGATGCAGCCCGCCAGCATAGCATGTTGCTGAATACAAAGAATACCCACAATTCGGATTTCTATACCTACCGCTACCTAGCCAGTCAGGGATTTTTACCGGGCTATAACTTCCCCCGCCTTCCATTGCTCGCCTGGATCCCTCCCAGAGGCTCTTCGTCGGCGGACAAGAAGGACGAAGGTAGCATGGTGAGCCGCCCGCGCTTCCTGGCCTTATCCGAATTCGGGCCTCGCAGCCTCATATATCACGAAGGACGGACGTACCGGGTTGTTCGCGTCAAATTGAATGTCGGGGCTGCGGACCAGGTTTCCTCCCAATCCACCTTGGCGACGCTTTCCACCCGAATCTGCGCCCAATGCGGATACGGGCATATGGGCGAGCCCGGGAAGGGCGAAGCCTTAGCCGATGTCTGCGAACACTGTGGCCATAAACTGGAAGATATGTCGCGCATCGATAGTCTCTATAAAGTCGAGACGGTTGAGACCTTGCCCGCGGAACGGATTTCCGTCAACGACGAGGAAAGGCAGCGGCAGGGATTCGAACTCCGGACCACCTATCGCTTTTTGCCCGGCCCAGACGGTGTCATTTCTCGATCGGATGCGGACATCTTGGACGGAGCCGAATCCGTGGCTTCCCTCACTTACTCACCCGCAGCGCGGCTTTGGCGCATCAACTTGGGCAGGCGGCGGAGGGCCAAGAAATCCACATTCGGCTTTCCCATAAATCCCATATCGGGAGTTTGGAGCAAGGTGGATGACGAGGAAGAAGTCAAGGAGGGCGAGGAAAAGGGAAGCTCAGGCGACAAGGACGGGATCGGGCAAAAGGTAACGCCGCAATTAATTGTGCCTTTTGTCGAAGACCATCGGAATATTCTCATCCTGACCCCCAAACAACAGCCCTTGCAGCTTTCTACAATGGCCACACTGCAAGCGGCTCTCAAGCGCGGTATCGAACGGGTATTCCAAATCGAAGACTCCGAATTGGCCACCGAACCACTCCCGAACGATCATAGCCGTCTGGCCTTGCTTTTCTACGAGGCGGCGGAAGGCGGAGCAGGCGTGCTTACACGTCTTGCCAATGAACCCGGGGCCCTGGCCGAAGCCGCCGACCACTCGCTGCAACTGATGCATTATCGCAAACCCACCGGGAAACCTTGGGCCTTCGAGGATCTTGATAGCCTGGAACTCAGGGAAAACGGAGAACGCATTTGTGAAGCCGGCTGCTATCAGTGTCTGCTTTCCTATTTCAACCAACCCGATCACGAGAATATCAACCGCCGGGATGATGAAGCGAGGAAGCTGTTGGTAGCCTTGGCGAATGGATCCGTAAAATCAAGGCGCGGGAACCAAGCCGCAGATCAATCGAGTTCAGCAGGAAGCGCCATGGCCACTGAAGGTCCCATTGCTGACTGGCTAAGAGCGCTCGACTCCCGATCTCTTCGTCGTCCCGACACGCTCAATCATTCCCTACGGAATGGCGATACTATTGCCGATGCCTTGTATTCGCATGCCCGCGTGGCGGTTTTTCTGGAGGACCCCGGTCCCGAGACCCAGGCCTATATCCATGACCGCGGTTTCGCCTGTCTTATCTTTGGTCGGAATCCCTCCGAATGGGAGTCGACTTTTACAATCCTGACCAACGCCCTTGGAGAAAAAAAGGCATGAGTGGACCCATGACGGAATACTTGCCTGGCTCTCTTCTCCATGCCCGGGGGAGGGAATGGGTCGTACTTCCCCAGTCGGACTCCGAAATCCTCCGCCTTCGACCGTTAGGGGGTTCCGAGGAAGACCTAGTGGTCTTATGCCCAGCCCTGGAACTGGAAGCGCCCCGGCCTGCAACTTTTCCCTGGCCCGACCCGGAAAAGGCAGGCACCCATGACGCGGCCCGATTGCTTCAGGATGCTCTCAAGCTCAAACTCCGGTCCGGAGCCGGTCCCTTCCGATCTTTCGGGAACATCGCCGTTGAACCTCGGGCCTACCAACTGGTGCCGCTTCTCATGGCTCTGCGTCAACCTACAGCTCGACTGCTCATAGCCGACGACGTTGGTATCGGCAAGACCATTGAGGCTGGACTCATACTGCGCGAGTTGTATGACCGGGGTGAAGTCGCCAAGGCCGCCGTACTATGCCCGCCTCACCTTGTCGATCAATGGCGCACTGAATTGAGAGAACGGTTCCACCTGCCCGCGGAGGTGCTCACGGCATCAACCGCAGCACGTCTGGAGCGTAAACTGCCTCATGGCGTCCGTCTATTCGATCAGTACCCATTTCTTATAGTGAGCCTGGATTATATCAAGAGTGAACGGCACCGGGAGCATTTTCTCTCCATGGCTCCCGAATGCGTGATCGTGGACGAAGCCCATACGTGCGCAGGCGCAGGCCGAGGCCGTCAATTGCGCTTTGAACTGCTGCAACGCCTCGCCTCTGACCAGGGCCGCCACTTGCTTCTGCTCACAGCCACCCCGCATAGCGGTAACGATGCCGCATTCGGAAATTTGCTCTCTCTGCTTGGAAACCGGTTCGCCGATATTGAATCCTCAGAAGAAGGCAATCGCAAATCCCTGCGCGAAGACCTGGCCCGACACTTTGTGCAGCGCCGCCGCAAAGACATCGAGGAGTGGCAGGATCAAAGCCTCTTTCCCCGGCGCATGACCAAGGAAATCACCTACGCCCTTACCGGCCCGTGGGGGGATTTTTTTGATCGGGTGCAGGACTACTGCACCGATCTTGCCGCGCGTACCGAAATGCAGGGGGGCCAAGGCGCACGCCTGGTCTGGTACGCCACCTTGGCCTTGCTGCGTTGCGTTTCTTCTTCACCCTGGGCCGCCAGAAGCGCGCTTACAACCCGACTCGATCGTCTGATTATTCCAGAGGGTCAGACCGGACACAGCCCGACAGAATTGGAAAATTTGTTGGAACGGGATGACCGCCTGGAGGACGGCGAAGCCGAAGATTGGGTCGGGAGTGACCTGGAACCCGCGGCCCGCCTCGAAGACTCCTCCACCCTGAAGGAGCTACTGGCCGAAGCCGAGCGCTTGGGCGGTCTCCAGAACGACCCCAAACTATCGGCCTTGGTCAGCCATGTGGAAAGCTTGATCGCGGACAAATTCTCTCCAGTGGTTTTCTGTCGTTATGTCTCCACTGCGAAGTACGTGGCGGAGCACCTTGCCAAGCGCCTAGGGACGAGCGTGCCTGTAGATGCCGTGACCGGCGAATACACCCCCGAGGAACGGATGGAGCGGATCAACAGCCTAGCCGAAGCGGATCTCAAGGTCCTGGTCGCCACCGATTGCCTGTCCGAGGGCGTCAATCTCCAGCATGGCTTCAACGCCGTAGTCCATTACGACCTGGCCTGGAATCCCACCAGGCACGAACAACGTGAGGGCCGCGTGGACCGCTTTGGCCAGCGGCGTCCTGAGGTACGCGCCACTATGCTGTATGGTCAGGACAATCCCGTCGACGGCTTTATCCTGCACGTGATCCTGCGCAAGGCGGAGGCCATCCGCCAGGAGTTGGGCGTGCTCGTGCCCATGCCCGAGGATGATCAGCGCATTCGCCAGGCTCTAGTCAAGGCAGCCCTGCTAAAGCGGAAGAATCGCACCCAGATGGAAATGGTTTTGGATTTCAGTACTGATGAATCAAACCTTAAACCCCTGGAAACCGCCTGGAGCGATGCCATGGAAAAGGCCAAGGCCAACCGCACCGTATTCGCTCAGCGCAGGCTCAAACCCGAAGAGGTGTTGCCGGAATGGAGAACCCAACTGAACCTCCTGGGAAACGAAGACGACGTGGAACGCTTCGTCAAAAGTGCGTGCAATCGTTTGGGAGCACCACTGGAGGCGCTGCGTGAAGGAACCCACAAAGTTTTTCCCGGCAGCCTTCCCGTGCAACTTTCCGAAAGATTGCAGTTGGCGGGCATGAGCAAGCCGCAAAAAATCGACTTCAAGTATCCCCCGCATACCGGTTGCCTTTTCGTGCATCGCAGCCATCCTTTAGTGGGCCTCTTGGCCGACACCTTGCTGGAAGGCGCCCTAAACGGCAGCAAGCTCCTAGCCGCGCGCAGCGCGGCCACTCTAACCCGGGACGTGGAAACCGGAGTGGTATTGGCGCTTCTGCGCCTACGCCATCAAATCACAGTCACCCGTAAAAACCAGACCCGCCTTTTACTTGCTGAGGAAACGGCGGTGCTGGCCATCCGCGGGCGAACCAATCCAGAGTGGCTTTTCGGAACGGAGACCCAGACCTTTCTCATGGCGACACCCAGCGGCAATCTGTCTCCTGAAATCGGGCAGCGGGAAATTCAAAAAGCATTGGATCTTCTGAAAGCCGAATCCCCTCGCCTCGACGCATTTGCGCGGGAACGGGCCCAAGCCTTGTTGTCCGACCATCGTCGGGTGCGCGAAGCAGCCCGCGATATCGGCAACTACGCCGTGCAAGCCAGTCTACCGGTGGATGTGATGGGCGTATACGTGTTGCTTCCGGATGGACTATGAGCGGCCGCATTGCACCCTCCGGCGAAGCCGCCCTATTTGAGACCATTTGGCTGGAAGGCGCGTTATTTGTCCCCGACCTCCTGGAGAAGGCCTCTCGAGGAGACTTGAAGGATCAACAGGCAGTAGATTACGGTCTCCCAAAAGGCCTGCGCCTACAGGAAGAAATCGGCCGCGCCTTCCAAATCGCCTTAGCCCAATGGAAGGATTTTTCCCTACGTAAAGCGCGCCTTGGCGAGGAGAAATCCGCCTCACTCTCCTTCATGCAGGAATTTCTACGAGACGCCTTGGGATATGCAGACTTGGGTCCAATGCCCACGGCTCAATACAATGGACGCACATTTCCCGTCACCCATCGGGTGAAAGGTGTCCCGTCCCACGCTGTAGCAGCGTAGAGAAGGGCGGAAATCCCACGCTGGAATCCCAGAGGCAGCCATGGGCCGGGGCGGGAATGTGGGATCTGTCAGGGAGCATAAGGTGGGAATGTTGATGCCCGGGTTCAA
>OBEQ013044836.1_pt1 | contig 20340 bp, 19 predicted proteins | sample 1670901 | NCBI WGS metagenome assembly OBEQ01 (sample SAMEA104232315, study PRJEB22302) | groundwater metagenome | biome: forest; feature: aquifer; material: groundwater | place: USA | collected 2011-08-07 | depth 5.4 m
CCGACCCGACCGCCGGAAGAAACTTGAGCGCGTGCTCCAGCAACGTACGGCGATCGCCCGGCATCGCACACACCGCGGACACCTGACGATCGATCACCGGCGCATCCGCGACGGCGAACAAGCGTCCGTCGTTCAGGTATTCCGCCACCATCGGTTCGGCCAGATAAGTCGCGCCGCCATTCTCGAGCAGGAACGCGAGCGCCATACGTCCGAGGCCGACACGCACGCGCGGCGACGGCATGTCCGGAAAGTGGCGCGCATGCGCGATTGCGAACGACGTTCCCCAGTCGACCATCACGTACCCATCGCCGATCGCCGCGCGCGCCGATAAGCCCGGGCGCGATGCCACCATAATAAGGTGCGTCTGCGCCACCTCGCGCGACTGCAACTCCGCGATCTGCGTCGGCTCGAACATAAAACCGACATCGAGCGCGCCATCACGCAGTTTATGAATCAAGGTGTCCTGTCCGTGGGTTTCGGCCTGCAGCACGACGCCCGGCATGTGGTGGTAAAGCGCGTGCGCCCACTGCTGCAGCAGAATGTCCCATAGGCTGGCAATGCCGCCGATGGCGAGCGACGACACATTGGCCTCGCCCAGCCCCGCCTCCTGGCGTGCGCGATTCCACGTATTCACGATCGATTCGGCGTACTTCACCAGCCGGCTGCCGGCCGGGGTGAGCTGGATATCGTTACGCGTGCGCGTAAACAGCGGCGTGCCGACGGTCTCCTCGAGCAGGCGGATGCGCGCGCTGATCGCCGACTGGGTCAGGAACAGGTTGTCGGCGGCGCGACCGAAGTGGCGCGTGCGGTTGACCTCAAGGAACGTTCTGAGGAGATCGATGTCCATTTATAGGATCGGAGTTGGGAATAAACAAAAATCGTGATGGTCAGCATCATTTCATTTTGCTTTCGCGCTGACAAGCTGACTCCTATAAAAGGCCGCATCGAACGCTGTGAGTCGCTCCAATTGGCTGTTCCTCATCGTCATTTCACTTGCCCACGGTCGCCCACCGCATCGGTAGCCGCGAAACCATTCGCTGCGCGCTGTGCCGCTGGCTTGCCGTGGCCAACCCCCATCACGCCGGAGACAAGGAAGTGCTGAACCCAATCGAAGAACCCCCCAGTCGTAGCGCGACTCCGTTTCCCCCGGTGTCAAAACCACCGGTCATCGCGCTGGCGCAACGTCAGTCGCTGCCACGTCACTACCTCTCGATCGAAGGACGTCGCCTCTACCCGTTCACCATCGAGGCCAAATCGGTGTTCGAACATTACGTGCGCCAGATTGCAGCACCGCTCTCCGACTACACGTTCGCGAATAACATCATCTGGCTGTCACAGAAGAGCGGTTTCTATCAGATTATCGAAGACTGCTTTTGTCTGTTCAGCCTCAACGGCCACTGCCTCACCATGTTGCTGCCACCACTGGGGAAATCCGAACACCAGCTGCGCGCGCTCGATACCTGCTTCGACATCATGGACGGCTACAACCCGAGCCCGTATTTAAGCCAGATGGAATTCGTCTACGACGACTTCACGAAGTCGATTGAGGCCGCCGATTCGCGCTGGTTGATCGAGCGCAGCCTGCCCGATTATATCTATCGCACCGAGGACCTTATCTGGTTGCGCGGCAACGCCTATAAATCCAAACGCAGCGAGATCAACCAGTTTCGGCGCGCGCATCCGAATCACCGCATGGAGATCCTCGGGCGCCAACACTGGGACGGCATTCGCGAACTCATCAATACCTGGCTGCGCAACCGGCTGCAGTATCTGAGCGGCGACGCCATAGCCGATTTCTTTTACACGGTCGAGCAGGAACGCCAGGCCATCGAACGCGCGCTCACGCACTACGACACGCTCGGTCTCAAAGGCCTGGCGTTGATCATCGACGAGCGCCTGGAGGGTTTCACCTTCGGCGAACACATCACGCCCGACGTCGCCAACGTGCTGGTGGAAAAAACCAACTTCGCCATTCCCGGCTCGGCGCAGTTTCTGTTCCGCGAATTCGCCAAGATATTTGCCGATTGCACCTACATCAACGTCGGCGACGACCTGGGGCTGGAAAATCTGCGACGCGTGAAGATGAGCTACCGTCCGGCGCAATTCGGTGCCAAGGTCAACATTCGCCGCCATGCCGCGTGACACCATGCAACGCGGTTTCCGTTTGCGGCGCGCGCGGCCGCGCGACATCGACGCACTGGTGCGTCTCGAGACACACTTTCCCACCGACCGCCTGCGCCGCGGCAACCTGCGCCATCTTATCTTGCGCGGTAACGCCGATGTGGTTGTCATCGAAACCAGGAGTGAATTAATTGCCGACGCCATCGTGCTGTATCGGAACAACTCACCGACGGCGCGATTCTATTCGCTGGTCGTGACGCCGGCGCACCGCGGGCGTGGTCTTGCCGAGACGTTACTGGATGCCATCGAAGCCGCGGCACTCAAGCGCGGATGCGCGGCAATTCAGCTCGAGGTTCGACCGGATAATGATGCAGCGCAGACGCTCTACCGGCGAGGCGGTTATGTGGAAGTGGGTCAGATTGCGGGTTTCTACGAAGACGGCATGGCGGCACTGCGTTTCAGCAAAGCCCTTCGGCTCGAAGGTCTGCGCAACACTGATTTACTCACGGCGCCATCCGCTTCTACCTGTCCTTAACGACCTCACGCAGCCAGATCGGTAATCAATGGCGGCAACGGGCAGTGCAGACTGGCGCAGACCGCGCGCAATAACTCCGATTCCGCCAGCGTCACCTGACGATCGTGCATGACGGTCGTCACCAGCGCCTCGATCAATGCCGCCTTCATCGGCGGCGCCAGAAAATCGAGTCGCAGCAAGGCGCGATCCAACGCGTCCCACTGCAACGTCGGCGCATAGTCCGGCGCATCGGTCGGCAACAGTTTATTCACACCGGCAAGATAGGCCGCGCGCGAGGCGGTGGCCCCGCCCTCGCCTGCGCGCGCCAACAGCGAAAACAGCGCCTGCACTTCGGCACGCAAGGCATAGAGCTTCGGCGCCAGCACCGGCGCACGGCGTGCCTGCGGCGCCAGCACCTCATAGATCTGCAACCGGCACAAACGCACCAACGCGTACTCGAACACGTCGACCGTGCCATCGGTACGCGTCAGTTGTTCGAGTAACGTTCCCAGTGCGCGCAGCTCCTGCGGTGTACGTTGACGCAAGGCCGGGAATGCAATTTCAAACAGCGGTAAACGATCTGCCGGGTCCATCTGCGCCATCTGCACCGCGAGCGCTTCGATACGCGCCGGCAAGTCGCCGGGGAACAACGCGTTCTTGCGGATGACTTCCATCTGCTTCACACGACCCTCGGCCGAACGATTCAGTATCAGCGCCACCACAAGGTTCAAGGCCTCGACAGGCGAATGCGCGGCCTCCGTCAGCGTCGCCGGTATGCCGGCGCGCCGGTCAGCGGCGGCGGCAAGTCCGGCGCCCGTCAGTCGACCGACAGAACCCACTACTGTAGCGGGCGTCGCCGCTCCCGATACCGCCGCGTGCGCGGGCTGCTCGTCGACCGGCTCGCGCGATACGCGCGCCAGATCTCTTTCATCGAAGTAAGGTTGGATCGCGCGAATACGCTCGATGATGGGCGGATGGGTCGCAAAGAAGGAACCGAGATCGGCGTGATCGGCAATCAACATGTGACTCACCTGCCCTGCCTGCGGTGTGCGGATCGCACCACTCAGCACGGCGATCTTCTTGAGCGCGCCGGCCAGCCCCAATGGGTTGCGCGTAAACTGCACTGCGCAGCTATCCGCCAGCGATTCACGTGAGCGCGACACCGCCGCCTGAATCAACTGGCCAAAGAAATAGCCGAGGTAACCCACTGTCAGCAGTGCCAACGCCGGAAGCAGCGCAAACCCGATCGCGCGCACGTCACGCGACTCGCTCGCAAGCCGCAAGATAACGCGCCCCGCCAAACCGATCGCGAGAATGCCAAACAGCACGCCAACCAGACGCGTGTTGAGGCGGGTATCGCCATTGAGGATATGGCTGAACTCATGCCCGATCACGCCCTGCAATTCATCGCGCTTCAAATGCGTCAGCGCGCCGCGCGTGACGGCAATCGCGGCGTCGCTGGTGGTAAAACCGGCGGCAAAGGCATTGATGCCGGTTTCGCGCTCAAGCACATAGAGCTCGGGCACCGGCACACCGGCGGCAATCGCCGTTTCTTCGACAATATTGCGCAACTGCCGCAGGCGCGGGTCCTGCGTGGTCGGCTCGATCAGCGTTCCGCCCAGACTGCGTGCGACCGAACCGCCTCCGCCGGCAAGCGAGACCATGCGATAGAGACTGGCGCCGCCGACAAACGAGAGCGTCGCTGCCGTGGTCCAGACGAGCACATGCGGATGCGCTGCCAACCAGCTGGTGTAGTGATTCACGGGCATCGACGTCGCGACAAAAAACGACGTGATGACGAGCACGACCACGTTTGCTGCGATCACGACCGCGGTGGTCGCCAGCACAAACAGCAGCACATAGACCGCGGTGCGACGACGTGCGTTGGCCTGGTGCTCGAAGAAGTTCAAGATTAATAATTCCGCGCGCGGCGCGGCGCGGGTTTCGCGTCGACGTGAAGATTCAACCCCCACCCCCTGCCCTCCTCCCGAAAGGGGGAGAGGGATCTGGTAAACGTCCCCACTCTAGAAGGAAACCTTGGGGACGGCGCGCTTGGCGACGTCTTCGATTTCGAGCATGGTCGCGGGCGTGAACACGAACATACTGGCGACCGCGGAGCCCGGGAAGGTTTCGCGTGCGTTGTTGTAGTCCATCACCGAATCGTTGTACGCCTGGCGCGCAAAGGAGACGCGGTTCTCGGTGCTGGTCAGCTCTTCGGTAAGCTGCATCATATTCTGATTCGCCTTCAGGTCGGGATAGGCCTCAGACAAGGCGAACAGACGGCCGAGTGCGCCGCTCAATGCGCCTTCAGCGCCGGCGAGCTGCTTCATTGCCTCGGCATTGGTCGGATCGGAGGCCGCGGCCTTGAGGCCGGTGACCGCCACGTTGCGCGCCTTGATCACGGCCTCGAGCGTCTCGCGCTCGTGCTTGATATAGCCCTTCACCGTTTCGACCAGATTGGGAATCAGGTCGTGACGACGCGTGAGCTGCACATCGATCTGCGCAAACGCATTCTTGACGCGATTGCGCCGCTGTACCAAGCCGTTAAAGAGACCGATGAAGAAAACGAACAGCAGAACGAATACACCCAGCGCAATCCAGCCACCCATAATTTCCTCCGCTCTTGTTTCCCTGGGGTCAGGGCTTCTAGCCAACAATTATAGGTGGTTTACAGCAGAGTAAAGCGCGCTACGAGGACGGCTGGACGGGCCCAACGATCGGCGTCCGCACCGGACGCAACGCCCACCACACCCGCAGGCCCAGCAGCAGCGCGAGAATGGCGCCATACAGCAGCGGCTCGCGGATATCCGATTTCACCAGCCACAAATAATGCACCACGCCACCGACGCCGACGGCATACACGAGCCGATGCAACCGCTGCCAGTTGCGCGCGCCGAGGCGGCGAATCATGCCGTGGGTCGAGGTGACGGCGAGCGGCGTCAGCATCAGCAGACAGGCGAAGCCCAGTGTAATGAACGGACGCTTGATGACATCTTTAATGATGGCATCGACATTGAAGTACTGATCGATCCAGATCCACGACAGGAAATGCATGCACACGTAGAAATACGTAAACAGTCCCAGCATGCGCCGAAAGCGCAGCAACACGTTCCAGCCGCTCAGCCGCCGCAGCGGCGTCACGGCGAGCGTGATCAACAGGAAGCGGATCGTCCAGTCGCCGGTATAACGATTGAGCGTTTCGATCGGGTTCGCGCCCAAGTCGTTTTGAAGGACGCGATACAGCAACCACGCAAACGGAATCAGCGCCGCAACAAACACCGCCGGCTTGGCGATCCATCGAATACGTTGGTTGCGGTCCATCGTCGTGGGGCTAGTAATTTTTCTTCAGGTCCATGCCTGCATACAGCGACGCCACCTGATCGGCGTAGCCGTTAAACGGCAGCGTCTTGCGCTTAGGCGAGAATAAACCGTCCTCGCCAATGCGCCGCTCGAACGCCTGCGTCCAGCGCGGGTGGTCCACTTCCGGATTCACGTTCGAATAAAAACCATACTCGCGCGCCGCTTGCTTCTGCCAGGTGTTGAGCGGTTGCTTTTCGACAAAGCGGATCTTCACGATGGACTTGATGCTCTTGAATCCGTACTTCCACGGCACCACCAGCCGCAGCGGCGCGCCGTTTTGATTCGGCAGCACGTCGCCGTACAAACCCACAGCGAGAATCGCGAGCGGGTGCATCGCCTCATCCATGCGCAGGCCCTCGACGTACGGCCAGTCGAGGCCGGCCCCAAAAAGACCGCCCTGCCCCGGCATCTGCTTGAGATCGCGCAACGTCTGGAACTCGACGTACTTCGCGCGCGACGTGGGCTCGAAGCGCTTGATCAACTCGCCGAGCGGAAAACCGATCCACGGAATCACCATCGACCAGGCCTCGACACAGCGCAGCCGATAGATGCGCTCTTCGAGTGCGAACGGACGAACCAATTCATCGACATCGAACGTGCCGGTCTTCTTGACCTCACCTTCGATAGCCACCGTCCACGGGCGCGGCTTCAGCGTGTGCGCGTTCTTTGCCGGATCGCCCTTGTCGGTACCGAACTCGTAGAAATTGTTGTAGCCGGTGACGTTGGCATAGGTGGTGAGTTTTTCTGTGGTCGACAACGCGCTCTTCTTGAGCGGTCCAAGCTTCTGCGCCGCCTCCGCCCATTGAGGCAGGATCAGATCCGGCACCGCAATGGCGCCCGCGGCCAGCGCCGCATCACGCAGGAAGCGGCGCCGGGCACGGTAAAACTTCTCGTCGGTGATCTCGGACGATCGGATATCGGATGGACGTTTGATCAGCATAAGCGAAACCTGTTCCTTTACGACCAGCGGGATATTTACAAGTTTAGTCGTGTGTGTGACACGTACCTTACAGTAGATGGCGCGGCATGCGCGTGGTGTCAGTCCGGCAATCCGGCGAAGCGGGTGATCCATCGTGCGAAACAGTGAAATCTTCGTCCGCCCTCGGCGACTAATGATGAAAATCACCCGGGCCACGCCATGCGACACGCCGCCAACCTGTTAGGAGTCCTGATACTTGTGGGAACGTCTTTGACGTCGGCCTCCGCCGTCGCGGCGGCATGCGAAGCGAGAAGCGGAAATACCGCAGTCGCGCTCCTGGAGCTTTACACTTCCGAAGGCTGCAACAGCTGCCCACCGGCCGATCGCTGGATCGCGGAACTGCCGCAGCGCGGCATGGGCGCCGACCGCGTTGTGCCGCTCGCGTGGCACGTCGACTACTGGGATTATCTGGGATGGAACGACCCGTTTGCACAGACGCCATTCAGTCAACGTCAGCGCGAGTTTGCGCGCCGCAACAACACCCGCACGGTTTACACACCTGAATTTGCACTCAACGGTCGCGAATATCGCCATTCGTCCTTCGAGGGCCTGGCGACGGACCTCGATCGCATTAACCCCAGTCCTCCGCAAGCAGATTTAACGTTGCACCTGGCGCACGCCGATCGGACGTTGCGCGTGAGCGGCACGGCGACGCTCAAGCAACCACTGAGGCCGGCGGCGACCTACGTGGCGCTGTACGAAAACAATCTTGTCACAGCGGTACGCGCCGGCGAGAACCAGGGCCGGACATTGCGCCACGAATTTGTGGTCCGCCAACTCATCGGTCCAATTTCGTTCGATGCCGCTGGCACGGCGCGATTCACTGAAACGCTCACGCTCAACCGGGACTGGAAGCCACGCGACCTTGGAGTGGCTGCATTCGTGCAAGAGGTTAAGGGGACCGGCATCTTGCAGGCACTCGCATTGCCGATGTGTCAGGTCAATGCTGCCAAAAATAAAAACCCCGTAATGCCGTGAGGCACTACGGGTTCGAATACTCCTGCCATCACCGCTAACAGTTTATACGCGCGCCTGCTGCAAGGCGGCGATGCGCTCTTCCAGGGGTGGGTGCGACATGAACAGGCGCGCCATGCCACTGCCAACGCCGCCCGAAATACCGAAGGTCTTTATCTGGTCCGGGAGCGCTACCGGTTCATGTGCGCGGCGCAGACGCTCGAGCGCGGCAATCATCTTGTTGCGCCCGGCAAGCTTGGCGCCGCCGAAATCGGCGCGGAACTCACGCTTGCGCGAGAACCACATCACGATCATGCTCGCGAAAATCCCTAATACGATCTCCGCCACAATGGTCGCAACCCAGTAACCGATACCGTAGCCGCGCGAGTCGTCATCGCGGTCGCCACGCAGTGCGTTGTCGACAATCTGGCCGATCACGCGCGACAACACGATCACAAATGTATTGAGCACGCCCTGGATCAACGTCAGCGTCACCATGTCGCCGTTGGCGATATGGCTGATCTCGTGGCCGAGCACGGCTTCGGCCTCGTCGCGATCCATCGTCTGCAACAGACCGGCGCTCACCGCCACCAGCGAATTATCGCGACTCATGCCGGTAGCGAAGGCGTTGACCTCCGGTGCATTGAAAATCGCCACTTCCGGCATGCCGATGCCGGCCTGCTTCGCCAGCCGCCGCACGGTATCGAGCAGCCATTGCTCGGTGCCGTTACGCGGCGTTTCGATGACCTCTGCGCCACTGAACCTTTTGGCCATCCACTTGGACAGCGCCAGCGAGATGAAGGCGCCGCCAAAACCCATCACCGCGGCGATGATCAACAGCACGGTGAACTGCGATGCATCCAACCGAATACCGAAGAACGATGTCAGCAGCGGCACGGTGACGCTCAATAACAGCAACACCGCCAGATTGGTTGCCAGGAACAGGAAGATGCGTTTGACCATAAATAACGGTTAGCTCCGGAACATCGGGTTTGGGAATTCGTTAGCTGGGGCCGACTAGAGCCCGATTCAAGTCGGTAAAGCCATTTTAAAGTAAACCACCGCGCCGGTGCTATATATGATCCTACATCCTTCGTTTTCACAACGTTGCACACATTCTGAAATGAGCGCCCTCGACGAACCGCCCAAAGCACTCGACGCCGCGCAAAAGGAAGCGCTGGTGTCGCTCAGCGCGTTGCTTTTCATCGAAGAACATCGCCTCCTGCCCAAGGAAAGACTCGCCGACGCCCAGAGCAGTCTGCAGGCACTGTTCCTGCGTACCAGTGGTGAAGAAACCTTGCTGCGTAAACTGATCGATATTCTACGCACCACCCAGGGCGTGCAGCGATCGTTCGCGCAAATTGCCAACATCCTCGATGGCATCCGCGCCAGTGGCAGGTCGGTGGAAAACAAAGTCACGGCGTTGCGCGTGGTTCTGGAAACCGTACATGTCAGTGCCGAGGAACACGCCGCCTTCGTCGGACGGTTCCTGTCGTTTTCACAACTGCTGAACGACAAGATTGCCGGCTTCGTGCGCACGCTTGAGGGGTATCTCGAGGCCAAGGAAACTGAGGCCCGGCTTTCGCACATCTATCACATCGCGCGCGCGGCGCGCGATCGACTGAAACAACGACTGGCCGGCGGCCTGGGCGCCGAGACGCGCGGCAGCACGGAAACGCGCATCAAGCAGGAAGTGGTTTCGTCGTTCGACTTCAGTGAGGCCGAAATCAACCTCAAGTATGCGCGGCGCGACGCGCACAGCAAGGAACAGGACGTCAACACACAGCTCGCTGACATGAAGGCCATGTGCCAGCAGGCGATGAATCCGACGATGCGCGACAAAGACGAACTCAGCGTCAAAGCCGCAGTCGCCTATGACGACGTGTTCGCACTGTTTGCACACGCGTTGCGCAAATACCCGCGCCTGCTACAACTCAAGGATCCGGTCATCGAATTATTCAAGATGTACCAGCATGCCTACGGAATGCTGCACCTGGACTTCCAGAACCTGAACCGGTCAAGCAAGACCATGATCGACAATCCGGATGCCTACTTCGAATCCAAGGATGAAGACCTCGACCTGCGCAGCAAGCGCGAAAAACTACGCCGCATTGAAGGCCTGATTCCGCTGCTGGAGCGCAGCGCCGAATCGTTGCATGACGAGGAACTGGATAACTACGTGAAATTTTCGCGCCGCATCTCCGACGTGATTTCACAGAAGAACGCGCCCTGGGCCCACGTCTGTGAAGACTTGCTGCGCGCCAAGGTACAGGCCGAGGCGGAACTTAGTACACGGCTATGATTTTCCCCTCACCCCGTACCCTCTCCCGCAAGGGGCGAGGGGGAGTTGGCGAGAACCCATATTTCGGTCGGAAGCGGAGCTGAGTACACGCTTGTAATCATCGTGCGGCCCAGTCCGCTTCACGCGCCCGTTTCCCGACGTCAATCCTCGAGACGAAAACCGACCCGCAGCACGACCTGGGTGTGCGCCACCTTGCCGTCGGCAACCTGGCCGCGCACTTCCTTGACCTCGAACCAGTCGATGCGCCGAATCGTCTTGGAGGCGCGTGTGATGGCGTTGGAAATCGCCTGATCGGTTCCGCGCGCCGACGATCCTACCAACTCCATGATTTTGTACACATGCTCGCTCATGTTACCTGCTCCTTGCCAGTGGGGAAAAATTACACATGTCATTGTTTCTGCATTTCTTGTTTTCGTCTACCGAAACGTGCACGTAAACGCGACTCGACACATTTGGCTATACTGGAAACTGAGCTCAATACCTTGCATGGATGTCAGGGTAGTCCGAATAGCCATACCCGAGATAGCCAGCGTCCGATGCGCACGAAAATCACTGTCGAAGAATTGAAAGTGGGCATGTACGTGGCCGAGCTGGACCGGCCGTGGCGCGAGACGCCATTCATGTTCCAGGGCTTCGAGATCCGCTCGGAAGACGACCTCGAGCAACTCAAGCGTCACTGTCGCTTCGTCTACATCGCCTCCCCCGACGCCTACCAGCCGCCGGCACCGCGCGCGCCGGTACGCGTCGAACGCGGAGCATCGCCCCTGGTCATCACCCGCAACGAAGGCCCGGCGGTTCCCGCGCCGCATTTCGATCAGCAGGAGCTGTTGCAACGCGTTTCCTCGGAACGCTTTCCGGCGCTGTACAGCGACCGGACCACCCTCGAAGAAGAGATTTCCGAAATCCGCGCAGCCCACGACGAGGCCAAGGCGCTGATGCAAACCGTCATGGACGACGTGCGTCTCGGCAAAAGCCTCGACAGCCTCGGCGCCAAACGCGCCGTGGGGCAACTGGCCGAAAGCGTGCTGCGTAATCCCGATGCGCTGAGCTGCTTAATCCAGTTGAAGAAAAAAGACGAGTACACCGCCACGCACAGCCTGCGCGTGTGCATTCTCGCGCTCGCCTTCGGCCGCCATCTCGGCCTGCCGGCGGGCGAGCTGCACGTGCTCGGCATGGGCGCAATGCTGCACGACGTCGGCAAGATGAAAGTGCCGCTCGATATCCTGAACAAGCCGGGCGAGCTCACCGAGCGCGAATTCGAAATAATGAAATCGCACGTCCCGCACGGCGTGGACCTCCTGGAGCAGACCTCCGGCATTCCGCAGGCGGCGGTGCAGGTGGCGCGTTGCCACCATGAGCGCTATAGCGGCGGCGGCTACATCAACGGCTTCAAGGGCGATCAGATCGGATTGTTCGGCATGATCGGCGGCATCGTCGACTGCTACGACGCCATTACCTCCGATCGCGCCTACCACGCGGGGCTGTCGTCGCACACGACGCTGAAGCAGATGTACGAGTGGCGCGGGCGCGACTTCCACGCCGGGCTGGTGGAACAGTTCATTCAATGCATGGGCATCTATCCGATCGGCAGCGTGGTGGCATTGAACACCGGCGAAGTGGGCGTCGTCATCACCATGAATCGCATGCGCCGCCTCAAACCGCGCGTGGCGCTGGTGCGTCAGGCCGACGGCTCGGTCTACCGCAACGCCACCATTGTCGACTTGATGTCCTGCACCACACGTGACGGGAAACCGTGCGAGATCGAGCGCGTGCTCGAACCGGGGATCTACGGCATCAATCCGATCGACTATCTTCCAATTCCCGCAGTGCTGTAGCAGCGCCGCAATTCGAAATCAGATGGTAATGACCTGCGCCGCTTGTTCTTCCAGCTGACCGGCCGCCGCCGCCGTGCCGCCGTCAATGACGAACTGCACCGCCAGTGCGGCCAACACGATTCCCAGCACGCGGCTTACCACGTTGGCGCCGGTCTCACCCATGAAGGCCATGATGCGCGCCGAGAGCAGCAATGCCACCAGCGTCAGCAACAGCACCGTCGCCAGCACGGCCAGCACCGTCGCCAGCACCACCGGCTCGCGGCCCTGCTCGCCCACCATCAGCAACACCGAGGTGAGCGCACCCGGACCTGCAATCAGCGGCACGGCGAGCGGGAATACAGAGATGTCTTTCTTTTGTTGCGCTTCCTTCTGTTCCGCGACCGTGGTCGAGCGCAGCCCCGAATGGCGCGCGAACACCATGTCGACCGCGAGCAGAAACAACAATATGCCGCCCGCGATCTGAAACGCCGGCATACCGATCCCCAGACCGCGCAGCAACATATCGCCGAAGAGCGCAAACAAAACCAGCACGATCGCTGCAATCACCACGCCGCGCGTCGCCGACTTATATTGCCGCGCGCGCGATTCGCCCTGGGTCAGCGCCGAGAACATCGCCGCGACCCCGATCGGATCGACAACGACAAACAACACCACGAAGTAATTGAGAAACAATTCGAGCACGATGCAGTTCCTTTTCCCGACGACGCGAGCGCGTACTCTACCTGCGCGGGGTTTTTTTCACCACCGCATGGTCGGCGGCGCTACCCCAACCATCGTCCACGGCCGCACGCGCGTACGGTTCGAACCGGCCATCGACATTGCTGAGTGCGCCACGGCCATGGCGCACACGCGAGGAAGAAAAATCGGAATCGGACAGGGGATAAACCACCGGTCGCAACGGTGCGCCCCGCTCACCCGGAGGCAAGTCGGTGCGCGGCGCGCGTCGTTTCCGGCAACCGGTATTTCGTCGTACACGCCAGCACGATCTCGATTGCCGTCGGCAAACTGATGCGATGACCGACAGAAATAAAAAGCGGCTTCACGTCCGCGCGGCTGCGCAACACCGCGCCGATCACTTCATCGCCATCGTAGAGCGGCGTCCAGGCGCCCTTGGCGCGGCCGGGGGGACTATGTGTGCCGATCAATCGTGATTTCGCGACACCGATACTGGGAACACCGGTAAGCACCCCAAGGTGTGACGCGATGCCGATACGACGCGGGTGCGCATAACCCTGGCCGTCGCACAGGAGTAAATCCGGTCGCCGCGGCAACTTGGCAAGCGCCGCGAGCACCACTGGAATCTCGCGGAAAGACAGATAACCCGGCACGTAGGGAAAGCGCACTTTACGCCGCGCGGTTACCTGGGCGGACAGCGTCAGGTCTGGAAATTCGAACACCACCACGGCGGCGCGCACGGTTTGTCCCGCGTCGTCGAACCCGACGTCAATACCGGCGATGTATTTTATTTTTCGCAGGCGATCGCGCGTTACCACACGATGGCGCAATCGCTCCTGCAGCAGGCGTGCCTTCGGAACCGTGGTGGGCCAACGTTCCATGCGTCTTATTCCTGCGGTCACATCACCAGACTACTTCGCGGGCCGCGCCTCGGCTTGCGGCAGCATATCCAGACGTTCGCGGCGCTTGGCCTCCAGATATTCCTCTTCGTCGAGCTCGTGCAATTGGCGCGCATACGTTTCCGTCAAGCTGAACCAGCGCCGTAAGCGCCATTCGAAACGCTGCTCCTCCGGTAGTGTCAGGCTCTCGAACAGCGCCTGCAGGCCGAGGTAATAACGCATGATGTTGCGTTCCACCGCCCCGATGCGCCCTTTCACGTATATCGGATTACCCGACTTGTCGGTGCCGATGGCGCTGAAACCGATTTTATTCCGGCCCAAGGTTGCGAAATAGGTGGCACTCATCATGCGTGTAAACAAACGGTAGCGATACGAAAAACGCACGTGCGCGAACGTTTGTCCGTTGAGCGGTATCGCCTGAATGTCGAGTCGATAGTCATAGGTATCGAAGGGGCCGCCGGCCGAGGAGAACGAGGCGTGAAAAAACTCCGGGCTCGCCGCGTGCAACATATACACGAACTCGGTCTGGCGCGCCTTCTGGGGATTCTCGTAACCTTTACCGCCGCTGTAGACCTGGAGCGTGCCGTCATCGTTGTGATACGTGCAGGCCTTGATGTTGAAATGCAGCGTCAGCAACGCGCACCAGGACGATAATTGCTGCAAGTGGGTGCGCACGAGGCTAAACGGCCGCGCCAGCACACCGTATATCTCGCCGCGCAAGGTTCCGTTGCGGTCGTCGCTTTCGACGTAGATGGGTGCGTCGAATACGCTGGCGTGCAGTTTTGGTTCCTGTGCGGCGTAGCGTTCGCGCAAGGCCTCGGCGGTGTCGCTCGCCGCAGCAGGCAATGTGCCGCAAAGGACGACCGTCACCGTGAGCCCGACGCGCCACACCACTCGATGAAGTCCCGCAACGTTGATCATGGCAATGTGAGGGCCGATTCCCGGTTGATTAAATTATGCAGCGATTTTCCGTTGGCTGCGTTTATCTGATATGCACCGCGCTCGTCTCCGCGCACCCATTACTATCGCAGCGTTCAAGCCAAGGCGCTCAAATATCTTGGACCGCCCTGCACGACTCGTCCACTAAGTGAATCAGTTCGTACGGCGGGATCGACCGCAGTTCTCCGGAGCGCCGCCCGCGCGGTGAACCCAGCGCCTTTTCCCCGGTCGCAACTCTGGAACCCATCCGGCACTGCCTGCGGCCGTGCGTCCGCGCATCCCGCGATGGCAACGGAGGACCGATGCACCGCCGCCACACGCGCTCCTTGCTTGCGATTGCCCTCGTCGGCACAGGCGCGATCGCTTCCCTGGCGTACGCCGACGAGCTGATATTGGTCAACGGCGATCGCCTCACCGGCCGTCTGCTACACAAAGCCGCCGACGTGGTGACCTTCGACACCGCCCCTGCCGGACCGCTGAAAATAAAATGGAGCGACGTGGTCGCGCTCTCGACCGATCGCCCGGTCGACGTGCGGGTGGTCGGCGAGGATCGCACCATCCGCACCATCCTGAGTTCGGCCTACGACGGCAGCGTCGACTTCATCGGCAGTGAGAGCGACGTGCCGCTGGTGAAAATTTCCTACATCAATCCGACGCCGGAAGAATCGGGCGTCGGCGCCATCTATACCGGCCACGTGACTGCCACGGCAGTGCACGTGCGCGGCAATGTCGACACCGATCAGCAGTATGCCGACACCGACTTCACTGCGCGCTCGAAAGATTACCGCTATACGCTGGCCGGTAAATTCAGCGAGAACCGCGAGCGCAGACACAAAATTGCCTCGAACTGGCTGCTGACCGGCAACTACGATCGCTTCCTGAGCGAAAAGCGTTTCCTGTACCTGCGCGGCTCACGCGAGAGCGACCGCTTCAAGGGCGTCGACCGCCGTTCGACGGTGGGCGGCGGGTATGGCTTCCAGGTGATCGAGACCTTGCGCACCAATGTGGCGTTGCGCGTCGGCGCGGATTACGTCGTCCTCAACCGGTTGCCGCCCGGTGAAGACGAACGTTATCCGGCGCTCGGCTGGGGCGCGCGCGCCATACACAAGCTCACGGATCGCGGCACCGAGCTGTTTCATGAACACGACGGCTTTTTCAATCTGCAACGCACGCATCAGTTCACCGTGCGATCGCGCACCGGCGTGCGCGTGCCGCTGTTCATCGGGCTAAACGCCTCGGCGCAGTTCAATCTCGATTGGGACAGCGACCCGATCGAGGGGCGAAAGCCGCTCGACGCCACGCTGCTGCTGGGACTGGGTTATGCCTGGTGAGGTCGCGCGATGCCGCACGTCGCCTCTGCTATAGTCTTGGCTCGGTCAACGCCCTGTTTCTGAACCGCGTCGACTGACCCATCGGCTATTCGAGGTACACAGAAAAAATGAGCAAGACATCCGACAAATCCCTGGCCACCGCGATCCTCATCGCCGGCGTGTTGACCGCAAGCGCCCTCACCTACGTAGGCATGCAGTTGGCGGCAAGGCCGGACGAGGCGCGCGTGCTGGCACTGATCGAAGAGCGCCTGGCGCAGCCGGCAGCGACGGCGGCAACGGCGAATGAGGCGACGAAAGAAACGGTACGCAAGCCGGAGTTGTCGGACAAGGAATTCAACGCACGCATCGAAAAGGGAATTATCGCGTTTGTCGAAAAACAGCGGCACGCCGAACAGGACCGCCCGACACAGCTCGCCAAAAATGTCCCGGCGCCGAGCAAGACCGAGCACGTCTACGGTAATCCGGATGCGCAGGTCTCGCTCATTGAATACTCCGATTTCGAGTGTCCGTACTGCAAGACGGTGCACGCGACGGCCAAACGCCTGGTGGACGAATCGAAAGGTCAGGTGAACTGGGTGTATCGCCACTTCCCGCTCGAGATGCACAACCCCGGCGCGCAGAAACAAGCCGAGGCCTCCGAGTGCGCCGCCGAACTGGGTGGTAACGATGTGTTCTGGAAGTTCACCGACGCGATCTACACGCGCACACGTTCCGGCGGGAAGGGTTTTCCGTTAGAGAATCTCGGTCCGCTGGCAGTGGAAGTCGGGCTCGATAAAGCCGCCTTTGAACAGTGTCTCAGCAGCGGCAAGTATGCGCACAAGATTCAGCAGCACATGGAATCGGCGCTGCGGGCCGGCATCAGCGGCACACCGGGCAATGTGCTCTACGACGGCAAAACCCGCAGCGCCCTGGCCATGCACGGTGCCCAACCCTACGAGCGCTTTCGCGACGCCGCAGCCATCTTTCTCGGCAAGGCAAAACAATAACGTGTCCGTGCACAACGTTGCGGCCCACGGCCGCAACGTTGTGCGTTGTGCCGGTTAATTTTACCTCGCCCGGTATCCATCGAACTTCTTCCACCGGCACCTGCTCAAATCTTTTGTTGCCCGCCGCCATCGGCGTCCGCATTACCACGAATACGGAAAACGCCAACGCTGGAAACCATTGCAGTTGTCCTGCTGATTCTCAGATTGCTCGGCGTCATCTCGTGGTACACCATGGGCGGCTTCATTTACGTGCCGCCGGTGGTCGCGATTGCAGTCATCCTGCGTCGGGTCATTCCGGGCCGGCGGCGGCTCCGACTAAACCGCCGGCGCACGCCTCGGCGCGTCGTCAGGTCGCCACGCGCAGATAGTGCACGCTGAACATCGCATCGCGATCGGTCCAGGTTCGTTCCACCGCGTAGCCGGCGCTGTGCACGAGGGCGTAGAACTCCGCGACCGTGTATTTATATGAATTCTCTGTGTGGATCGTCTCGTCGCGCACGAAATTGAAACAGGCCCCGTCCACCCACAGGCCTTGCGTTTTGCGACTGGCGAGATGCATTTCGATGCGCCCTAACGCCTCGTTGTAAAACGCCCGATGGACGAAGGCGGAGGTCTTTACGTCCGCGCCGAGTTCGCGCCGCAGGCGCGACAGCAGATTCAGATTGAAAGCGGCCGTCACCCCGGCGGCATCGTTATAGGCCGCATGCAAAATCGCGGGTTCCTTTTTGAGGTCCACGCCGATGAGCAACGCACCATCGGCGCCGAGCAACGGCAGCCAGCCACGCAATAAGGTGCGCGCCTCGCGCGGTTCAAAATTGCCGATACTCGATCCGGGATAAAACGCGAGTCGTCGCCCGCTCGCCGGCAAACCGGAGACGGAAAACGGTTTGCATAGATCGGCACACGCGGCGTGCACCTCGAGCCAGGGGTAGTCGTACGCCAGGCGGCGCGACGTCTGCAACAGGAAGTCGCGCGAGATATCCACCGCCAGATACGCCGCCGGTCGCAGCGCCTCGAGCAGCAGCCGGACCTTGCGGCTCGACCCACTGCCCAGTTCCATCAATACCGCATCGCCGCCCGTGAGCGCTGCGATCTCGCGTGCGCTGGCGCGCAGGATCCCGACTTCCACGCGCGTGAGGTAATACTCCGGCAACTGACAGATCTCGTCGAACAGCTCGGAACCACGCCGGTCGTAGAAAAATTTTGGCGAAATACGTTTCGGCACGCCGGCCAGGCCGCGCAACACCTCTTCGCGAAAGTCCGCGATCTCCGGTGCTTCGTCGTAAAACCGCACGCTTTGCTGGGTTGTGTTCATCCGACCTCCGCCAGGCGTATCCCGCTGAACTGCCAGCGATCGGCGGGGTAGAAGAAATTACGATAGGTAGCGCGCACATGCTGCGCCGGGGTCGCGCACGAACCGCCGCGCAACACCATCTGATTGACCATGAACTTGCCGTTGTATTCGCCGAGCGCGCCCGCGGGCGAGCGGTAACCCGGATAAGCGGCATACGCACTTTGCGTCCACTCCCATACATCGCCAAAGAGCTGCACCGGTGCTTCGGCAACCGCGGCCGGCAGCGGTTGCAAAAAACCGCACTCACGAAAATTCCCGGCCACCGGGTGCGCGGCGGCGGCGACTTCCCATTCCGCTTCCGTCGGCAGGCGTTTACCGGCAAAGCGCGCGTAGGCATCGGCTTCGTAGTAGCTCACGTGACACACGGGCTCCCGCTCGTTCACCCGCCGCATGCCCGCGAGCGTGAACTGCCACCATTCGCCGTCGATACGCTGCCAGTACAGCGGCGCCTGCCAGCCATTCGCGCACGCCGTGCGCCAGCCGTCGGCGAACCAGAACGTCGGGCGCTGATAACCGCCCGCGTCCATAAATGCCAGATACTCGCCGCACGTCACCAGCCGCGAAGCGAGCGCGAACGGGCACAGGTACACACCGTGGCGCGGCGACTCGTTATCGAAAGCGAATTCGGCACTGGCATCACCGATCTCGCGCACGCCACCGGCGTAATCGACGCAGATGAGCGGCAAGGATTCGCCGGCCGGCACCACAGGCAAGTCGAGGCGATATGCGGGCCTGAGCGGATTTACCGACAGGTTGTACTTGATGTCGGTGAGCAATAACTCCTGGTGCTGCTCTTCGTGGTGACAACCGAGGAGGGTGCGCCGAACGATTTCCGCCAACGCATCGGGCGGCGCTTCTGTCAGCAGCCGGCGCATGGCGGCGTCGACGTGGGCGCGATAACGATAGACCTCTTCGGCCGTGGGTCGCGACAACAGTCCGCGCTGCGGCCGCGGATACTGTTCACCGATCGCCTGGTAATACGAATTGAAAAGATGTTCGAACTGCGGATGAAATACGTCGTAACCGCGCAGGTACGGCTTTAACAGGAATGTTTCGAAGAACCAGGTCGTGTGCGCGAGGTGCCACTTGGACGGACTGGCGTCCGGCATTGCCTGCAGTCCGTAATCGTCCGGCGCCAGCGGCTGGCACAGCGTCTCGCTGGCACGGCGCACGTCGAGGTAGCGCGACACCCGTGCCACTCGCTGCGCGGTTTCATCGAAGGTGGTGCGCGGCATTTCGGCAACCGAGGGCATCGCGAGCTTCCTGTTCCGCAGGCATCCCATTGGAGCACAGCGCTTGGCGAAAGCCAAACCTCCACGACCCGGACAAACGTTCTTTGCGCGCCGAAAAAATCAACGTAGGCCGAGCGTCATACACCCTATCTGCAATAGGGGCTTCACCGGATTGTCTGGAACGAGCCAGGTTGTAACGTGGATACCATCATGCGTTGCGACAAACCATTTACACAGTGAGGTTCATCATGTTTACCGATCGCAAATCAAAGGGATCACGTTTGGCGACCGCCGTGACGGCGGCCACATTAACGCTTTCCTCCGGCATGGCCGCGGCCCAAGGCCTGTACCTCGGCGCTGGCGGAGGCGAATCGAAACTGAAAGAGCCGAGCAAGGCATTGTCTTCCCTCAGCACGAGTGTCGATGACAAAGACAGCGCCTGGAAGGCGTTCCTCGGTTATCAGTTTCAGCAGACACCGGTGGCGCTGGAGCTCGGCTATGTCGACTTCGGAAAGTTTACCGGATCGACGCCCGTACTCGGCGTTATCGATACGTGGAAGGCCAAGGGCGCCTATCTCGATCTCGTTGGCGGCCTTCCGTTTAATAATCAGTTCAGTCTGTTTGCGAAAGTCGGCGCGCTGCGCTGGCGCGTGGAGGACACGCCGTTGGCGGGCGGTGCTTCCAGACACGACGGTACCGATCTGACGTTCGGTGCCGGCGCCCAGTTCGACTTCAACAAAAACGTCGGCGCGCGCATCGAGTGGGAGCGCTTCAAGAAAGCCGGCAACGAAAACAGCGGCGGCCGCAGCGACGTCGACCTCGCCTCCCCCAGCCTGGTTTTCAGACTTCAGTAGCGAAC
>OBEQ012984437.1_pt1 | contig 20325 bp, 18 predicted proteins | sample 1670901 | NCBI WGS metagenome assembly OBEQ01 (sample SAMEA104232315, study PRJEB22302) | groundwater metagenome | biome: forest; feature: aquifer; material: groundwater | place: USA | collected 2011-08-07 | depth 5.4 m
CTGTGCTTTTGCCAATGGTTTGCATGAGTTTCTAACAAAATTACCGTTAAAAACGCTATTGCAGTAAAATTCCAATGGCGGTTTTAGTTGAAGTCGGAATTCTCGTCTTGTGCGCGACCGTTGCAGGCGTGATTGCCAACCGCTTTCGCGTTCCGCCAGTCTTGGGTTTGCTGTTGATAGGCGCGCTGGTAGGGCCCAACTTCCTCGCTTTCGTTTCGCAAAGCGATACGGTGGAATTGTTTTCCGAAATAGGCGCTACTCTGTTGCTTTTTGCGATAGGTGTAGAATTCAGCATGTCCAAGCTTGCGAAGCTCGGAATTCGCGTTTTGGGAATTGCGATAGCAAAGCTTGCAATCGTGTTCTTCCTTTCTTTTCAATTGGCTTCCCTGCTGGGCTTTACGAACATCGGGGCGCTTTACATAGGAGCGATTCTGGCGATTACTTCCACCGCTTTGATGATAAAAATCGTGGAGCAAAAGAACTTTCTCGCGCGCGACGAAGTCCCGATTTTGATCGCCACGCTCATAATCGAAGACTTGTTCGCCGTTTTTGCGTTGGCGGTATTTTCTGGGCTGGGAGACGGGGGAGTAAGCACCCGCGGCCTTGCTTACTCCATCACTTTCTCCGTCTTGGCGTTGATAGCCGCTTACGCCGTTCTAATGAAAATACTAGGCTGGGTTTTGGATTACTTCATCAAATACCAGGCTGCCGAAACCATGACCCTGCTTGCTTTGGGGGTCGGAGTGGGTTTCAGCTATTTCGCCCAACTGATTGGCTTAGCGCCTTCGATAGGCGCTTTTCTGGCGGGAAGCATGATAGCATCGCTTCCGAAAGGCAGCCTTCTCGAGAAAAGCATCCACCCTTTCGCCCTAGCCTTTTCAAGCATTTTCTTCCTTTCAATCGGAATGCTCATAAATTTTTCTTCAATCCAGCAAAACCTGTGGGTGATTGCAATACTCGTAATCGCGAATCTGTTGTTCAAGTTTTTGGGGAGTTACTCCAGCACGTACATGTTCGGCTTTTCCTCGAAACAAGCTTTCTTCGCCGGCATAGCCATGCTTCCGGTGGGAGAGTTTTCGCTGTTGATAGCAAAGCAAGGCAACCCAGTGGTCGGTTTTGACCTCATCGGCTTGACTTCGGCAACAGTGTTCTTTTCGACGCTTGCAAGCGCGTTGTGGCTTGACAAGTTCGAATCGCTCAACAGCCTGTTCGTGCGGTTCATTCCGATCCAAGCTCGCAACACGGCGATAAACATTTCATTCGGCTTTTCCGAAGCCATTTCATCAATCAACTCTGCGGGAAAAACCAGCTTCGGCGCAGTACGCCAAAACTTGAGGTTTTGGGCCGCGGGAATCCTCGCCCTTGTTTTCGGTGCAATCACGCAGTTCATACCGGCTTTGGTGGAAGTGAAAATCGTCGGGTTTACTATAACGCAGTTGGCGATGCTCGCTGCCGCGCTTGCCTTCGCGTTCGGAATCCAAAAAAGCATCGTGTGGATGGCTAAGGCGCGGGACAAAAACGTGGAAAGGTTTTCGAGGGTCGTTTCGCTAACGGCATTCATGCTAATCCTTCCTTTCATCGCCTCGTCGTTTCAAAGCGGGGCTGGCCAGGCCGAAACAATCCTCTTGACTTTCGCAGGCGCAATCGCGTTATACGTGCTGTACTCTTCCTCCAAAAAAGCGAGAGAGAGGAATAAAGAAAAAGGAGTTTTGTTTTTCAAGAAATGACTGCCGAAACGCCGTCCTTCTTTTCGACTTTGAAAACCTTGTCCGCAAACGCTTCCAGCTCTCGCTCGTGCGAGACGAGCAAAACCTGCTTGCAGTTCAACTCGTTCAAAACGCTGCGCATCCTCCCCAACTGTTCTTTGCTGAAGCCGTCGGTCGGCTCGTCCAAAATCAAGAGGTTTTCCTGCATCGAAGCACTCACGCTTTTGACAAGCGCATTAAGCGCAAGCCTGTACGCCAACGCCAACGCGCTCTTCTCCCCTCCTGAAAGCGTTTGGTACGAATGCTCATAGCCGTTTATTTCCACCAGCGGCTCGAATTGCTCTCCTGCCGCAACAACCAAATCCTGGCTTTCCACGAGCAAAGAAAACCATTTTTTGAACAACAAGTCGAACTCCCTGTTCAAACCTGCGAGAACGTGCGTCTCAATCGCAGACAAAGAAGGGATAAAGTGCTCTTCCAGCCAAGTTTTCCTTTCCTTAAGTTTCCCGAGCTTCTGCCTGCCCTGTTGTTTTTCCGCAATGCGCGCTTGCAACTCGCCCAACCGCTGTCGCACGTCGTTCAATTGGGTTTCCAAACGCGTTTTATCGGAAAAAGCGCTTTTGAACTCCCCTTCCGCATCCAAAACGCTTTTCTCAAGCGCTTTCGCCTTTTGCTCCAAATCTTGAAGCGAAGAGAAAACTGATTGCTTTTCCGCCATGCTTTTCTCGAGCGAAGGGATTTCCTCATGTAAGGAAGAGATTTTTTGCGTTAACGCGCGCAAGTCGGAACGGTTTTTCTCCAACCGTTTATCCAAGTCTTTTTTCCTTTCCATCAAAGCGTTTTGCTGCACTGCCTTTTCCAAAATCGCAGCCAAATCCTCTTCTTCATCCTTGAGTTTTTCCAATACGCTTTGCTTGTCTATAACTTGCACCGCCAATTCGGACGCGTGCTTTTCGAAATCGCCGGAAATCGTTTGGCCGCACGTGGGGCATAATCCTTTTTCTTTCAACTGCGCGTAATCCCTCTGCTTTCCCTGCAAAGCGCCGATTTCGTTAGCCAACGCAGAGCTTTGCCCGCGGATTTTCTTGTACGCTTCCTGCGTTTTTGAATAATCTATCTCGCCAATCTTTATTTCCGAAACTTGCTGCTGCAAGTCTCCCGTTTCCCCTTCCAAAAACCCTTTCTGCTCCAACGCGTCTTTCAAAAAAGACTGTTTTTCTTCCAGCCGTTTTTTCAACAAAGGCAATTCCGACTTTAGGGAATTGATAATGGAAAGTTGCGATTGGATTTCAGAAAAATGCTTTTTCGCCTGCGAAAGCTTTTCTTCCGCAGCGCTCGTTTTTTGCGCTGCGAGGGCGCTTTCCTTCCCGAGCGAAGCTATTTTGCCTTCAAGCTGCGTTTTTTCTTCCTCGAGCTTGGGCAACTCCGCGGTTTGCCCTTCCAAAAACTTCGCTTCCTCGCGCAAGTCTTTCAAAACGATTGCGGAATTGTCTCTTGCGATTCGGTATTCTTCAACTCCGAACGCCTTTCGCAGTGTCTGCAGACGCTCTTCGGACCTTTCTTCCAGGATTTTTTTCATTTCCTCCTGCGGAGTGAAAACGGCATAACGGTAGATTATCGATTGCGAGCGGGGGTTGGGCGGTTCTTTGAAGCTGAGTATTTGCAGGACCGCCGGCTTCATTTCGCTCGGCGTGTAAAGCATCTTCTGGCCGTCGGCAATTACGAAACATTCACCCTGTTGCACCGTCTTCTTTTTTTCCAGAGAACGATACACTTGGTAGTTTTTCCCGTTGACTTCAAAATCGAGTTTCACGAAACCAGAAGAAGCGGAATTGCGGAGGAGGAACGAGGCGTTCAAATCGCCGAGCCCGAACAACGCGAATTCTATTGCATACAAAATGCTGCTTTTGCCGCACCCCACGTCGCCTTCGAAAAGTATCACGCCTTCGCTAAAGTCTATGGTATCGTGAGCGTAACTACGGATATTCTGCATTTCCAGCTTTTTCAAAAGCATTTTTTCACACCGTTTCCAAAACTTCCTTCGTTGCGCGCACTATCCTGGATTCAAAATCAGCTTTTGTTTCCCCAGCAGGCGGTTCGGTCTTGAGCGTGTTCAAGAGCTTCTTCGATTTGGCTACGCCTTCGCTTCCCTTGAGTTCTTGCGAGACGCCCGCCAAAAGGCCAAGACTTTGCTTGAACAATTCATCCTCTACTTTCGACGCGTCGGCGAGGCTCGCAATGAGCTTTTCTTTTTCTTTTGCCTCCAAGGCATTGCGGTTGAGGTAAAAAACTCGCGCGTTTTTCGCGTTCGCCTTTTCGCGAAGCATGGAAAAATTGATTTCCTTGGGCGAACCGCTTTCCAAAACCCCTGCAACGCGCATTAAAACCACTTTTCCACTCAGCTCTCTGGAATTCAAAAAGTCGAGCAGCTCTTGCTGAACCACCGTAGGGTTTTTACCCGAAGCGTCGTACTGCATGAATTCCACTTTGCAAACATCCAGCTCGACGCGTTCGACTTTGCTCTCACCATTTTCGAGAGTGCAAAACCAAAAGCCGTGCTTGCCCTTGCTCAACGCTTCCAAATCCCTATAGTCGGAAGCGAACAACGGACCGGGGTAAACCAAAGGTTTTCCGCCCAACGCCGAATCGTGAATCACTTGCGGAAAATGCACGTGCCCACTCGCGTAATAATCGAAACCTTTCGGCAACGAAGCGATGGAAACCCCGCCGCCGAACCCCCGAAGCGCTTCAGGCGTATATTCCGTAATCGCAGAGTGGAAAACGAAAACCTTCGGATTCGGAACTTTTACCAACGGTGAAAAATCGATTTTCTTGAAATCAGCTTCCTCCAAACCCCTTGCTCTCGCGGAAACTCCAGCGAAACTCACGCCAGTCTTCTCATCCTTGAAAACCTTGAGCGTTCTCCTGCCGTTCGAATCTTTTTCTTCCACAGAAACCTTGACCAACACGCCTGCGCTGCATAAAACGTCTATTATGCTCGTTTCCGTCGGGGAATAATCGTGAGAGCCGTAAACCAAGTAGAATTGCAGTCCTTGCTTTTGCGCTTCTCGCATTTTCTTTACTGCCCGGTCGACAACGCTCATTTCAGGCAATGCAATATCGAAGAAATCGCCTGCGATAACCACGAAGTCCGCTTTCCGCTCAATGCATATGCCGATGGCCATTTCGAACGCTTGGATGTTCAATTCGCGCAGTTCCTTCTCGCGGAAAGCACCCAAGTGAACGTCAGACATGTGGGCAAAACGAATCGCCAAGAAAAAACCCCAATAACTAAGAGGCGGCAGTAATAAAAAAACGGTTTTAAAGACAAAAGGCGTAAGGAACTCATGTCCGACGGCTTCGACAGGGTTAAAACAGGCATTAAGGGTTTAGACGACTTGATCGAAGGGGGCATTCCGAGAGGAAGGACCGTCTTAGTTTCTGGTGCAAGCGGAACGGGAAAAAGTATTTTCGGAATGGAATATATTTACAAAGGAGCTACGGAGTATAACGAACCGGGCGTTTTCGTGACTTTCGACGAAAACCCCGCGAAAATCCGCCAAGACCTGCTTCGTTTTGGATGGAATCTTGCCGAGGAAGAAAAGCACGATAAAATCGCGATTCTCGACGGTTCGAGCGCGAAAATCGGCGCGCCGAGCGACGAAGAGCATTTGCTCATGCCCGGCTTGGACTTCAACAAACTGCTCGTGGAAATGCTTGGCACGGCGCGAAAGGTTGGGGCGAAACGCCTTGTCGTCGACAGCATTCCGGCCATGGGCCAGCTGTTGGAAAGAGAAGGCGACATCCGCAAGAACATCCTAAAACTCTCTTACACGCTCGGAAAATCCGGAATAACTTCGATGATGACTTCTGAAATCGAAGAGCAAGACACGAGCAAAACCGGCTCTATGAAGTTCAGCAAGTACGGGGTTGAAGAGTACGTGGCGGATGGGGTAATTTTACTGAACATGCTGAGCATCGGTTCGGCTGAAAACAGGACTGCATACATAAGGAAAATGCGAGGCACCAAGCACTCTCTTGCGTTTCATCCCTTCGCAATCACCGAACACGGGATTGTAATAAAGAAGTCGGAAGACGTTTTCAAGTGAAAAACAAGAAAACCCTATTTTTTCCGAAATAACGGCATATGCGCGCATATCTCCAAAAATACCTTAATTTTTAGGCATATGCATAAAGATGCGATAGTTAGAGTTAAAAACTCGTTTTTCCTAAGGCAAAATCCAGAAATTTATGGATAGCCAATAGGGCTATACGCAATAAGCGTTAAGTATTCTGAGGGGGATAATGAAAACAGGAAAAGGGAGACCTTCACGCAAGATAGACCGCGCGGAAGTGTACGCCATAATCAAGAGAAAATGGCCGGTGCACGTGACCGAAGTGGCGGAAGCAATGCACTTGCTCGCCAAACAGTCAAGCGCAAAAGAACGAAAGCAAGTTCTCTCGCACTTGAAATACCACTTCGACCAGCTCGCAAGAGAAGGTAAGATTAAAGTGAAGAAAATCGGCATGGCGCTCGTCGCCTGGCCCAGCGAAATGGAAAGAATGAGGGTAATACACGACATGTTTGAAATTTAGGGGTGAAAAAATGAAGAATATACTAGTTGGTTCTGGTTTTTCGACAAGCAAAGACTCATATAAAGCAGGCGTTCAAGCGGCAGAGATGGCACTTAAAGGCCTTACGGGGAAGAGACCGACCATCTCCTACATTTTCTTTACCGGAGATTACGATCCTAATAAGATTAGTGAAGGACTGAAAACTATTCTTAAAGATACAGAGTTTATAGGCGGATCTGCAGATGCGGTATTTCACAATGAAAAAGTTTTACTAGAGGGGGTTGTAGTAGCTTCTTTGTATTCAGAATATCTGCACGTTGGAGTTGCATCGATAGACAATGTTTCAAAAGACCCTCAAGGGGTTGCTAAAAAAACGGTAATTCAAGCACTAAAAAATCTGCCGGTAGATAAATACGTCGATCCATACTTGCTGTTCACTAGAATGAGAAATGCTAACGTTAAGTGGATGGTAAAAATTCCATCGTTCTTTTTAACTGTTTTTTCTAGAGGAATGCGACTCCCAAAAATGGGTGATGAAACTAAAATAATCAAAGGAATAGCCGAAGAAATCGGCTTAAATGTTCCAATTTGGGGGGGGAGCTTCGGAAATTCACTCGAAAAACTTTTCGGTGGCAAACCATATGAAATAAGCATGCTACACTCTGGAAAAGTGATGAAGGATGGGTTGATTATAGTAGCAAATAGCTGCAGCCTAGTATATGGCCAAGCATTAACACATGCGGCGAGACGGACAAATAAATTTGGGGTCATAACGGGAACTACGGGAGAGGGGTATGTAGTAACGGAAATTTCTGGTAAAAAGCCGGTAGACTGGTACTGTGAGCAATTAAATATGAAAAAGGAAGAATTTCTTAAAAATACACAGGTCATAACTCAACGATATCCTTTAGGAATTCCAGACACGTTCGGTAACTACATAATAAGAGGAGCAGGCGTACACAACAAAGGAACTTTAGGATATGTGGCACCGCTTACCCAAGGATGGCCAGTATACATCATGGACGCTGACCCAAAATACTTAATGGAAGCCTCAGATATCATCAAAAACGATATCAAAGACTATACAAACGAAGACTCACCAGCAATTACTTTTGCCGGATTATGCGCATCTAGGCGTGCAGTTCTGAAAGATAAACTCAGCACGGAGCTTAAAAAGTTTAGAAAAAATTTTAATGGTGCACCGTTAGTAGGTTTCAGTTGCTTCGGCGAAATCGGATCAAAAGCTGGCACCCCGACCATTTTCCAACACTTATCGGCCAATATTTTTAACATCTATGATAAACTTTTGCACGAAGTGAGATAAGTGAAGCTATCGGTCGATGAAGAGTTTAAAATAATAATTGAGGAAATCCAGTCTGGGAAATATAAAACACCACTAGAAATACCAGAAAAAATTTGGTATTCTAAAGGATGGGAATTAATAGGTAAAAAAAAATTTGAAGAAATAATGCTTCAATTTTTAAACTGGCAGGTAAAAAGGGCCAGGGAACAAATGCCAGACATCTACAAAAATGCATATAACGAAAAAAAAATTGGCAAGATAGATGAAATCTCTGATTTTTGGCAAGTTCCGGGACTAATTAAAGACTCAAAAAGGAACAATTTAGGAATAAGACATAAGGTAAAAATTAATCCTAAAGTACTGCTTCCTAGAGATGTAAACTCGGCTTGTTTTGTTTATAAAAGCGGAGGAACACGCGGCGTACCCACGCCAACATTCATAACAAAAAAAGATAGAGAGATAGAATCGTGGGGTTTTGCTAGGGGCTTTGAATATGAAGGTATGGAAAAAGGCGACGTAGCATTAACAACATATAATCCAACACATAAAGGCGGAGAAGAAATAAAAGAAGGATTTGAAAAGGCTGGAATAACGGCAATATTGAAAAGAACTACAGATACACCGAGGGACGTGATTAAGACGATTGAAAGTTATGGCGTAAATATTTTACTAACGGTGCAAGGACCTATTGAAGAGCCTGACAATCAACAAAAAGGAGTCGGGTTTAATCTATTAAGTCTAATCACCGAGGGGCAGGAAACACTAGAACGACTTAAGATATTGTTTTTGGGGGGATATAGGTTAATACCAGAAGCAATCTCTTGGAGTGAAACGCATGGGGTTCCATTAGTAACACTATTAGGATCAAGCGAAGCTATACCGCAAGCCACTAACACTAATTTTGGTCCTAATAGTCGATATTGCAAAGGGAATAATTTGCACGTACTAAATGGACCACACTACATCGAGGTACTAAAAGAAGAGGGGGGAATGTTAGTACCAGCGAAAAAAAACGAAGAGGGGATTTTGGCTTATACAACGATTGCACGAGAGGGCACAATCTATATACGATATTTACCTGGAGACTCGGCAAAAATAATTAAAAACGAGGGCGAATGCGAATGCGGCCTTAAAAGTGAGATAATAACAGACGTGGGGCGGATAGACATCCCTGAAGACGTACTACAGACTGGTTGTTGCATAGGGTGACGTGAGTGGAAGGAAAGATGGTATGGATAAATGGAGAGTTTATAGAATGGGACAAAGCAACAGTGCACATAACGACACATGCCCTACACTACGGAACGGGAGTTTACGAGGGAATACGTTGTTATAAAACGCAGCACGGCCCAGGAATATTTAGACCGAGAGAACACTATCAGCGACTTCTCGACGGTGCAAAGGTACTAAGATTAAAGCCCACCAAGGATACAGAACAATTGGTTAAGATAACAAAAGAACTAGTTAGAATGAATAACTTTGAAGAATGCTACATACGTCCCATTGTTTTTTACTCGAGTGGCGGTAGAGGACTTGACGTAAGTAATACTAAAACAGATTTTGTGATTGCAAGTTGGGAGTGGGGAGCATATCTAGGAGAAAGAGGCCTAAAGGAAGGAATAAAATGCAAAATAGCAAACATACGAAGAATAAACAGGACAACCATGCCAGCAGGAACAAAAATTTGCGGAAATTATGTCAATTCCGTCCTTGGGAAAATTGAAGCTATAGAGTCTGGTTTTGATGAGAGCATACTCCTTACCACCGAAAATAAAGTTTCGGAGTGCACTGGTGAGAACATATTCGTCGTTAAAGATAACGCTATAGCAACACCGAGTGTTGACTCGGATATTGTACCAGGCATAACCAGAGAAAGTATAATTGAGATCTGCAAAGATATGGGTTTCGAGATACAGGAACGAGAAATAGGGAAATCAGAACTATTCAAAGCAGATGAAGTGTTTCTTACGGGAACCGCGGCCGAAGTCACACCAGTTAGAATTATAGATAATGTCGAAATAACTCGCACTATTGGACCGATAACAAAGAAAATACAAGAGGAATTTTTTGATGTCGTAAGAGGAAAACGGGATAAATATTTACACTGGTTAGAGCTGGTTGGTAAATGACGGATTCTCTAGTTTTGAAAAATTTGATTGCTGGGCAGGAAACAATGCTCGGCCAAAACTTTACGGTCAAAAGTGAATTTTATTCAGAATATCAAACACAAGTGGCAGATGCAACTCTTTTTGATATAAAAATGGCCATTTCAAAAGCTAGATCGGCATCTGAAGGGTGCAAACGCCTGACTTTTGATGAGCGAAAAGAGATTCTTGACGCTGCTTCAAAAAAAATAAGATTTGATAGTAAAGATTTAGAGTATATAGTAAAATACACAGGAATGCCAATAAAACAAGTAAAAAGACAAGTGGAGGATATAAAAACTACACTAAGAGTAATACCAGAACTCATTGAGAAACGAATTGGGATCAAATATGGAAAAATCGGGAGAAAACCCGTGGTGGGGGAGAATTTTTTTAAATTTTTACATCCAATTGATGGTTTTGCCTATGTAGTGGCTCCAGCAAACGACCCTAGAGTTACGGCATTCGTAGCGGCGTGGCTAGTAAGTTTAGGAATTCCAATAGTGTTTAAAACGGCATCAACAGACGTTCTGATAGCCCAAAAGGTAATTTGGGAAATTATAAATGCAGGATATCTTAGGGGAGGCATTAATCAAGTATGTTGGAATACAAAGGAGGTAAAAAATAGAAAGCTCAATTTCGAGTTAGTTGATTATGCGTCGGCTATTTGGGCTTTTGGAGATGAAGAAACCGTAGATAAACTGCTGAGAGTAGAAGATACCGAATCGGGACCAGTAGATCATTTTTCTGGAAAGATCATTTTGAGACACGCTAGTGGCAGAACTGCTGGAATTTACGATGACCAATATAGCCCTAAAAAGGCAGCAGAAATTATTGTCGAATCAGCACTAGATTGGCCAATAGCATGTAACGCTATGAAGGCAATTTTTTATTATGGGGGTGAGGATTTAGAGCAGGAAATAAAAATAAAGTTTCAAGAATATGAAAAATGCACGGGGGATCCGATGGAAGAGAAAACTAAGGTGGGCTATACGAAACCACAAATAAACAATCAAGTTTATTCACGCATAATAAATCTCGAAAAATTAGGGTTAGCGGAAAGAATATTAGGAGATAAAAAACACGAGTATCAAACTACACCAATACTTCTTAGAGTAGAAGATAATAATTCGGAATTTTTGAGCCGAGAATATTCAACATATATCCTTACCCTTAAACAGAGCGAAACTTTTGAAGAAGCAGTATACGACGCAAATTTTTCGGCAGGAGAGGCAAATCGTTTAGCACTGAGCGTTTTTACTGAAGAAGAAGACCGTACACTAAAAACAGTTCTAAAAGCACACCATATAAAAAGAGCTAGACATTCTACAGAACTAGACCTTTTGTTTCATGAAGGAAATGATTATCTTCATAAACTGACAATACCGCAAATACATAGAGTGAGTTTTTAAAGATGAAAAATTTCGGGTGAAATACGAATGTTAAGGCATTTTTATGTTACGTTGCTAGACCTACCAGAAGCATTACCTTTTGCTTTTAACCCGTCAGGAAAATTTGAAGAAATAGAAAAAGATGAAAAAAAAGAGATAATTGCTGAGGTAAAACTCCAAAAATTTGTCGTCCAATTAATGAAAAAATTCGGCGAAGATTTTGCATACATCGGCGACGATATTGTCGGGGAAAAGTTTTACAAACGTTTTCTATTTGAAAAAAGCGGTTTTCTTGAAGTAATGACCGGAGTTCCAGCGGTCGTAAGCGCACACTTTACAACTAGGGCCAGGGCCGAAAAATTCGCCCAATCGCTTCGCGAAACGATTAAAAAACAAGTTACTAACGAAAAAGCTAAGCCCATACTCTTGAACGGAGTTGAAGTTAGCGAAGACGAAAGAAGTAGATTGGGTTTTGAAACATGGGAGAAATTGAGAAATATTCGTTCTACAGCAACGAGAGGAAAGTGAAAACACCATGCTTTCTAGTTTTTTCAAGAGACTTTTAATGGGTAGGCAGTTAGAGTTTACTGAAGGCGACATTGAAATTCTTGAGACCAAGTTCAGCATGCATTCGCTAAGCCACTATTTCTACTGGAGAGAGTTCGAAAAACAAAAACACGGAAGTCAGGGTTTGAACGATATCTATGAGGTAGGAAAACAAACCGGAAAAGAAGTTGCCAAAAACTATAAGGAAAAATTCAAGTTAGAAGGAATAGAATCGGCCAACTTTTGGAAAAACCTCATTGAGCTCAACGGGCTTGCAAAGGTGAAAATGATAGACCCAAAGGAAGGCGGAAAAGTACTGATCCAATTGGAGTCTGCTTTTGCAAAACACTATTCAACCAAGAAACAAAAAAAACAAGAAAACGTCGACGAATACCTTACAGGAATGCTTACCGGCGTTTTTGAAGAAATGTACGATAAAGAACTTGTCGGCGAAGAAACGAAATGCAGCACTACTGGAAACGCCTTCTGTGAAATAGTGATTAAACCCAAGAAATAGTTCGCCTAGGAAAAGATCAAAAAAAATGCGGGAGGCGAGAAAGGGAGAATCAGGAACCCCAAGGAGACGCCCCTTTCTTTTCAGAAGCTGTTGCAACCCTCTCGTTGCAAGTTGACCTCCCGCACTAAACACTAATTTTGGCGAAAAAGAAAAGAGTTCGGTTGATTAAAAATCAACTAAAAGTTTAAAAAGTTGCCACTGAAGATTAATAACGTGGGTATTCCAACAACAATAAACATGAAGGCAGACACGCGAGACACCATAGTCACTATTCTGGCGGGAAAATGGCCGTTAAGCGCCAAAGAAGTCTATTCAGAAGTTAGAGAAACCCAAGGATTGAACATCACCTACCAAGGAGTCCACAAAGTACTAAACCAGCTGGTTGACGAACGAACCGCATTAATTCAAGACAGGAAATACCTATTGAGCACCGAATGGATAGAAAACCTCAAGAAATTCGCCGAAACGGCAGAAAAAAACTATCTGAAAAACAAAACACAAACGTATCTGGAAGTCGGAACTGGAAGCTCTGTAGAAAAAGATGCCTTTATAGCTGGAAAGGAAGCCGCCGGAAAAGCCCTAAAACAAATAAAATCGAACAAAGGGTTACGGCTGGTTCTGGTTTTTGCATCTAATATTTATCAAAAGGCGTATGGTGAATTATTGCGAGGCATACAAAGCGTAACTAAAAACTCACCGCTAGCGGGCTGTACGACAATGGGGGGCGAAATAAATAATAGAAATCTACAAAAGAGTATAACAGTCATGCTTTTAGCAGCTGACAAAAATATTTTTGATGCTGAGGTAATTGCCGTAAGAGTCTCTGATGGCCACTATCAAGGGAATGGCTTTAGTGACGTTCTAGAAGAATTAGAAAACAAAGCCAAACTCCGAATAGATTTTCCCGACATTGCATTAGTCTTTTTTCCTGGCTATCTAAAAAAATTCGGAATGCGAGCAATAGCACCTGCATTTTTGAGTGAATTAAATAATAGATTTGGCGCGTCGTTTCCACTTGTTGGGTGCCTCGCTGGAGATAACTGGGTTTTTGAAGAAACGGCACAATTTTGTAATTATACTGCAAGCTCGGATGCGATTGTTTTTGTAAGAATAAAAACAAAAATAAACTTTGGCATAAGAAAATTGCATGCCTATAAGCCCGTAAACAACAACAGATACAAAGTAAAGATTAGAAATGCGTTTATTGTTGAAATGGCAAAAGTAAAAGACGACAAAATTCAGAAATACCAGCCTGCATTAGATGTCTATCTAAAAGAAACAAAAATGACAAAACAGGAACTAGAAGGAGCATTACCACTGTTTGTAAGAGAATTGATAGCCCAAAATAAAGCCCCACCAATAACTAGAGCGATAGACGGTGCACACGGTTATCCTTGTTTTTTAAATGAAAAAAGCCTTAGGTTTGATAACCTATTTGACAATGGAGATATAATAAATGTTAGCAAAACTTCTCCGACTGAGATTCTAAAAACAACTCAAAAAACTATCGAGGAAGCCAGTCAAATTGGTAAAGTCACCAAACCAGTTGCAGCACTGTTGTTTTCGTGTGCTTCTCTTGAAGCAATATTAAATGCGCATAATGTAAACGAAATAGAAATAATCAAAAAAAGCAGCGCTTTGCAAAACGTTCCGATTTTCGGCTGCTACAACGCAGGAGAAATCGGTCCTATGGCCGTCCCCCAAGGCTCCGGAACGGTAGTCGCACTCGTTTTCGGCAATGAACTACGCGACTAGCACGAAAATTCTAGGGGGTACTCTGAAAAACGGAGTAGGTGGGTAGGCTAATTAATCCGCGGCTATTTTTCCTATCGAATTCGTTATGTGTTCAATATAGGTTGGCGGGTCAAATTCTGAAAAATGTATGCGGGCATGGCGGACTAGGACCTGTTCAGCAACAGGACACGACACCTCACCATAATTTGGAATAGGTGATAGGAACTTAAAGAAGTTCGGAGGATTTTTAGTTAAGAAATCGAGTTTATACATAACATTGTAAAGGCTATATGGAGAACAACGTATACCTTGTCGTTTAAGTTCAGAACAAAAATCAAGGACACTAATTTCCAGTTTCTCCAAGAAGACCGGCCAATCAAAATAACCGCTTTTGGCGCCAGCTATTCCTATTTGAGTCCTAAGTTGTTTAGAATCGGTTATGAAAGAGTCGAGCAGCGCGCCGTAATGCTGCCTTTTCGCGAGTCTTAACTGAAAACTATCAAATTGCGCTTCAAGCACGGCGGCTTGCAATTCCGTCAGCCTATAGTTTGGAGCAAGAAATTTAGGATTTCTTATTTCTGCCTTACGGTCAAAGCCTTTGTCGTGAAACAAGCGAGCTCTTTCAGCAATTTTTTCATCTTTGGTTAAAACAAACCCGCCATCACCACAAGAAATGGGTTTCGTATCGTTTGTGCTGTAGCAGCCTACATCTCCGATAGTTCCCACTCGTTTTCCGCGGTATGTTGCGCCAAGCGCCTGGCAGCAATCTTCAACTACAAGCAAATCATTTTTCCGAGCGATTTTCATAATCGCACCCATATCTGAAGGGTAACCCGCATAATGAACAACAAGAATAGCTCTAGTTCTGGATGTGATTTTTTCTTCTATCGATTGAGGGGAAATATTCAGGTTGTTTTTGTCAATATCGGCAAAAATCGGGACTGCACCTTGCAGCAAAATGGGAATTACGGTTCCGGTATCAGTTATTGGGGGGGTTATTACTTCATCGCCAAAATCAACACCAACTGCGCCTAGCCCTACATGAATTGCAGCGGTACCTGAGGAAACCATGGTGCAAGATAAGACGTTGTATTCGTCAGCAATTCGTTCAGCGAGTTTTGTGACTCGGTTTCCATGGGCAGAGAAAAGATGACCACTTCGTATTACTTCTAAAACTTTCTTTTCTTCCGCCGTTCCAAATTTTATACTTGGGCAGTCGGCATTAAAGGAAGTTGTCAACCGAGAAAATTTCACCCTTTTGCCTCCAACCTAGTCAAAGGGCGCTGTGAAAACAATAATTGTTTGGTTGAATTTTAATAAACTAATAGTTGATTTTGGTCGGTGAAAAGTTCATTAAGCTCTGCGGTTGTAAAAAGATTAGATAAGGGGGGTGGACGAATGCCATTGGTTCCGATGAAGCAAATTCTTGACGAGGCCGCAAAAGGAGGGTATGGAGTGCCTCATTTTAACGTAAACAATATGGAACAAGCACAGGCAATAGTACGCGGAGCGGATGAAGTATCTTCTCCAGCCATAATAGCTGCTTCTCGCGGAGCGTTGAAGTATACAGACCTTGTTTTCATCAAACACATACTGCTTGCTTGCGTTGAAAAATATCCAAAGCTTCCAATAGCAATGCATTTGGACCATGGAAACGGCTTAGAGTCGGTTAAAACTGCAATATCTCTCGGCTTTACGTCGGTAATGATTGACGGTTCTCTCAAAGAAGACGGAAAAACGCCCACCACTTTTGAAGAAAACGTAAAAGTCACGAAAGAATGCGCTGATTACGCGCACCAGTTCGGCGTAACGGTAGAAGGAGAATTAGGCACTTTGGGCGGGATAGAAGATGGGGTTGGATCTGGGCAGATGCATTTGACAGATCCTAATCAAGTTAAAGAATTTTTAGAGAAAACAGGGGTTGACGCGCTAGCAGTGGCAATAGGAACGTCACATGGCGCTTACAAATTCAAAATAAGGCCAGACCCCGACAAGAACTTGCTTGCCCTCGAGATTATAAGAAAAATACACGAATTATGCCCAGATTTGCACATGGTAATGCACGGCTCTTCGTCAGTCCCAACCGAACTTATTGAAGATATCAATAAGTACGGCGGTGAAATTCCGCCCACATTCGGCGTCCCGCTTTGGGCCATCAAAGAAGGAATTGCCGCAGGGGTTAGAAAAGTAAATGTCGACACGGACTTGAGGCTGGCTGCAACAGCGGCAATAAGAAAATTCTTGCAGGAAAATCCTGAAAAATTCGACCCGAGAGAGTACTTAGACCCGGCCAGAGAAGCCATGAAAGCAATTGTTAAAGAAAGATATGAGCGTTTTGGGTCTGCAGGTCACGCCTATGATTATGAACCTGCAACGTTGGAAGACATGAAGAGATACTACTAAGATATTTTCGAAAGATTTCGGAAACTTTATAACCCAGTTATACGCTTATTTTATCCTATGAAGACGCTTTTTCCCTGCGAGGAAATCGTCAGGAAATACCTGCCTGCAATGCGCGCCAGCATCGCCAAAAAGCTCTATAGAAAGGGTTTGAAGCAAGAGCGCATCGCACGCGAGTTGGGCTTGACGCAAGCGGCTGTTAGCAAATACTTGTCCAACTCTTACAGCAAGGAAATACGCAAAGTCGAGGAAAACTCGGTTTTGGACAAGGCTTGCACGGAAATTGCCGACAAAGTCGCTGACGGCGCCTGGACAAACAAGCACGTTACCAACGCCATTTGCTCAACCTGCACTCAATTCAACTACGAACTCATGTCTTGCAACCTGCTCGACGGCTTTGAAAAAGCAAAAACTAGCCAAGCAGCAACTGTTCGCGCTTAAAGGTGTTTTTCAATGGCTATTTTGGAGGTAAGGAACTTGCACGCTAGCGTGGACGGAAAGGAAATACTGAAAGGCGTTACGCTTACTGCGAAAACGGGCGAAATCCATTCGATAATGGGACCCAACGGCAGCGGCAAAAGCACTCTTTCCCTCGTCATAGCCGGCCACCCTCGATACAAAGTAACTAAAGGCGAGGTTTTCCTTGACGGAGAAAACGTTTTGCAAATGACTCCCGACGAGAGGGCTCGAAACGGTTTGTTTTTGGCTTTCCAACACCCCGTGGAAATTCCGGGGGTCAGCATAAGCAAATTCCTGTTCAACGCCTACGCCGCGCTCCATCCAAACAACGGCTCTAGCGCGGCAAGGGATTTCCCGGCATTGCTGAAGAAAAACTTGGAGGCGGTGGGTTTGGGCGAAGAGTTTGCAAAAAGAGCGTTAAACGCCGGTTTTTCCGGAGGGGAGAAAAAGAGGAACGAAGTGCTCCAACTTGGAATGCTTAAGCCGAAAATGGCGTTTTTGGACGAAATCGACTCGGGATTGGACATCGACGCTTTGAAAACCGATGCAGACGCTATCCGCTCTCAAACGAGCGAAACGGGAATGATAGTTATTACGCACTACCAGCGCATTCTCAAGCACTTGAACCCCGATTTCGTGCACGTGATGGTTGACGGGCGAATAGTGAAAAGCGGCGGGCAAGAACTTGCAATAGAATTGGAAGAAAAAGGCTACGCACAATTGCTCAAGGAAATGGGTTTTGCGTTTGAAGAAAAGGAAGTGACTTGAAATGGAAGCGCAAATAACCGACATCGACCGTTCGAAATACGATTTTCGAACTAAAGAAAAGCTTGCGGTAAAGTTGGAAGAAGGTCTGTCGGAAAAGACCGTTCGGGAAATTTCCGAGTACAAGAAGGAACCAAGCTGGATGCTGGAATTACGCTTGAAGGCTTTTCAAGAGTTTTTGCGAAGGCCTACGCCTACATGGGGCGCGGACTTGAGTGGAATCAACTTTGATGAAATCGCTTACTACGCGACGCCGGCTATTCAACAAAAAGCACGCAATTGGGAAGACGTTCCTGCAGAAATCAAGGAAACTTTCGAAAAGCTGGGGGTTCCCGAAGCCGAAAGGAAATATCTTGCAGGGAGCATCGCCCAGTTCAAGAGCGAGGGCGTGTACTACAATTTGAAGAAACAATGGGAAGACAAGGGCGTTATTTTCACGGATATGGATACGGCTTTGAAAGAACACCCCGATTTAGTCCGCAAACACTTCATGCGTGCCGTTCCTTTCACGGACAACAAGCTCGCCGCACTGCACTATTCAGTTTGGAGCGGAGGGACGTTCTTGTACGTTCCAGATGGAGTGAAAGTCGACTTGCCTTTGCAGAATTACTTCAGGATGAATTCTGGCAGGGAAGGGATGTTCGAGCATACGATGATAATAATCGGAAAGGGGGCAAAAGCACATTACATAGAAGGTTGTAGTGCCCCGCGTTACGAAGAATTTTCAGTGCACAGCGCGGTCATAGAAATTTTCGTAGGCGAAAACGCCGATGCGGCATATTCAAGCGTCCAGAATTGGAGCAAAAACATTTACAACATGAACACCAAGCGAGCGATTGTGGAAAAGAACGCAAAAATGCAGTGGATCGACGGCAGCCTTGGGAGTAAGGTGACAATGCTCTACCCGATGAGCATTTTGAAAGGAGAGGGGGCGAGCACTTCTAACTACAACATGACTTTCTCAAGCGAAGGAAGCTGGAAAGACACTGGAGCGAAAGTGGTACACGCCGCACCACACACAACCAGTAAGATTGTGGCGAAAAGCATATGCATGAACGGCGGGATTGCAGTATACCGCGGATTGCTACGCATCAACCCAGGCGCGAAATATGCAAAGTCGCACGTCCAATGCGACGCGCTCATACTCGACGACATTTCGCGCACCGATACGTATCCTCACAACGAGATTTACGAAACCACCGCCTCGTTCGGCCACGAGGCTAGTGTGGGAAGGATAAGCGACGACCAGGTTTTCTATTTGATGAACCGCGGTTTGAAGGAAAGCGAAGCAAAAAGCATGATCGTGCTCGGGTTTTTGGACGAGGTTTTGAAGGAAATTCCGTTCGAATACGCGGTGGAATTCAACAGGCTCGTAAAATTAGAGTTCAGCAAGCTGGGCGCAGTAGGCTAACGATTCTTTTGCTTAAGCATATCGAAGGGATGTAAAAATGCTAGAAGACTGGCTCTCAAAAGTAAGGGAAGAAGGAAAAGACGCTTACGCTAGAGCGAACTGGCCTTCGCAAGCCGATTCTCCCACCCAGAAAAACTACACGCGTTTTGAAGACTTCGACCTCACAAAATTCCAAGGCGAAAGCAAAACGAACGTTTCGTTCAAAACGAAAGGCGGCATTAAGGCGCTTGCGCTGGGAGAATTGAAAAATGAAGATCTCGCGATTTTCACAGAAAAATTCAGCACGACAATCCCCCCGAGCGAGCACAAAATGCTGGCTTTGAAAGACGCTTGGCTGGAAAATGGGTTTTTGATTCACGCGCCTGCAGAAAGCGAGGGGGAAGTTGAAATAACTTGCGACGCGAACGGCGTTGTGGGATTACACGGAATAGTCGTTTTGGAAAAAAATTCTAATGCAAAAATCTACCAAAAGCAAAACGCGAGCGGAGCGATGGTTGCTGAAGCGACGGAAGTTTTCTGCGGCGAAGGCTCGAAATTGAATTTCGACTACACGCAAAAAATGGGTTTTGACTCGCCCTTTTTTACTGTAAAAAGGGCGGTTTTGCAGGAAAACGCGAAACTGATTTGGAATACGGCTTTTTTCGGTGGAAATTCTACGATAGCGACCATCGACTCGAAACTTGACGGCGAAGGCTCGAGGGCGGAAAACTACAACGCCTACTTCGGAAGCGAAAAGCAAGTTTTCGACATTTCCACCAACTCTTACCACTACACGCAAAAAACCGGCGGGAACGTATTGAGCAAAGGCGTTTTGACGGGCGAAGCGCAAAGCACTTACAGGGGGTTGATTCACATCGCTAAGACAGGACAGGGGACGAATTGCTTTCTCAACGGACACGCTTTGCTCTTGAGCGAAAAAGCGAAGGCGAATAGCGTTCCTAGCCTCGAGATTTTCACTAACGACGTGCAAAGCAGGCACGGCGCTACAGTAGACCAAATCGATTCCGAGAAAGTGTTTTACTTGAACTCGCGCGGGCTCTCCAAGCGAGAGGCGGTTAAAACGATTGTCGAGGGGTTTATCGGTGAGGTTTTCCAGAAAAGCAACGGCAATGCATTAAAAGATTGGGAGGAAATCTTTACGGAGAGGATGGAAAGTGCTTGACCCCGAGAAAGTCCGCAAGGACTTTCCTTTTTTGAGAAAGAAAACTTCGAAAGGAAAAACGCTCGCATATTTGGACAATGCGGCGACAACGCAAAAGCCAAGGCAAGTGATTGACGCGATAGTCGGCTATTACGAAAACAAGAACGCCAACCCCCACAGGGGGATTTACGAATTGAGCGAAGAGGCGACGGAAGAATACGAGTCTGCACGCA
>OBEQ012845654.1_pt1 | contig 20322 bp, 20 predicted proteins | sample 1670901 | NCBI WGS metagenome assembly OBEQ01 (sample SAMEA104232315, study PRJEB22302) | groundwater metagenome | biome: forest; feature: aquifer; material: groundwater | place: USA | collected 2011-08-07 | depth 5.4 m
GCTCCTGTTTGGCAGTTACGATCTCTTTACGAGGAATTGTTGCAGCATGTGGGAAATGCCGATGTGCCTTATCGTCCAGATCCCATCGAGCCCCGGAAGCAAAAAAGAGAACAAAAAAGATATTCGAAACTGAAGATTCCAAGATCCGAATGGAAGAGATTATATGCTATGGCCGCTTAAGGAAGCGCCATTCGGACGTGTCACTTAAAAATTAAAAGGAGGTAGGGCGTGAAAAAATATTCTGTAATATTACTTTTTTTGGTTGTGGTCGCACTTTCTGGATGCGGAGTTGTTGTCATCGAAGACGGCCAAGCTGGCATCAAAGCAGATTTTGGAAAAATTCAGGATGAATCTCTGGGAACGGGGTGGCATCCGTTCTTCACGCTCATTACATGGATCGAAAATTGGAACGTCAAAACTCAGGAGTTGAAGGAAACTGCCGGCGTTCCATCTTCGGAAGGCCTGATTTCTGCACTTGACGTCTCAGTTTTATACAACGTTCCAAAAGAAAAGGTCGTTCATGTCCGAAAAACCATTGGGGCGTCCTACCGTGAAACGGTTCTTGAACCTTATGTTCGCGAGGCTATTAGAAATGTTGTCAGCGGTTATCAAGTCAAATCACTTTATAGCGAAGCCGGGAGACATGAAATCGGTCAAAAGATTCTTGATTTTCTCAGAGACAAACTAAATGAACGTGGCATCATGATTCAAGATGTTTTGTTAAGGGATGTCAGGCTGCCTGTTGTTTTCTCCCAAAGCATTGAAGCGAAATTGAAAACAGAACAAGAAGCGCTTCAGAAAGAATTCGAACTTTCAAAAGCCAAAAAGGATGCGGAGATTGAAGTTGCTCGAGCCAAAGGTATTGCAAAAAGCAATGTCATTATTGGCAAAAGCCTAACGGAGTCTTATCTTCGTTATCAATGGATTCAGGGATTAAAGAACAATAATTTGCAAGTCGTATACGTACCGACAGAAGCTAATCTGCCTATTTTGGAAGCAAAGCGATTGGAAGGAAAATCTTCAGCTAAATGATCAACTCAATTCGGAGTGCGTCTCTGATTTTTTTTGCGGCATCGATCAAAGCTCTTTGAGAGGTGCTCCGGTCAATCAAAATCGTTTTTTGTTTTTTGTTTAAGAATCCAAGGGACCAAATGTCACGTGCCGAGTGCTCGTGCTTCAAAACAACTGCTTTTAAGTTTTCTCCGGAGAGTTTCCTCCTGAATAGAGGAATGAACAGAAGGCGATTTTCCTGTTTGATTTGATTGGTGACGCCATTGACGGTGAGTTTCCGATTGAGGAGGAGTGTTCCGAGATTAAGCCCAAAAAGAATCAAAGGCGCATAAACCCATGGCGCATTGAAAAAAAGTTCAATGGGCCTTTTAAAATTGGCGAGATCAAGCATCGCATATTGATTCCAAAGCAGTAATGCACAAAGCCAGAAAATGACAACGATTAAATCATAGAGATGTTGGCCCGGTGATTTTGAAAATTGGACGTAATGGGTCTGTGCCAATTTTGGGGCTAATCGCCTCAAATAATGAGCCGGGTAGTAGTGGACGTGAGTTTTCCCTGACAACAGCTTTCGCATTTTACTTTCCAGTTGCCTCGGCGGTATGGAATAGAAAAGTTCACCGTCTCTTGCAAGCGAAATCGTCCCTTCTTCTTCCGAAACAACGAGGCATACCGCATCTGTTTTTTCCGTGAGTCCCAGTGCTGCTCGGTGCCGCGTGCCGAGACCTTCTTCAATTTGCTTGCGTTCACTTAATGGAAAAACAGTGCTGCAATGAGTGGCCTTTCCTTTTCGGATCAAGACTCCCCCATCATGCGTCGGCGTATCTTTTGTAAATAGAGTGGTTAAAAGTTCTTTTTTAATGTCGGCATTGATTTCAATTCCAGTCGCTCCGAATTTAAGCAGACTATTATTTCTTTCGAAGGCGATCAGCGCGCCTGTTTTTGTGGCAGCGAGTGCCTGCACTGCTTTTGCAATTTCGGTCAAAGCGGTTCTTTTTCGGCTTATGGAATTTGGATTGATGCTTTGTATCAGTTGATTCGTTATGTCAAGCAACTCTGGTTCCAAAGCCATTAGAAAAACAACAACCATGAGAATCATCGGAAGCCATTGGTGAACGCGAAGCTGAGAGCCATCTTGAATTCCGATAGCCGCCAGTATTGAAAACACAAGAAGGATGACACATAGTTCCCAAGTCTGGTGAGTTCTTAAGAAGCGCTGGACACGATAGATGAAAAAACCGGTCAGGACAATTTGGGTAGAGATTAAAAGATTTGTAAGGAACATCTTTTCCTCGAAGTATTTAAAGTTATCGGCATTTTTTTAAAAAATGAGATGCCGAAGCGTTATTCTGATTGACTTTTTAGAATCACGCGTTAGGATAATATACCATTTTGGATGAATTTTATCAGTCACAAGGTGAATCAAGGAGATGGATATGAGGAAAGTCACATTATTAATTTTGAGTGGTTTGTTGGTTGTTTCAACCGGTTGTGTTTCGAACAGTAGACATCAGCGTGAGGTAGGTGCTCTTCAAACACAGGTATCGCAGATGGATGCTGCTTTGAAAACACAACAAGAGCAGAGTCAAAAGCTTCAAGCTCAACTTGAATCGGCTCGTGCGCACAAGTTAGGCGGTGGAGGTGGTAGTAGTTTCGCAGGTGCACTATATCGGACTCCTTCTGGTTTTGAGCTTCCTGCAGTCGATATTCAAAAGGCTCTGAAAGGCGCTGGTCAATATTCAGGCGGTATTGATGGGAAGATCGGTCCCGATTCCAGAGAAGCCATTCGCAATTTCCAAAAGGATAATGGTCTTATAGCGGATGGAGTTTGTGGCCGCCAAACTTGGGCCAAGCTAAAAACTCATCTTGACGTTGTAAAATAAAAATATTTGCAATTTGCTGTAGTAAATGGGCGGGTCTTGTGCCCGCCCATTTACTCCGCGTTAGAAGTTTTTTTCACACGCTTAAGTTACTAATGGGTTTTACTGATTGGGTTTCAAATCGAGCGTCCGTCTCGATGTGCCTTCCAAATTCCCGCCTTTTGTTTTGATCCCGCCCGTGTTAAACTTCATCTTGTTGATTTAAATTGAACGTTTGTCGGAGTATGATTTTATGGGTGCGCGTGACGAAATCGTTGATGAGTTGAAATATCTCCTCCGTTACTATCGACAGGCTGTGCATGAATTCTTTGATGATACTTCCGGTGAACTCGAAGAGCGCCTTGAAGCTTTTTACGGATGTTTGGAAGAGAATCAAAATTCACTTGAAGAGTACTGGAAAATGCTCGAATTTTTAATCAGCCTCCAAAGCAATTTAAAGCAAAGGGTTGAAGATCTCGCTTTTCTAACGGATCGTATGGGTTGTTTGCTTGAAGCTCCACAATGAACAAGTCTGTAAAAATTTTTCTGCCCGTTTTTATCTCGCTGTCATTTTTTTCAGTACCTGCTTTTTTGGAAACATCCGTTCTTTTGCCTACCTCTCTTCCAATTCCTGAAGCGAATCAAATTCCAAAATCTGTGACCGTTGCCCTTCTGGTGGATGTGCCTTCTGTGTCTATCGTGACGGAAGGAGCTTATGAATTACGAAATAAAAACGGTTCAGAGCTTCTTTTGCAAGGGGCAGGACCTTTCCGTGCGTCCGTCCGTCCACAAAAAGGAGGAATTGAAATTAATCATCAAGTATTTAATGCGAAACATCTCGTTTTAGATGTTCCGAACGGTTCCATTCAGGTGGGGAATCGACGTTATAATCATCAGATTCAGATTTTAAAGAATTCTGAAAAAAAACTGACCGTCATTAACCATATTAATCTTGAAGAATATCTAAAAGGAGTTCTTCCGCTTGAAGCGCATCCTGATTGGCCCATTGAAGTCCTTAAAGCGCATGCGGTGGTTACGCGAACATTTGCTTTGTTTAAATCTCTTGAAAAACAGGGCCGGGACTTTACCTTGCACGACACGGTTCAAAGCCAGGTTTATGGCGGTGCTCTGTTCCATAAAAAAACAACAGATCAAGCAGTTGAAGCGACACGCGGTGAAGTCTTAACGTTTCGCGGAAATATTTTTCCGGCATATATGCATGCCAGTTGCGGCGGCCATACGGCACAAGCCGATTTTATTTGGCCGGTTCAACCCAGTCCTGTTTTAAAGGGAGTTGTTTGTCCTTTTTGTAAAGGAAAGAAGCATTGGAAGTGGTCCTTGAAAATGCCTCTGACTGAAATTGAAACGGTTATGTATCAAAAGGGATTTCCGGCAAAAAATTTAAGAAATGTTATTTTCACGAATCGCGATCCGTCTGGCCGCGCGACGAAAGTGATACTTGAATACGAACGGTCGAGGGTGACCGTTTCCGCCGATGATTTTCGAGCTTTTCTGGGATATAACCGCCTGAGAAGTTTTAAGGCTGATGTAAAAGTTCAAGGAAATGATGCTTACTTCCGCGGGTTTGGTTGGGGCCACGGAATCGGATTTTGCCAGTGGGGCGCCAAGCATCAAGCAGAGTTAGGAAAGACTTATCGCCAGATTCTTGAGTTTTATTTTCCGGGAAGTGAAATTAAGAAAATATGACTCATGCGCCCGGCCCACAGGGCCTGGCGCGAGTTTTAATTAATAATCATTTGGATCATTCATAGGTAATTCGCGCCCGTAGCTCAATTGGATAGAGCGCTACCCTCCGGAGGTAGAGGCTTCGAGTTCAAATCTCGACGGGCGCATTTTGTTGGGCTCAATTTCCGCCAAAAAGCGCGGCGGACTCGTCCATAAAACATTTTCATGAAGCGCTTTTGGACAGACTCGCCAACGCTTTGTGGCGAGGGATAGAGCGTCAGCCTCCGAAGCTGAAGGTTTCGAGTTCAATTCTCGACGGGCGCACTTTTTCCGATGAAAAAGTGCTGTATCAGCTGCGGCTAGGGAAGCCGCAGTCCGATACTGCACATCTCATATGTAAATGCACTACCTCTCGGTATGCGTGAGAGGAATTTTATAGCCCACTTTCTTTTGCTCAGCAGTCCTGAGTGAAGCGAAGGGCGGGCGCACCAAATCTAATGATTTGGTACTGTGCCGGTACGATTAAGGAAATCGTGTCCGGCACTGCACTTTTCAGCTTTGTTTTTTTCGCGATGCGCGAGTTGTTATAATGAATCAGAAGACGGTTGCCATATTTGGAAGCGGAGTTGCAAAAGAAGGTTCGCAGCGATTTAGAATTGCTTATGAGATAGGATTCCTTCTGGCGAAAGCAGGTTTTACGGTAGTTAACGGTGGATATGGCGGCGGTATGCTGGCTTCGGCAAAAGGAGCGAAGGAAGCTGGCGGCAAAACTATTGGCGTGACGGCAGATGATTTTGGTTCTACGAGGAATCAATTTATTGATCAAGAAATTCGCAAGAAAACTTGGCAGGAACGCCTTCATCAATTAATTAAATATGGAGATGGGTATATCGTTTTGGATGGAGGGACAGGAACGCTTGCGGAGTTGGCAGTCGTTTTGGAAATGAGGAACAAAAAATTCCACGCCAAACCCATCGTTGTGCTTGGCCGTCACATGGAATCTGTCATTCGTGTGTTAAAACGCAACCCAGAAATTTCAATCCCTCCCGATTTGTTTCTCGTTTCAACTCCAAAAGCAGCCGTTCAACGCTTTGTTTCTCGTTTTCGTTATGTCTAAGCTTTGTTCCATGAAACTTTCTGATTTTGATTACGAACTTCCTAAGGAATTAATTGCTCAGCACGCACTCCCAAAGCGTAGCGACGCACGTCTTTTGGTTTTGAGCCGCGAAGAAGGAACGATCGAACACAAGACCTTTCGAGATATTGTAGATTATTTTAAAAAAGGAGACGTTTTAGTTTTAAATAACACCAAGGTTTTTCCAGCTCGGATTTTTGGGAAAAGAAAAACAGGCGGCAAAGTAGAAATCTTGGTGTTAAGCCGTAATGTAACTTCCTCCCCCTTGATGGGGGAGGAATATATTAAAAAAAACGTATTTCAAACATTAATCAAACCTTCAAGACGAGTTCGCAAGGATGAACAACTCACTTTGAATGGTGATGCAAAATTAACCCTTCGTGTTCTTGACGATCCTGATTATGAAACGGGAATACGTCATGTTCAGTTTGAAACAGATAGCGATATTCAGACCATTTTGGAAAAGTATGGACGGATTCCGCTTCCGCCTTATATTGATCGCGAGGATACGCCGGTTGACCGGGAACTTTATCAAACTGTTTTTGCAAGGCGGCCGGGTGCTGTGGCAAGTCCCACAGCAGGACTTCATTTTGATCAGGCGCTTTTAGACAGGCTGAGAGCAAAGGGAGTTGAAATTCTTTTTGTGACTTTGCATGTGAGCTACGGCACTTTTCAACCAGTTGCGAGCGATGATTTAACCCAACATAAAATGTATGAAGAGTATTTTGAAATTCCGGATGAGACTGCCGAACCCATTAATTTTGCAAAAGCGGATGGCAGGTCTATTACGGCTTGCGGGACCACAGTGGTTCGAACACTTGAGTCAGCCGCTACCGATTCCTTGCCTTCCGAAGTAGAAGCGAAACAGGGAACCACCCAACTTTTTATTTATCCACCTTATGAATTTAAAATTGCGGATCGGATGATTACGAATTTTCATCTACCGCGAACTACACTTTTGATGTTAACCAGCGCGTTTGCAGGTCGTGACTTTCTCATGCGCGCTTATCGCGAGGCCATTGAGAATCGTTATCGATTTTACTCATATGGCGATGCCATGTTGATTGTATGAAAACGTACGAAGCTCGAAAATCATTTCAACTTCTCCAAGAAGATTCTGAAACCAAAGGGCGCGTAGGGCGCGTGCAAACAGCGCACGGAATGTTTGAAACTCCTGTGTTCATGCCGGTAGGAACTCAAGCAACCGTGAAAACGCTTGCGCCGCGAGATCTTGAAGAACTCGGTGCCGAAATCATTTTATCCAATGCCTATCACCTTTACATTCGTCCGGGAATCGATATAATCCAAGAAGCCGGCGGGCTCCACAAATTCATGGGGTGGTCCAAACCCATTTTGACCGATTCGGGCGGATATCAAGTATTTTCACTCGCTCGGCTCAGGGAAATTACGGATGAAGGAGTCAAGTTTCATTCCCATTTTGACGGGCGTGAAATTTTTTTAACTCCGGAAGCGGTGATGAAAGCCCAAGCAGCCTTGGGCTCTGACATTGCTATGATCTTTGATGAATGCCCGCCCCATGATGCGACGCATACTCAAGTTCAAGAGGCCGTTCGCCGAACCATTCATTGGGCCAAACGTGCGAAGCAGGCTAGCCAGAACGAAAAACAACTCGTCTTTGGGATCATTCAAGGGGGTAGATTTCTCGATTTGCGCAAGGATTCGCTCGATCAGACTGTCGAGATCGGTTTCGATGGTTATGCGCTCGGCGGCGTCAGCGTTGGTGAGCCGAAGCATGAAATGGAAAAAGTGGTGCGCGAGATCACACCTTTAATGCCCGAAGACGCACCACGTTATCTGATGGGAGTCGGAACACCGACGGATCTTTTTTGGGCCGTCGAAGCAGGCATCGATCTTTTTGATTGCGTTAATCCAACGCGTTACGGCCGAAATGGCGGAGCGTTTACACGAATCGGAAAAATCATCGTTCGAAACGCTGAGTATGTTAAAGATCAGCGACCGCTCGATGAAGTGTGCACATGTTACACCTGTAAAAATTTTTCAAGAAGTTATCTTCGCCACCTTTTCAATTGTGGAGAAATTTTAGGTCTTAGGCTTGTGACTTATCATAACGTTCATTTTTTCGTTTCTTTAATTAAGGAAATTCGTGAAGCCATCCGGAGCCACCGGTTTCCTCAATTGAAGAAAGAATTCTTATCTAACTACGACGAAGCTTTAAGATAATTTAGGAGACTCACATGCCAGGTGCTCAAGCACAAACCAATCCGATTCTTTCCTTCCTTCCATTGATATTAATGTTTGTCGTGTTTTATTTTCTCCTGATCAGACCTCAGCAAAAACGTCAAAAAGACCATGCTGAAATGGTAAAAAATTTAAAAAAAGGGGATCGTATAGTTACTTCAGGCGGAATCATCGGCACTGTTCATACACTTCAAGATGACTATCTGGTTTTAAAAGTAGGGGATCAAGATACCAAGATCGAAGTTTTGCGCAGCGCCATTCAGGAAGTCAGGAAATGACAGCATTAAAAAAAGCGCGTCATCCCTGAATGCAGCGGAGCAGCACTGCGGCAAAGCCGCATGTGTTTTTATCGGGGATCCAGACTTATAGATTCCCGATTAAAGATTTCGGGAATAACAAAGGATACGATGGATAAATACTTTAAGTGGAAACTCCTTGTCATTACCGGCGTGATCGGTTTGTCTATTTATTTTATGTATCCGCCACAGGAGAAAATTCATCTCGGACTCGATTTAAAAGGCGGGATGCATTTACTGCTTCAAGTTGAAACGGAAAAAATTCCAGAAAAGCAAAGAGAAGGAGCCATAGAGCGTGCTACAGAGATCATCAAGAACCGAATTGATCAATTTGGCGTTCGCGAACCTTATATTACAAGACAGGGCAAGAATCAAATTGTCGTACAACTTCCTGGTTTGACGGATCAAGATCGTGCTCGTGACATTGTTGCTAAAACAGCTCATCTTGAATTCAAGTTAGTTAGTGATGATGAGAAGGTGATTAAAGATGCGCTCGCAGGGACTGTAGCTCCAGGTTTTGAGGTGAAACAAATGGAAGAAGAAGGACGCTTGGCTGATACTTTAGTTTTAGAGGCAGAACCTGTGCTTACCGGTGACAAACTCACCAATGCTTCCGTTGGTTTTGACAACTATGGCCAGTCCATCGTTGAAGTTCAGTTTGATAAAGAAGGGGCGACTATTTTTGATGCCGTGACGTTTAAAAATATTGGTCGGCGGCTTGCCATTGTCCTTGATGGAAAAGTTCATTCCGCTCCGGTGATTCGCGACCGAATCCCAAGCGGCCGTGGTCAAATTTCAGGAAATTTCACAGTTCAACAGGCGAGCGACCTTGCTCTTGTTTTGAAAGCAGGCGCTTTACCGGCTCCTGTGAAAATTATTGAACAGCGCACCGTAGGTCCTACTTTGGGACAAGATTCAATTCGAAGCGGTATCTACGCATCCGTTGGCGGAGCAGTGTTTGTTGTTTTATTTATGAGTGCCTACTATCTATTTTCGGGTGTTGTCGCCAGTTTCGCGGTTCTTCTAAACCTTTTGATTTTAATGGGCGCGATGGGTTTGATGGGCCAATCCCTGACTTTGCCTGGTATTGCAGGTATTATTTTGACAATGGGTATGGCCGTTGACGCAAACGTTCTCATTAATGAACGAATTCGAGAAGAGAGACAATTGGGCAAAGCGATTCGTTCTGTTATTTCAGCAGGTTACCACAAGGCTTTCAGCGCTATTTTGGATTCTAATGCGACAACCGTGCTTTCTGCTCTAATTCTACTTTGGTTTGGAGCAGGACCTCTTCGAGGTTTTGCGATTACACTTTCGATCGGTCTTACAGCAAGTATGTTTACGGCGATTTATGTAACACGCCTTATCTTCGATTATTTCACTCGGGAACGGCGTGAGATTAACCTCAGGATGTTAAGCTTAATCCCCGAACCCAAAATCGATTGGATTCAGAAACGTTGGATCGGTTACACGATTTCAGGAGTTTTAACAACGCTTGGAATTTTCGCCATTGTGGTAAAGGGGCCGCATCAACTCGGTCTCGATTTTACTGGTGGAACGGTTCAAGAGATTCATTTGAACAAAGATATTGATCTTGGGAAGGTGAGAGGAGCTCTTGCAAAGGCAGGTCTTTCCGAGGCACAGCTTCAATATTACGGGCGTCCTGAGGAAAAAAATATTTTGATTCGTACAAAATCGGAAAGCACAAAAACGATTCAACAAGCGCTTACTGATCTCTTAGGACAACGACAATCTGAAATTCGTCGTTCTGAAAGTGTTGGTCCTGCTGCAAGCCGAGATCTTTTTTCAAAGGCACTCAAGGCGATTGGACTTTCTTTGTTGGGGATATTAGTCTATCTGGGCTGGCGTTTTCAATTCTGGTATGCTTTGAGCGCTATTATTGCCTTGCTTCATGATGTCATCGTAGCCTTAGGAATTTTTTTACTGACGGGTCGGGAGTTTTCACTTACGATTGTGGCAGCTGTACTTACGATTATTGGTTATTCGGTCAACGATACCATTATTACACTGGACCGGATTCGTGAAGACGTAAAAATTTATCGGAAAGAAGAATTTTCAAAGATCGTCACCAAAAGCATTAATCAAACATTTTCGCGAACCGTCTTGACCACGAGCACCACTCTTTTTGGCGTATTGGCGCTCCTTTTGTTCGGCGGGCCGGCGATTAATGATTTCGCATTTATTTTATTGATTGGGTTTTCATCTGGAGTTTATTCAACCATTTTTGTTGCAGGACCTCTTCTTGTCCAATGGATGAAGAAGAAAAAGGTCTGATTTAGAATTTATCCATGTCCACCATTTGGAAAATAGCCGAATCACCATTTCTTCCCGCCGTTTCGCTTTCTGAATCGCCTTATTCTAATTTGATGCAAAAGTTTCTTGCGCTTCGCGGCTTTCATACCGAAGAAGAAATCCAAAAACTTTTGTTTCCCTCGCTCAGCAGTCTTTACGATCCCTTTTTGATGAAAGGAATTCAGCGGTCTGCACAAAGGGTTTTGTCTGCGATCGACCGGAAAGAAACCATTTTGGTGCATGGCGATTACGATGTGGATGGAATTACGGGGGCGGCGGTTTTGAGCCGGACGCTTGAAAAACTGAATGCGAAATTTGTAACCTTTCTTCCGGTCCGAAAAAGAGATGGCTATGGTGTGAGCAAAGAATCGCTTCAATTGGCAAAGGAAAAAAAGGTTTCGCTTTTTATCACGGTTGATTGCGGTATTACCGCGTTTGAAGAAGCCAAAGAAGCGCGCCAGGCTGGAATAGACGTCATCATTATTGATCACCACCGCATTCATGGTGGTGGGATGCCCGAAGCTTTTGAAATTATCAACCCGCTTCAAGAAGATTGTACGTACCCTTTTAAGGAACTTTCAGCTTGTGGGCTCGCCTTTAAATTAGCGCAGGCGCTTTTAGGTCAAGGCGCCTACGAATTTTTAGATTTGGTGGCGTTGTCATGTGTCTGCGATGTCGCGCCGCTTATCGATGAAAACAGGATACTTGTTTCATTTGGTCTTCAAAAATTGGGTGCACGCGGGCAAGTAGGATTTAAAAGTTTGTGCGAGGTGGCGAGTTTGAAACGACGCAAGATTCAAGCATCTGACCTTGGGTTTATTCTGGGCCCAAGGATCAATGCCTCAGGCAGGATGAGTTCTCCGGAAACCGCTCTTAAACTTTTGACTACAAACGATCCCGAAGAAGCCGATCGCTTAGCCCGGGTTCTTGATGAGGAAAATAAAACTCGCCAACAAGAGGAAAGGTTGCTTTTGAAACAAGCGCTTCAGGCTGTTGAGCGTGAGATCAATTTCAATCGTGATTGCGTCATTGTGGTTAGCGGTGATGGATGGCATGAAGGGGTGATCGGAATTGTGGCTCAACGGCTTGTAGAATATTTTATGCGGCCTGCTTTTGTGATTGCATTTGATGGAGCCTTAGGAAAAGGTTCGGGTCGCTCTGTCAAAGGATTTCATTTGTTTCACGGTTTGGAACATTGTCAGGAAGTTTTGGAGGAATTTGGCGGCCATGAATTAGCCGCTGGTTTGACTATAAAGAAGAAAAATCTTCAAGCGTTCCGAAAAAAAATGAATGAGTATGGGAAAACAATTTCACCGGATGTTTTTTTAAGATCCGTTCGAATAGACCTTGAAGTTTCTTTTCAAGATTTATCCTCTCAATTTTTGCGAGAACTTTCTCTTCTTGAACCCTTTGGTGCGGGTAATCCCAAGCCTGTATTTTTAACGCGTGGCGTTCGAACAAAATGTGATCCAGAGCGTTTAGGTTCCAATGGGTTCCGTTGGTGGGTTACGGATGGAGCTATGACATTCGAAGCGGTTTGGCGCTCGCGCGGTATGCCGCTCGCATTTCCCGAATCAGAATCCTATACGATGGTTTATTCCACAAAACTGAAAAGTTGGGATGGGATTGATAGCTTGATTTTGGAAGTGCGGGATGTGAAGGAAGACGAATTAGTAAATAATCGCTAGCCCACGGTAATTTAAAATGCATTTTTCTGGAAGAATTTACTTTCTGGGACTTTCGTCTGTGACTGGTAGACCGAATTACGCGACCTTTACTTGATTAAAGTTGTGGGAAGTAAGGACCGCACACTACGCGGCTTTTCGAATTTTGCCTGCTTTGATACAACCTGTGCAGACCATCACTCTTCGCGTTGCGCCATTTTCGACGATGGCTTTAAAACGCTGAAGATTCGGCAGGAACCTCCGGCGCGTGATGCCGGTAATTTTCTTTCCAACGCCGCCTTCTTTTTTGGCCATACCGCGGCGGGCAATCGAATTGCCGCTCATGGGGCGTTTTCCACAAACATAACAAATCTTCATTTCGTGCTCCAAAATTTTGAGAACTTGTCATTCCTAAATGCTTTTCCGCCAAACAAAGCGGCGGATCCGCCATTTTGCTGGGTGGAAAGCGGAAATCGACAATTTTTGTCGTCCCCGAAATCTTTAATCGGGGACCTATGAATCTAGATCCCCGCTTAAGACGTGTGGGGATGACAACTTAATGCGTTGTCACATTCGGGAATGACAATAAAAAGTAAAGGACAGCATTATAGTTGCGCGCTATTAAAAAACAATGGTTATTTCTCTTTTGAGAGGGAAGAATCCCTTGAAATTGAGTTTTGTACATTATATACTGAACATTTGTCAGTACTGAAACTTAGGAATAAGAGGAGGTTGTTATGGGAAAATTGGAAGTTTATAAGGTTAACACGAGAAACAAGTTAGAAAGAGATACCCTTTTTGAGTTTTATTCACTGTCAGCGCAAGATGTACGGCTGGCAGGAACATTTAATGATTGGGATGCTTCGAAGCACCGTTTGAGAAAAAACGCAGAAGGAAGGTGGTATCTAACGCTTAAACTGAATCCTGGCCGTTACGAATACCGTTACTTGGTTGATGGAAACTGGGAAAACGATCAACGTCCAGTCGCATGTGTCCCGAACGCTTTTGGAACGTGGAATTGTGTTGTTGAGATTTCATAGAGTTTCACCCCGTTAGAGACAACAATAGGATGATGTATCATTACGAATTGATAATGGAACAAATAATATGTTACTAAGTTTAAAAGCTATTTACGGAAACGCTGGAAGCGTTTCCTGTCTCTAACGGGGTCAATGGAAGTTGTTTTTGTTGCCTCCGAAATGGTCCCGTTTGCTACCACGGGAGGATTAGGTGACGTCATCGGTAGCTTGCCAAGAGAAATTGCAAAGTTAGGTCACCGCGTTTCTGTTTTTCTTCCGAAATACAAAAAGATTTCCCAACGAGGCTTTGCTTTGGAAGTAATCGCTGAGGAAATCAGTGTTCCAATCGGTTCTGAAGTAGAGACGGCCGCCATATTTTCCTGCAAGTTCAATGAAGCGAAAGTATTCTTTATCGCGCATCCCGAATATTTTGACCGGGATGAACTTTATGGAACCCCGATAGGAGATTATCCTGACAATGACCGGCGATTTACTTTTTTCCAACGCGGAGTCATCGAAGGGCTCAAACGGCTTAAGATCAAGCCGGACATTGTTCATTGCCATGATTGGCAAACGGGTTTAATTCCGGTTTATTTGAAAACGCTTTATCAAGGAGATCCGTTCTTTAAAAAAACAAAAACCTTGTTCACGATTCATAATTTGGCTTATCAAGGAAACTTTCCCCCAGATTCGGTACCGATCACGGGCCTTTCTTGGGATGAATTTCGACTCGAGAGACTTGAATTTTACAGCAAAGTTAGTTTCTTGAAAGGCGGTCTTGTTTATTCTGATGTTTTAACCACAGTCAGTCAGCGTTATGCGGAAGAAATCCAAACCCGAGGTTTTGGTTGCGGCATGGAAGCGGTTTTGGCGAGAAGAAAAGAAGATTTGTTTGGAATTCCAAATGGAATCAATCCCAGCGAGTGGGAACCGGAAAAAGATCCAGAACTGAAAGCCAATTTCAGCGTACGCAATCTCGAGGGAAAAAAGATTTGTAAGGAAGCGCTCCAGAAGGAAAGTCATTTAAAGATCAATTCAGAAATTCCCCTTTTTGCATTTGTGGGCCGGCTTGTCGATCAAAAAGGACTCGATATTCTCGTACCGGCCGTTGAAGAGATGGCCAAAGAAAATTGGCAGTTGATTGTCCTTGGCACCGGTGAAGAAGAATACCACAAGATGTTAAAGATTTTGCAGAAACGCCATCCGGAACATTTAGGCCTCAACATTACTTTTGATGATAAAATGGCGAAACGGATTTATGCCGGCGCAGATATTTTTCTGACGCCTTCGCGTTATGAACCATGTGGTTTGGGCCCCATGTTTAGTCTTCGTTTTGGAACCGTGCCGATTGTCAGGGAAACAGGAGGACTTGTTGACACGGTTCACGAATTTAATCCCAAAACGGGAGAAGGAAACGGTTTTATCTTTTCGGGTTATCAAACGGAAGATCTTTTAGTGGTGATGCATCGCGCAGTTGAAATTTATCGAAATCAAAAGCTTTGGACCAAACTTGTGAAGAACGGCATGGCATGCGATTTTTCATGGACTCAATCGGCGCGTAGGTATGTAGCGCTTTATGAACGGGCTGAGAAGAAACCGCTTAAAGTGTGATGAAAAGAGTTGTCATCCCCGCATGTTTTGAGCGGGGGATCCAGGTTCCTAGGTCCCCGATTAAAGATTTCGGGGACGACGAAAGTTGTCGATTTCCGCTTGCGCGGGAATAACAGAAAGGTTTGAAAATGGATGATAAATTAAAAATAGGGTCATATGAATTTAACTCCCGTTTGATTGTGGGAACGGGCAAATACAGTTCCTTCGATGTGATGGTTCGGGCGCACGAAGCATCGGGCGCGGAACTTGTAACGGTTGCGATTGCGCGTGTTAATCTGAATCAACCCAGCGAAAAAACGCTTTTGGATTATATTGATCGGAAGCGCTTTACGATTCTTCCAAATACGGCCGGTGCGTATACCGCTCAAGATGCCATTCGCATTGCGCATCTTGCGCGAGCAGCCGGAATCGGCGATCTGATTAAATTGGAAGTTTTGGGCGATCCCAAAACACTTCTTCCGGATGTGGTCGCTCTCTTAGAAGCTACGGAGGTTTTGGTGAAGGAAGGTTTTATCGTGATGCCGTACACCAATGACGATCCGATTGTAGCAAAAAAGTTGGAAGATTTAGGAGCAGCGTGCGTGATGCCTCTTGCTGCACCCATTGGATCAGGCCGGGGAATACAAAATCGATTGAATATTAAGTTCGTCAAAGAAGCTGTTTCCGTGCCTGTGATCGTTGATGCGGGTGTTGGAACGGCGTCTGACGCTGCCATTTGTATGGAACTTGGCGTGGATGGCGTGTTGATGAACACCGCAATTGCCGGTGCCCGCGATCCCGTCCTCATGGCCGAAGCGATGAAGGAAGCGGTTTCGTCCGGGCGGAAAGCATTTTTGGCCGGCCGGATTCCAATCAAAGAATATGCCTCGGCCTCAAGTCCACAAGAAGGATTAGCAATTAAATCCTAGCGTCGAAATTATTGGCAAATGTAAGGGCGAGGTTCCCTCGCCCGTCAAAGGGTGGGGAAACCCACCCCTACCGTTTAAAGGAATCCAATGTATAAAATTCTCATTTTGCCCGGCGACGGTGTCGGAAGAGAAGTAGTTCGCGAAGCCGTGAAAGTGATTAAGAAAATTGAATCACTTGCTCATCTCAAATTTGAACTCAAAGAAGCAAGCGTTGGCGGAGCTTCCATTGACCGAGATGGCGTTCCTATTACCGATGAAGTCTTGAAAATGGCGAAGGACTCCGACGCAGTCCTTTTGGGAGCCGTGGGCGGTCCCAAATGGGATCAATTGGAATACAAGACGAAACCTGAACAAGCACTCCTTGCACTTCGGAAAGGACTTGGGCTTTATGCAAACTTAAGGCCGGTTGTAATCGATCCAAGTTTGATCGATTCATCGCCACTGAAATGCAATGTGGTTGAAGGAGTTGATATTTTAGTTGTGAGGGAGCTTACCGGCGGTATTTATTTCGGAACACCGAAAGGTGTCGAAAAAAATCCGGATGGTTCAGAGCGCGGATTTAATACCGAAGTTTATTCAACGCATGAAATCGAACGAATTGCGCTTAAAGCCTTTGAGCTTGCTCGAAAACGCAAACGCAAAGTGACTTCCGTTGATAAAGCAAATATTTTGGAATCGAGTGAACTTTGGCGCCGTGTCGTCACCCAGATGGGAAAACGGTTTCCAGACGTCGAGCTCAATCATATGTATGTCGACAACTGTGCTATGCAGCTCGTTCGAAATCCGAAACAATTTGACGTGATCGTTACCACAAATCTTTTTGGCGATATTTTAAGTGATGAAGCAGCAATGCTGACGGGTTCCATTGGAATGCTTCCCTCCGCAAGCTTGGGCGATCATCATGCTTTGTATGAACCCGTACACGGAAGTGCGCCTGACATTGCCGGAAAGGATCAGGCCAATCCGATCGCGGCCATTCTTTCAGTTGCGATGATGCTCAAGTACACGTTTCATCTTTATGATTTGGGATTGGCTGTAGAACAAGCGGTTCGGAAGACTTTGAAGGAAGGATATCGTACGCTTGATTTGACTCAAGATCATACAGCGGAGCAGTACCGTTCCACAGGTAAGCAAGCTGTCTCTTCAAGCCGCATGGGTGATTTGATTGTAGAGAGGACTGAACATTGAAAAAGAAAAGTAAATACAACGTTGCTGTCGTTGGTGCCAAAGGTGCTGTCGGCAGCGAGATGATTCAGATTTTGGAAGAGCGGAAATTTCCGGTTGCTGAACTTCGCTTATTTGGTTCTGCTCGGTCCAAAGGAACCACCACGCGTTTCCAAGGTCGTGACATTGCGATCCAGGAATTAAAATTCTCGCCAGATGAATTTACTGGGGTCGATATTGTTTTATCAAGTCCCGGGGCTTCGGTGAGCACAAAGTTTGTGCCGCATGCGATTAAAGCAGGCGCCGTTGTTATTGACAATACCAGTGCTTTCCGGATGAACCCCAAAGTTCCGCTTGTGGTTCCTGAAGTCAATCCGGAGGATATTGCTAAGCACAAAGGAATTATTGCGAATCCAAATTGTTCGGCGATTATTATGCTCATGGCGATCGCACCGCTTCATAAAAAAAGTCGTATCAAGCGTATCCTTTGTTCCACCTATCAATCCGCAAGCGGTGCTGGTCGAAAAGCGATGCAGGAACTTGAAACTCAAACTCGTGATTTCCTTGACGGAAAAGCAATTAAAAAGGAAGTGTTCCCGCACCAAATTGCATTTAATCTTTTTTCCCACAATAGTGCTATTGAAGAGAATGGTTATAATGGGGAAGAGCTTAAAATGATTCAGGAATCGAGAAAAATTCTTCACGACGATTCCATTCGGATTGCAACTACCTGCGTACGCGTTCCTGTTTTCAGAGCGCATTCGGAAGCTATTTATGTTGAATTTGAGAGAAAGATGTCCGTTGATAAAGCGCGCCATTTTTTGAGCAAGGCCCCGGGTATTAAACTAGTCGACGATCCTAAGAATAATCATTTCCCCATGCCGATTGAAGCCAGCGGCGGCGATGACGTATTGGTGGGGCGCATCCGAGAAGATTTATCGTGCAAAAACGGGCTTGCGCTTTTTGTGGCCGGCGATCAACTTCGAAAGGGTGCGGCCTTGAACGCCGTCCAAATCGCCGAAGCCCTTATTGCATGAGCCCTGTTTCAGCACTTACTCCTAAGAAGCAAGCTTCCTTAAACGATTACACCCATCTCCGCTCGGAAATCAGGGCCGTCATTTCGGCCGGCAAGACGCGCGCCCAGGACGCCGTCGAACGCGAGCGAGTCCGCACCTCCTGGGAAATCGGCAAGCTGATTAATGAACACATTCTCCTCAATCGAAATCGCGCCGATTACGGCGCCAAAGTAATTAAGCGGCTATCTGTAGATCTTGGTATTAGCAATACTGAACTTAAATATATGCGGGAGTTTGTCCGTACTTACCCGGCAATTGGCCGAGTACCCGGCCAATTAAACTGGAGCCAGATTCAGATTCTTCTCGCCATCAATGATGACGAGGCCAGAGCCGCGTTTGCGTTACGAGCCGCCAAGCAAAGGTGGACTTGGGAAAAAACCCGCAGTGAAATTAAGAAACTCAAAGCCGCAAAGCAAATCACCACCACTGAAATCCCGGCTGAGACCTTGCTTGAACCAAAAAGAGGGGTTCCTTATACCTACATTATCAAAACCCTCGACGGCCGCCTGCAAATTGATCTTGGATTCTCTAACTATTATTTACCCACAGGCAAGTTCCCTTTCAAAGATGGCGCAATTGCCACTCTCGAGAAGGGCAAACTTAAATCCGCAAAGACCGCAACCGAAGCGGACCTCTTTACTTATTATGCCAAAGTCCTTGAAGTCACGGATGGGGATACCCTTTGGGTCTTGGTCGATCTTGGCTTCGGCTTCACCACCAAGCAGCAGCTCCGCCTGTGCGGGCTTGACTGTCCTGAAATCAATTCCCGCGAAGGCCAATCCGCCAAAAAGTTTGTCGAACGCGAATTGAAGCCGTCTCCCAACATTTTAATTACGAGCACGAAGTCGGATAAATATGACCGCTACTTGGCTGACGTCTTCTGCGAAACTAAAAAAGGGGAGCAGTATTTAAATAATAGGTTATTGCAAGAAGGATTAGCGGTTAGAGTATAATCCTAACCCCTCCCAGCCGGACAGCGCCCGGTAAACGAAAGAATAACTATGCATAAAAATCTAAATAGAAAAGAAAAAGAAGAACTTTATATTCAAAAAATGACTGAGCTTCAGCAGAAATGGGGAAACCCAATCGATGATAATTGGAATTTTAGTGATTGGACAGATGAGAAACTTGATAAAGGTTTAGAGGAAACAATCGGGCAATTGAATTTTGAAAGAGGGTTGTCGTTTTTGAAAAAAGTAGTCTTATACCCTTTATATATTTTTATTACATTCGGAATCATTGGATTGTTACTGTTCGGCGTTCGGCAACTATTTCATTAAAAATGAAAAGTGCAAAACTAAACAAACGATACCGTTTCCAAAAGTTCCGAGTAAACCGTACCGGTTCTCTGAAGGACAGGCATTAACGAGACCCGTCGCCAGCAGAATCAGTACCGGATTAAATTGAATGTTTAAATTCCGCAGTTCTTGTATAAAAATCGTTTGTCTTTGCGCGGGTCTTTTGTTGAGACCAAGTTTTGTGTTTTGCGCAAGCGGCCCGCTCGTAGCTGGCGTTGAAATGAAATTTGAAAACGAGGACTCCAGATATTCGTCGGGCTTCTTTATAGAAAGAGATGGTAGATATTTTTTTGTGATGTGCAATCATTCCTTCCATGAATATGAAAGATGGACGCCAACCGAGATGGTGATCACATCCATTTCCCCCAGCCAATCGTTCCAGCCAATTGCAATCCCCGCCCTTAAAATATTCAATCCCGTTAGTCGGAAAGTCCACGGGGAAGATGGGTATAAACACGAACAAGTTGACGTTGCAGTTATTGAGGTTGGAAGCATCCCCACCTTTAGGAAAAACTTAAGTAATCTGCAAAGCTATATTTTTAATTACAATCAACTCGCTAATGCGACAGAAGTGCAGAGCCTATCTGCGGGCCAAGCCACTGTTTCTATAAAATCTCGCTTTGGTTATAGAATATCTAAAATGGGAACGTTGTATCCAAAAGTGCATCCGGCAATACCTCCTCAAACAATGGTTGGGTTTAGATTAGATGATATTTCGCCACCGGTTCGGGATGGCGGAGATTCTGGAGGAGCAATCTTTGCAAAAATTAATGGTGCGCAGAAAATTTATGGCATGTTTTCCAAAGGACCTGGGGCGTTAGCCGATAACCCAAATCCTGGAAGTGGTGCAGCAACGGATAGTGTCATGATTCGTGAGACGATAGATTTATTTTTTAAATAAAACAGAAAAAACAAGCGACAGTCACGAATGGCGCTTCCTTAAGCGGCCATAGCATATAATCTCTTCCATTCGGATCTTGGAATCTTCAGTTTCGAATATCTTTTTTGTTCTCTTTTTTGCATCCGGGGCTCGATGCGATCTGGACGATAAGGCACATCGGA
>OBEQ012693686.1_pt1 | contig 20320 bp, 22 predicted proteins | sample 1670901 | NCBI WGS metagenome assembly OBEQ01 (sample SAMEA104232315, study PRJEB22302) | groundwater metagenome | biome: forest; feature: aquifer; material: groundwater | place: USA | collected 2011-08-07 | depth 5.4 m
GGCAGTGGCGATTTAAGACCTTTGCAGATATGAGCCACAGTGAAGACGAGTCGCAAATTATCTGAGTGTTTCATCCGCGAGGGAACTTTGGGCTCCACCTTTTGTTTGCACAAAAGGTGGATGAAGGTTTTATTTAAAAAAATTAAAAACTGTGCATAACATTTGCCTTGACAATAAACTTTTTCACTTCTAAAATATCATCAACGTTTTATCAAAAAAATATTTTTCTTTATCAAGCTGCGCAAAAGTTGATGTCTCAACCGGATCGGATTTCTTAAACAAATCTCTCTCTTTTCTCTCGAACATTTTTTGTTCAGAGAAAGTTTTCTAAATTTGATCCGTTAGTTAAAACATGCATCTTCTGCCGCAGCTTAATGCAGAAAAATTTTCCACCCCGCGTAAAAGGCGGGGTTTTGATTATTCTTTCTCTGAAAAAAATTTTATGCTATAATAAGCTCATATATTCTCTATGGGTAGACACAGACAACGAAAATTAACCCTCTCCGAAAGGGTAAATTTGAATCCCGATATTAGCCGGGGGCTTTTGGCTCTCTTATTATTTATTTTGGGCGGACTTTCGGCCCTTAGTTTTTTTAATTTGGCTGGCGTGGCCGGAGAATTTATCGGTTCCCTCTTATCTGTTGGCTTTGGCCAAGTTAGATACATCTTTCCTATTATCCTTATTCTGGTGGCCATACTTATGGTCAAAGATCTGGAATACGAATACCGCCCTACCCACTGGCTCGGATCCATTATTTTTTTATTATCTTTCAACGCGCTAGTCCACCTACAAAAACCCCTAGATACTATGATAGGCGAAGCTTGGCTAGGTAATGGCGGTGGTTTGGCAGGTCTTGTGCTGGCCTGGCCTTTCCTAAAGTACATCGGCTATTGGGGAGCGACCATTGTCTTGGCCGGATTATTGCTGGTGGGAATAATATTTTTATTCAACACTTCTTTAGCGCAAATTGTAGACCTGCACAAAAAATTCTTTTACTTGCTGGGGTGGTTTGGACAAAAAATTGTCACTTTTTTTGCTTCATTTAAAACCGAAAAAGTTAAGTTCGCAATAAAAGGAGATTACCAGGCAGACGGTGACGATGGTCAAAGTGGTGGAAATAATGATGAAGACGCGGTAGTTGAAGAAGAAAAAAGAATTTTTGAAAAGAAAATGATTGCCAAAGAAGAACAAAGCGAACCTGTCCCCGAAGAAATTGAGGAAGACGAGGTGCCGGAAGAAAGAGGCATACCAAAACCAATTATCCGCGACTTACCTCCAATAGATTTACTATATACCTCCAAATCCAAACCAACTTCCGGAGATATAAAAAGCAACGCCGAAGTTATCCGCGATACTTTGCATAATTTTGGCATAGAGGTAGATATGGGCGAAGTTCGTGTTGGCCCAACCGTTACCCAATACTCACTCAAACCGGCCAAAGGTGTAAAACTTACCCGCATTACCAATTTAGGAAACGACTTGGCTTTGGCTTTGGCCGCACACCCTATACGTATAGAAGCGCCTATCCCCGGCCAATCTTTGGTAGGTATAGAAGTACCAAACCAAAAAGTAGCTTTGGTAACTTTGCGTGAATTACTGGAAAGCGTGGAGTTCAAAAATGCCAACAACCACAACATGATGATTGGATTGGGCAAAGATGTGGCGGGAAAAGTTTGGTTTGCCGATTTACTTAAAATGCCGCATTTACTTATCGCCGGCTCCACCAACTCCGGCAAAACTGTTTGTATTAATACTGTTTTATTAAGTTTGCTTTACCAAAATACCGCCGCCACTTTGCGTATGATAATGGTGGATCCAAAACGTGTGGAACTCACTATGTACAACGGCATTCCTCACCTGCTTACTCCGGTAATTACCGATGCCGCCAAAACTGTAAACGCATTAAAATGGACAATTGGAGAAATGGATCGCCGTTTTACCCTACTAGCCGACTCCGGCAAGCGCGATATTGGCTCTTACAACAAATCCGCCGCCGAACCACTTCCTTATATAGTGTTTGTTATAGATGAGCTGGCCGACCTGATGGCTACGGCTGCCAGCGAAGTAGAAGCCGGTATTATTCGCCTGGCGCAAATGGCGCGCGCTGTGGGCATACACCTTATCGTTGCCACCCAAAGACCAAGTATGGAAGTAATTACCGGCTTAATGAAAGCCAACATTCCGGCGCGTATCGCTTTTTCTGTCCCCTCTCTTGTTGATTCCCGCACTATTTTGGATTGCTCTGGCGCGGAAAAATTACTGGGCCGCGGCGATATGTTATTTTTAACAGCCGAAATGTCCCAACCAAAACGTATTCAAGGCGCTTTTGTTTCTGAAGAAGAAATGAAACGGGTAATAGACCATTTAAAAGGAGACACTCTGCCAGTCTACGACGAATCTATCGTCTCCAGAAATAACAATTCCGGCGGTAGTGGAACCATAAATATGTTTGGCGGTTCCGCCAGCGACAATGATCCGCTATTTGATGAGGCTAAAAAGGTGGTAATGGAATCCGGCAAAGCCAGCGCTTCACTTTTACAACGCCGCATGAAAGTTGGCTATGCCCGCGCGGCCAGATTGTTGGACGAAATGGAGGAAGCTGGTATAGTAGGACCAGCCGACGGCGCCAAACCACGCGAATTATTTACCGAACACATGCAAACCAATCACGGATTTGTGCGCCCAACCGAACCGGATGATATTCCCGAAGACGAACAAAGTATGGATGCCGGCGGCGCGCCAATATTAAATGATGAGGTGCCGACCAAGGATGAATAATTTTCCATATGACTATTTTCTGCATAAAAAATTTAGAACCCCTAACCAGAGTGGGTGAACGTCTAAAAAAAGCTCGTGAAGAAAAACAGCTAACCCTGGATGATGTTTATAAAAAAAACAGAATACCTTTAAAATATCTGGAAGCTATTGAGTCCGGTCGTTTTAAAGAATTACCTCCGGCAAAATCTCACCGTTTGGCCTATATCCGGGAATACGCAGAGACGTTGGACTTAAATCCGGCCAGTTTTCTTTACCAATTTTCTCAAGAATGCGATTTAACAAATAACATTCCGGTCTCACCCCGTCATACCCTAAAGTTATGGTCATTCAGTTCTTTATCAAATATTTTTAAAAATGTGGCCGTGGCAGTTTTGCTCCTAGGATTTCTTGGTTATCTAACTTGGCAAGTAAACGGAATCTTACAACCGCCAAAATTAACAGTCTTCACTCCGGCCGACGGTCTGGTTTCCAATAAACCGGTAACTCTGGTGCAAGGAGAAACAGAAAAAGAAGTGCGGCTCACTGTAAACGGCAAAGACATTATGCCTAACGACAAAGGAAGGTTTGAAATTCCGGTAGACTTGTCAAACGGAGTAAATACTATTACTATATCAGCAATAAAAAAACACGGAAAAGTAACTACTATTACCCGACATATAATTGTAAAATCCAACATTTTAACAGCCGAACAATTACAAACTAATTTTTAAATAATTAACAAAGGCCTACAAGGCCAAAAAGGCTTAAGAAGCTTGGGAGGGCTCCTTTTTTTAGCATTTTAAGCCTCGCCAGCCTTTAAAGCATTAAATAATACTATAGGGGCTACGCCGCATATATTCTCATTCACTCGGAAATAATCAAAAACATTTGATTATTTCTCTCACTCATTTCGAATATGGCAAAACAAATATCCGACGAGGTAAAGGAGAAATTAAAAGCCGCGGAAAGCGCGATTGAACAAATTAAAAGCAGATTTGGAGACGGAGCAATAATGAAATTTGGCGAATCAAAAACAATGCAAGTTGATGCCGTACCTACCGGATGTTTATCTCTGGATATTGCTTTAGGAGTTGGTGGAGTACCACGCGGCCGGGTTATAGAAATCTACGGCCCGGAAGCCAGCGGTAAAACCACTCTGGCTCAACACATTGTGGCCGAAGTACAAAAACTTGGCGGCATCGCTGCCTTTGTGGATGCCGAACATGCTTTGGATCCGGACTATGCCAAAAAAATTGGTGTCAAAGTAGACGAACTTTTAATTTCTCAACCGGATACCGGCGAACAGGCTTTGGAAATAGTAGAAACATTAGTACGATCCAACGCGGTAGATGTAATTGTGATAGATTCCGTGGCAGCCCTGGTGCCAAGAGCGGAAATTGAAGGCGATATGGGAGATTCGCATATGGGTTTGCAGGCCAGACTGATGAGTCAGGCGCTAAGAAAATTAACCGGAATAATTAGCAAATCAAAAACAGTAGTTATCTTTATCAACCAAATCAGAATGAAAATCGGCATCGTATTCGGCAATCCGGAAACCACCACCGGCGGTATGGCTTTAAAATTTTACTCCTCAGTGAGAATTGAAGTTCGTCGCGCCGCGCAAATAAAACAAGGCGATAAAATTATCGGCAACCGCGTCAAAGCCAAAGTGGTAAAAAATAAAGTAGCGGCTCCTTTCCAGACTTGCGAATTTGATATTATGTACAACGAAGGCATTTCCGTTTCCGGAGATATTCTGGATAATGGTGTTGTCTACAAAGTAATTAATAAATCCGGCAATTCTTATTCCTACGGCGAAGAAAAACTGGGTGTAGGCAGAGAAGCGGCCAAAAGATACTTAAAAGAAAATCCTAAAACTCTAAAAGCTGTTTCCAAAGCGGTTTGGGAAATAGTAGAAAAAGGCGGGGCTCCGGAAGAAGAAGATGGCGCTGATGACAGCGTACCGCCACCAACAGAAGAGTAAAAAAATAAACAAAAAAAATCCCTCGAAAGTTCGAGGGATTTTTTTAAATTAATTTAATCATCTTCACTCTTCACAACATCAGTCATTTTTATTTTAATTTTTCTGCCATCAATACTAAATACTACTAGCGCCAACAAAATTGCTGACGAAGCCAATATGTAAAATTGCAAACCAACAGCCATGCCTACCGCGGCAACCATCCAAAGTCCGGCGGCTGTTGTCAGCCCTTCTACTTTGTCTTCTTTATGTAAAATAGTTCCGGCGCCCAAAAAACCAATGCCGGTAACTACTCCCGCCGCTACTCTGGCCGTATCCATTCCAAATGCGGTTAAGGACAGAACGGTAAATAATGCCGAACCTCCGCTCACTAAAGCGTAAGTTCTTATTCCTGCCCACTTACCTCTTTGTTGCCGTTGCCAGCCAAGCGTACCGCCCAAAAGCACAGCTAACGCAACCCGTACCACCAACAATAGTTCCGCCATATTATATATAAAATTAAATTAACAGTTTTGCACTTATTTAGTATAGCATCTAGCAATAAAGCTAGCTAATCCCATCTGCCTACAAATAGACGGATTTGGCTTTGTCCCACCAAATAAGGACTCGCTTAATTGACTTCTTTATTAATTGCTGATATATTATGTCTACTTTTTAAAGGGCCCTTAGCTCATTTGGTAGAGCACCGCGTTTGCAACGCGGGGGTGATCGGTTCAAGCCCGATAGGGTCCACAATGCCGCGGTAGCTCATCGGTAGAGCGCAGCCCTGAAGAGGCTGGCGTGGTCAGTTCGACTCTGACCCGCGGCACAAGGGAAAATTAACGGGGTATGGCTCAATTGGCTAGAGCACCTGGTTTGGGACCAGGGGATTGTGGGTTCAAGTCCCACTACCCCGACAACGTGAAACAACTTATGAATATAGGTTGTTTTTGTTTACGGCTTGAATAAATTTTCTAAAAAATATACACTTCAAATTGAACAAACCCCCAAAAGGAGAACAACATGTACATTTACCTAGTTATTAGCGGCATCGTCTTCAATATTTTGCTTCTTTGGATAATAGCCATGAGCAGCATCGACAGAATCTTTACCAAAAAAATGAATAAGAAGGAGGCGGCTGAAAAAGCCAAAAAGAAAGCTCTCTACAAAGAGGAGCTAAAGCTGGTAGAACCAGTTTGGCAAGTTTGGGCCAAAAGACTAGACGACTTTCAACAAAATTACGATAAAGAAAATGACTGTACCAAACAGCTGCTTATTGGCAAGGAAATGGATGCGCACAAATTTTGCGGAAAATACTATTTTACATCCATCGGAACAAGTCTTCCCCTATATGAACTAGGCAAAGAAAATGGCTGGGTTCGTAAAAAATAACTCTCTCAACCAAAAAAGTGCCCGGCGAACACACTACAAAGTTCGCCCATTACAAAAACAACTTATTAATCTAGGTTGTTTTTGTTTTATAACAAATACCACGCCGTTGACAAACTACCTGCCAATATATAAACTAATAATGACTTCGGCTTTTCGAATAAATCAAACGAGATTCCCGCTAGCTTTCATGCGAATGGGATATAAGTCCTACCCAGGTCTTCGGACTTGGCCAGAAAAGGTGCTGGCGCCTAACAGCCCACCATCGGGACTAAACGAGAAGCCGAAGTCACTTCTCAAAATATGTTACAAAATACTAAGGTATTTTCCACATGCACTCGGAAAAGAAAACAAGTTTTCATTTCTCTCGCTTTATGATGCAAAATAAACACACAATCACTTGGTCTAGCTTCACAAATATCGTCTCTACTGATTAATGAGGACGGGGTGAATTTTTAATACTTCCCTCCGCCCTACTGGCGGTTTTTATTTTTTTCTTTCGCAAGAGAAAAATATGTCTGAGTGAGTCGCAGCGAGCGAAGGCGATTCTTTTAAAAAAATAACTTACAAATATGTTAGGAAAAATATTTATCAAAGACCTGCTTATCCCCTGTCACATCGGTACCAGCGATAAAGAAAAAAATAAACTTCAAGATATTTTAATTAATGTGGAACTAACCGCAGATATAACCGAAGCTGTTGCCACTGATGATATAAATAAAACCGTTAACTACCACCCAATTTACCTGTACATTTTAGAACTGGCCAAAACTTCACAATTTACTTTGCTTGAAACTTTAGCCAACACTATTGCCGACTATGTCCTCGTAAATAATGAGCGTGTCCAACAAGCTACGGTTCGGGTAGAAAAACCGCATAAATTTAAATTTATCAAATCAGTCGGAGTAGAAATTATCCGTACTCGGGAATACTAAGGTATTTTTTAGGTACGCTCGGAAATGAAATCAAGCTTTCATTTCTCTCACTTTACCCAAAAATAAATTTTATCTATGATAGTAAAACCAATAAAAACCCGTATCTTTAAAGAAGGAGAAAATCTTTTTAATTTTATTATCCATTATATTAAAAAACTTCCGGAAAAATCCGTGTTGGTGGTTACTTCAAAAATCGCGGCTCTGGCAGAGGATCGCACGGCAATTATAGAAAATGAAAAAACCAAAGAAAAGCTAATCCGCGCCGAAAGTGAATTTGCGATGAAAACCAAGTATACCTGGCTCACAATTAAAGACGGAATGGTAATGTCTTCGGCGGGAATAGATGAGTCCAACGCCAACGGTAAAATAATTCTTCTCCCAAAAGACAGTTTTAAGACCGCCGCAATTTTGCGCAAACAATTACAAAAAAAATATAAAATTAAAAACCTGGGCGTGCTGATTACCGACAGCCGCTTAATGCCTCTGCGGGCGGGTGTCACCGGTGTGGCTTTAGGATACGCCGGCTTCCATGGTATCAAAAGCTATATTGGCACGCCGGATATTTTTGGCAGAAAATTACACTTTTCCCGCACCGATGTGGCCGACAGCCTGGCTACAGCCGCAGTTTTGGTAATGGGCGAGGGCAAAGAACAACACCCCTTGGCGATTATAGAAAAATCACCGATTAAATTTTGTGAAAAAGTAAATCGCCGGGAACTCCGGATTGATATAAGAGAAGATATGTATATGCCGCTTTTTTCAAAAATGCCAAAACAAAAAGGACGTAGGAAACTATTAAACTTGCGCCTCTTGCCTTGTGTGATATTATAGGATTAGTTCTCTACAAGGAGGTCTTAGATGACTCGTTCCAAAGGAACAAACAAAGGGTCGGCTAAGATCAACTTCAAAAAAATAGCCGACTACGTTGACACGGAAAAAATAGTCTCTGCTCCCAAACAAACAAAGGATGACAGAATATATATAGAGATAGTTTCCAGTTCTAAAAAAAATAGCCGGAAAAAGAGAATCTATGCCTTGCCTGTAAATGGCCTGCGAGGATATGCCCTCATAGAAACGGTTAGGGGGAAAGATTTTTTTCAGTGCATTTATTTTGGCGCAAAATGCACCAAGAACTTTTGGAAACGGGTCTGCGGATATCATATTGGCACACGAAAATCCGCAAAATATAAATTCGCAGTTTCTTTCTACGAAAAGAAGCGACAACAAAGATGTTAGGGCCCCGTTCGCCTAGGCGAACGGGGCTTTTTTAATTGTCGCTCGTAATAAAATATGTTATCGTTAATAGGTAGAGTCGCCCTTTTACAATAACTAAATTTTACAACAAAACAAAATGCGAGCAATGCCGCATCGAAAGGAAGTACCATGCGCAAAGCTCTCGTTATCATTTTGTTGCTGCTCATTTGCACAACTACCGAGATTGTTTTCCGAGGCTGCGCAGAAACACACATTGACTTACGCGAACCAATCTATCTGGTAATAGAAGAAAGTTTTTGGTCTGGCTGTGAATATGACCCGGAAAATGAAGAGGCTTGCCGGGCATCACGGATCAAAGAAATTACCGATGGCGCCAACGAATGGTTTAAGCATTTTAACGATGCTGCCCAACCTAAAATAGTAATTGTTTATTCAGAGGCAGATCTGCCCTTTCTTCCGGAAAACGAACCTATCCATGTAAAGATCCAAAATAATACTTGTGGGTTTAATCTGGTTAAAACCCGCACTACTCTGGCATGCTACCAGGAAAAATATTGGTCACGACCGGTAATTACATTCTATTTACCGGACGATATTTCTGCTGCCATATTTGCCCACGAACTGGGGCATGCCTTTGGCCGAGGGCACATCGACACGTCAAAAGACGTTTATTCAATCATGTCATACACGCATGATTCCGGTCATGTCACACCTACAGACATAAAAATACTTTGCGAAATGCACCCGGAGTGCCCGCCTCACGAAGACACCTGGTGTCAGGGCGGATTCTGGGATAAAGATCGCTGCCCGTCCTCTTCATATGAGGAAGGGGAGAGAAATTTTAAAACTAAACATCATAACTTGTATAAATAAACCCGGTCTGTCCCACCTCTTCAGGGGTGGGACTTTTTTTTGAGTTTGAAAAAATACCCAGGTGTGCTACCCTAAATTACATAGTTCGTTGACAATCAAATGACCGCGCAAAAGGAGTAACTATGCGCATCAAAACCACAGTGACATTTTTTATCCTTAGTTTTTTAGTTGGAATGGGTTGTTGCAAAAACAATTCAGAATTCACAATTACCAACATAAATACTAATGAAAAAACTAACTACCAAAACTTGCATGAAATTATCTACTTGATGCTGGACCCAAGTTTGTGGGTTGATTGCGATAAAAACCCCGCAACCTCCCGGTCTTGCCGGCAAGATAGAGAACTCATTATTGTGGCCGGCACTACTGAGTGGTTCAAACATTTTCCGGAGACCTACCGACCCCGAGCAAAAATTGTTTTCTCACTAGACGAAGTGCCTGCCGATGCGGTAAACAGACCTATTCATGTAATTATGGATACTAATGGCTGCAATTTGGCGGATAATGAACAGCACCCGGCTTGCTTCTCCTTAGACTCCGGTTACCCAAAAATTGTTTTTGCCGAATCGGGGGCGTTTACCATTCCTACGGCAGCCCACGAATTTGGCCATTCCTTAGGACTTAATCATCCTGGTAATGAAAGCACATTCTCAATCATGTCGCCCCACGGCAGGGGAAATATGGTTCTCCCCATTGATATGGTTACGTTGTGCGCGCTGCACAGCGAATGCCCGCCCCACGATGAAACCTGGTGTGAAGGCACATTCTATAACGAATGCCGTTGTCCGTCCGAGTCATTTGAAGACAGCGAGACAAAACATAAAACAGAAAAACTTATTTGCGAATAATCAAGCTGCTCTCTGACCCATCTTTTATTTGTGAAGGGTGGGTCAAAATTTTATAAATTTTTGGCCACAGGATTGACTTTTTAACAATTTTCTGATATAATTATTTATTATTACTTATTGAGATTATATGGACTCAACCGAACAAAACCTAAGCAAAAAAGAACGCCACGAACTGCGCCGCCAAGAAAAACTGGCCACGCGCGAATCTGGCGACAAAAAAAAGAAAACAACACGTATTTTACTATGGTCTTTTATTATTGTTTTTGTGGCCGGCACAGTGGCCTTTATGGTACTACAGGCTTCAAAAAGTCCTACAGCCGAATTTGTGGGTGGAAGCGTAAAACCGGCCGATGCCACTGACTGGGTAAAAGGTGCGCCCCTAAAAGACGCCAAAGTAACTTTAATTGAATATAGCGACTTTCAATGCCCGGCCTGCGGCGCTTATTATCCTTTTGTAAAACAGCTTGGCCAAGAATTTAAAAATGTTTCCATTATCTACCGTCATTTCCCCCTAACTCAACACACCAACGCCAGACCGGCCGCGCAAGCAGCCGAAGCCGCCGGCCAGCAAGGCAAATTCTGGGAAATGCACAATATGCTGTTTGATAATCAAACCGCCTGGTCCGGTTCCGCTGCCCCAGAAGAAATCTTTACCGCCTACGCAAAAACATTGGGGCTAGATACGGCAAAATTTAAAATAGATTCTAATTCCCAAGCGGCCAAAACAAAAATAGAAGCGGACTACCAAAACGGCGCCAGCGAAATAGACGGCACACCAACTTTCTTCTTAAACAATAAAAAAATTCAAAACCCACAAAATTATGAAGACTTCCGAAGCATTATCCAACAAGCCGGTGGCACAATCTAACAAACTGCTGTTTTTCTTTCCAATCTTGGGCGCGGCAGGTTTTGCCGACGCTACTTATCTGACCGTTAAGCATTTTTTGGGCGGGCCAATTCCCTGCTCTATTCTTAAAGGTTGCGAACAAGTTACCACCAGCCAATACTCCACCATCTTTGGCATACCCGTGGCGCTTTTGGGATCTTTTTATTACCTCACAATCCTGGTACTGGCAGTGATCTATTTTGATTCACGCAAACCATCAGTATTAAAACTACTCGCCTGTCTTACTCCGGTTGGTTTTTTAGCTTCAATGGCTTTTGTTTATCTACAAATTTTTGTCATCAAAGCCATTTGTCTTTATTGTATGGTTTCGGCCACTACTTCTACAATCCTGTTTATTCTAGGGATGATTTATCTCGCAAAACAAAACCATAGCTCAAAATCAGAAATTACTCTAGAAAAAATACCGGACTAAGTCCGGTATTTTTTTATTAGAAATACTTTTTTTATTTTATCGCCCTGGCCACAACTTTTACCACACCTTTATCCAAAGGCTGGGGAAGAATATTGTTTGGTTTTAAATTCTTAACGTATTTTGCCAAATTTTCGGCTGCCTTAATTAACATCTCATCGGTAATTTGGGTCACGCCATTATCCAGCGCCCCTCTAAATATACCCGGAAAAGCCAAGACGTTATTTATTTGGTTAGGAAAATCAGACCGGCCACTGGCTACTATAAACGCGCCGCCGGCCATAGCTTCGTCCGGCATTATTTCCGGAATAGGGTTGGCCAGAGCAAAAACAATGGATTTTGGATTCATTTTCTTCACCGCTTCTCTATCTATAATTTTTGGCCCGCTGACACCAATAAATACATCCGCATTTTTTAAAACTCCAACCAAAGAATTATCTTCGGCAAGTTTTGATTTAGCTAAAACAGCCAGTGCCCGTTTGGCGGGATTTAAGTCTGTTCTTCCTTCGTGGAGCAACCCTTTGGAATCACAAACAAAAGTATTTTTAAACCCATACTTTATCAACATCTTGGCCACGGCCGTACCCGCAGCGCCGGCGCCGCTTATTACCACCTTTGCCACGGACTTATCCATCTTTTTTAATTTCATCGCGTTAATCATCGCCGCCAAAACCACCACAGCCGTACCATGTTGATCGTCGTGCATTACCGGAATAGCCAATTCTTTTTTTAGCCTATCTTCAATTTCAAAACAGCGGGGCGCGGAAATATCTTCCAAATTTATCCCGCCAAAAACCGGCGCCAGCCATTTTACGGCTTTAATTATCTCTTCCGTGTCTTGGGTATCCAAACAAATAGGAAAAGCGTCCACACCGGCAAATTCTTTAAACAACACGGCTTTGCCCTCCATTACCGGCAGGGCCGCCTCCGGGCCCAAATTTCCCAAGCCAAGAATAGCCGAACCGTCTGTTACCACGGCCACGGTATTTCTTTTTATAGTATATTCACGGGCCAAAGTTTTATCTTTGCCGATAACCCGGCAAACCTCGGCCACACCCGGCGTATAGGCCAATGATAAATCGGCGCGGTTTTTAATCGCCACCTTACTCCTTACTTCCAATTTACCATGAAATTTTTTGTGCAGTTTTAATGAGTCTTTATATACTTTGTCCGTCATACAATTTTTCTTAAATTATTTCAATAACTTTATTTTTGCTGGTAAATCCTTTTTTTATTACCACTCTAGATTGCGCCACTTTAAAATAATTTGCAATCGCCCGCGCAATTCCTCTGTTGGCCAATCCGTTTTGGGGTGGTTCGGTTACGCAAACCAAAAAATGAGACTCATCTATCTTCTCCACTTTTTCCTCATACGACATCGGTTTGGCTTTGATAAATATTTTCATAATTCTAAGGGTGAGACAAATAAGAAAATTTATTTTCTTATTTGCGAAGCCTGACGAATTAAAAGCTCTGCTTCCAATTGAATTGGCAGCGCCATAATTATCCAGAATAAAAATGACAAATCATTTTTAAAATAAGGCACATCTACCATTCCGTGCACCACCAACACCGTTAACATACCCATTAAACCCGCGCCTACTACAATATTATTTTTTTTAATTTTATTGGCCAGAAAAAAACTATACCCCAGTATTGTTATCATTGCCGACATTCCCACCAACCCGGTCTCTGTCCAAAAATTAATAAATATACTGTGCGGAAAAATTAATCTTTCCATAATTTTATCATTATAATACGGTTTCTGAACTTTTCTAAAAAATTCACCCAAACCCGTGCCTAAAATAAAATTCCGCGGAGATTTACTTAAAAATATTTCGGTATAACCCAAAAGCCTTAAACGATTTTGCCCCGCCTGATCCCGAAACAAAATTACCTGTCGCATAGACGGAATAAGTAGGGCAAAAACTACACCAATTACCGCTACGGCCAGAGCTGTCTTTTTGTAATTTAAAAAAAACAAAAATACCAACAAACCGACGCCCAAACCAATCCAAGTGCCTTGGGATTTGGTAAAAATAATCGCTACTAACGACAAAACTGCCACTACTGCCAATACCCAAAATTTTATGTCGCGGGACTGTTGTTTTGATTTTTTAATAACCATAAAAATCATCAACATTAAAACCGGAGCTAAATATAACCCCACCGCATTGGGAGAACTAAAAAAGGCCGTTACTCTACGGGTTGACTCATCCACCCATTCCGGAGTGGCTATCCCCCAGCCTGTAAACTTTTGCGCGATAGCATAAATACTAATACTTAGAGTAGAAATGGCTAACCCCAAAATTAAATCTATTGTTTTTACGGCGTCTTTCCGGCCAATTAAAATCAAAAACAAAATCATCGGCTCCAAAAAATAAGCGCGCCACACTCCTAAAGATAAAATTAATAAGTCGCTGATTAAGACACTTACGACCGAAGAAATAAAAAATAAACTAAAGGCGATAAACAAAACTTTGTGTTTTTGCATTGCCACCAGGATTTTCTTAAAATCATAACGGATATATTTAATTAGCCAAGCCAAAGATAAAGCGCCGAAAGTTAATTCCAAAACCGTAGACGGCAGCGGCCCCAGCTGAAAACGGATAAGGTACGTGGGCAAAGAAATTATAAATAAAATAACCGCCAAACGAAAATTCTTCCAGGCAAGGAAGAAAAAAAGTAAAAAATAAATTGTTACCAAAATATTTAGCATACTTACCATTTAAACTGCCCATGCTTAAGCATGTAATCAAATTTAATAATATGAAAGGCGATAAATTCATTTTTAATTGTACCGTCCAGGGCCATTTTTAACGCTTTAGCAAATGGAGTAGGCACCACTTGGATTGGAAAATCTTCATCTCCCTTTAGCGGGGAGAAATATAAATTTTTGGCCGCATAAATATGAATATCCCAAATCAAAGTATTACTGGGAGCTTTTTGATAAACTTTTTTAAAAGTCTTTGCTCCAAAACCAGTTTCTTCCCGCAATTCTCTTTTGGCTGCCTGCAACGGCTTTTCTCCTTTGTCCACCCGGCCGGCAGGCAAAAACCAAACATTTTTTCTGGGGCCATGCCGATACTCTTTTATTAACAATAATCTGCCTTTTTCATCAAACGGCAAAATAGTTACTGAATCCGGCCGCACGCAATACTCAAAAAGTTTTTTTTGACCATTAGGAAAAAACACATCTCTTTGTAAGATGTTAAAAATTGTTCCTTTAAAAACTTGCTTAATTGGGCCTAGGCGTTCTTTTTTCATGTATTTTTTCTGGTAAATTCGTGTTTAAAAATATAACTGATAAAGCTGCTGCCGATTAAAGAAAATATGCCAATAAGAACAAAAAGGTGTGTAAAGGAAAAAATTTCGGCCATATACGCCCCAACGGACGCGGCCACGGCTGTGCCCAAACTGATAATGGTGCTATACACCGACCATTCATAACCGGCTTTTTCCGCCCGGATATAACGACTATAAATTACCACCCAACCCGGAAAAGCCAAAGCAGCGCCTAACCCGTATAAAAACTGTAAACTATATAAAATAGAAAGGTTTGTGGCCCAAATATAGCCAAAAGAGACCAAGCTCATTAATATGGAACCGGCAAACAAAGTCCATAATTCCCGGCGATTGCCCGGCTCTTCATCTGTCCATTTGGCGACGATAATTTGCACGACAGCCTTTGTTACCAACTGAATTGTGACTGCTACTCCGATAGCTGTGATGGTGGTGCCCACCACATTTTGCAGCATATACACAGCAAAAATAGGCTGAACTAACCCAAAACTACCGATAATAAATAAGTCTGACAAAATTAAAACGCGTAAAACTTTGTGCATAAAATAGCAGAATTAACACCAAATACCACTAATAGTGTAACAAAAAAATATTCGCTTGTCTATTTAAAATCAGGCTTGAAAAATACGGTAAAAATTGGTATTCTACCTTTCTATAACCAAAATATATGAAGCAATCCTGGCAAAAATTTATTCTGGCTTTACTGGTTGTTTTTTTAGTTTTCCCGACTCTAGTAGCCGCAACACCGGACGAAGACACCAGACTACAACTGGAACAACAATTACAAGATATTGAGACTCAAATTACCGCTCTGGAACAACAACTGAAGACCACTACCGGTGAAAAGAAAACTTTGGCCAACAAAATTAAACAGCTTAAAAACGAACAAGACCGTTTACGTCTGCAAATTAAAGCTACCAACATTAAACTGGGTGATTTAGATAAAAAAATTTCCACTACCGTCAAAGCCATAGAGACCAATGAGGCTAAAATTATACGACTAAAAATAGACTTATCAAAACTGCTGCGTCTATTAAACCAAAAAGACCGAGAATTATTCTTGCTCGGACTTTTGGTGGACGGCGGACTAAATGAAGCATTTGCCGAGGCGGCAAATTACCAAAAACTGTCTACATCTATAAATAGTCTGGTACAAGAATCCAAAAAAATTCACCAGGAACTAAACACTCAACAAACCTCTTACGAAGATCAGCAAGATGATTCTCGCGAACTTCTTACTCTGGCCCAAATTCAGCAAAGCACTCTTGTGGGAAAACTGCAGGAACAAACACAATTATTACAATCAACCCAAGGATTAGAAGCCAGTTACCAAAATCTTTTGAAAGATAGCAAAAAACAGGCGGCTGAAATCAGAAGTCGTATCTATGAATTACTTGGCGGCGGTAAGCAGATTAATTTTGGAGAAGCTGTGGCCATTGCCCAAGCGGTAAATAACCAAACCGGTGTGCCGGCAGCATTTTTATTGGCTATCCTTACCCAAGAATCAAACTTAGGAAAAAATGTCGGCACTTGCAATCGTGTCGGCGACCCGCCCGAAAAAGGCTGGAAAGTAATTATGAAACCGACCCGAGATCAAGAACCGTTCGCGGCTATTACCGCCGAGCTTGGCCGAGACCCGGATGTAACTCCGGTTTCTTGCCCAATGCACAACAAAGACGGCAGCCAGCTAGGCTGGGGCGGGGCTATGGGGCCGGCGCAATTTATTCCTTCTACTTGGATGGGCTACAAAGACAAAGTCAGCGCTTTAACCGGCAAAACTCCGGCTGATCCTTGGGATATTCGCGATGCTTTTATGGCCGCGGGCCTTCTCTTAAAAAATAACGGCGCCGATAGCAGCAGAGACGGACAGTGGAAAGCGGCTATGCGTTATTTTTCCGGAGGTACCAATACTAAATACCGCTTTTATGGCGATAATGTTTTGACACTCACTGCCAAATACGAACAGGATATAAAAGACTTGGCACCTTAAACTTTGAAATAAAAAATACCCCGCTCGCCTAGGCGAGCGGGGTATTTTTTTAAGATTATTTCTTTTTGTCTTTTTTTGGTTTCTTTACATTTTTATTCTGCGCATTGTTTCCTTTGGCCATATAGTTAATTAGGTTAATTAAATTATAACATAATTATTATAACATAATTTAATTTACTTTGGAACAAATTTAAGTGAAATTGAATTCACGCAGTGACGCGTATCTTTTGGCGTATATCCCTCGCCGGTAAACACGTGTCCCAAATGAGCACCGCAGGTATTGCAGGTAATTTCTACACGCGACCCATCAGCATCCGGTGTCTTTTTTACCGCGCCGGGGATTTCTTGGTCAAAACTCGGCCAACCGCAGCCGGAATGAAATTTTGCGTCCGAAATATAAAGAGGATTATTACAACGGCGGCAAACATAAGTGCCGGGAACAAAAAAATCATCATACTCTCCGGTAAACGGCGCTTCGGTGCCTTTGTTTACAATCACGCGTTCTTCTTCCGGTGTAAGAGGATTAAGCGGCATAAAATTATTCTTATTTATACGTTCTGATGAATAGAAATAATTTTTCCATCATCAAGTTTGATAATTTTTTGCGCCATTTTGGCATACTGCTCTTCGTGAGTCACCATAATAATTGTCTGCCCTTCCCGGTGCAGCTCTTTAAAAATTTCCAACACTGCGCCCGAAGATTCATTGTCTAAATTGGCGGTTGGTTCGTCGGCAAATAAAATTTTTGGATGATGAGCGATAGCGCGGGCGATACTTACTCTTTGCTGCTCACCACCGGAAAGATGACTTGGGACACCGCTTAAACGATGACCGAGCCTTACTTTGGATAAAGCTTCGGTTGCTTTGGCATAGGCTTGGGCCGGAGTCATATTTTGCATTAGCAGTGGCAGGGCAACATTTTCCAGCGCGGTTAATTCCGGCAAAAGAGCATAGTCCTGAAATACAAAACCTAAATTAACCAAACGAAAAGGCCCTTTTTCTTCGGCTGTCATTAGCTGGGTATCACGGCCATCAACAATAATTTCTCCGCTAGTCGGTTCATCTAGTAAACTCATTTGATAAAGCAGCGTGCTCTTGCCCGCGCCGGATCTGCCCATAATAGCCACAAACTCCCCGCTCTCGGTCTTTAAATCAATCCCTTTGAGCACTTGAGTTTCCTTATCACCATCACGAAAAGTTTTTGTCAGATTTTTTATTTCTATCATATTAGTTTCTTCCCAAAATTGAATCCAACGTATTTTTACGGACAATCATCCGGGCCGGAATATACCCGGCAACCACAGTAGCCAACACCAACAAACTCATCCGCACCATTGTTTGATCAAGTGGCGCCACCAAAATACCGTCACTAAACGGAAAATCTATTGGGTGAGCGATAAAAGCCGGCACCAGCAAGCCATATACCAATACAAGCCCGATAGCCGACCCGCAAACCGCGTAAAAAATAGACTGAAAAATATAAGAGATTTCGATAGCTTTTCCATCAATGCCGATTCCTTTTAAAATCCCGATAAACTTTCTTCTGGTAAGAGCATTAATAAATATCACAATGAAAATTGTGATAGAAGCTACCACCAAACCAATAGAACTGAGAACATTCCCCAGCATGTTAAAAGTATTAATAATATCTTTTAAAAATTTCGGTTGAGCATCAATATACGTTTGCACCTTAGATGAGTTATCAACACCGCTTAAAATTAATTTTTGTTTTACCAAACCTACATCTGCCCCACCTTTTAATTTAACGGCAATTTGCCCGAAATTACCATCATCTCCAATTAAGTTTCTAGCTTCAGAATCCACCATATATATACCTCTGCTCACATTATCAATCTTACTTTTCAGCACGCCTTTTACAACTACTTCTCTTTGCGCCCCATTAATAGTAAGCCTTAATTTTGTGCCCACATAAACGTTTTTAAGGGTAGACAAGTCAGCGTTATCAATCGTTAAGTAACGGTCCAAAAGAAAATACCCGATAATAATCTTGTCATAATCACCTGGCTCTAAATAAGAACCTTCTATAATATGAGAAGCCAATCCGGTTAACTCATCTTCCGCGCTCGGATTAATTCCAACCAACTGGCCGGAAGCTATGTTTGCTTTATCGGTTTCTCTTTTTGTCTGATAATTAGCTTCCAAAGTAACACCTTTGGTAAATCTGGGACTGATAAACTCTACTTCGGGAGTATTTTTTAAAATTTCCAAAATATTATTACTATTCTCTATGTAATCTTTATTGCTCAAGTTAGAAATTAAAATATCGCCGGTATATTGGTCATGCCAGCCATTTATAGAACCTTCTATCAACCCAACCAAAACCCCGCTCACCACCACCAAATTAAGAAATGTGAGTACCATCACAAAAACAATCAGACTGGTGGTCCAAAGGCTGGCTCGTTTAATTTGTCGTATGGCCAAGAAAAAACCAATACGGATATTTAACCAGGAAAACATACTTTCTACTTAGCTTCTTCTAATACCACCACATCGCCATCTTTAAGACCGGAAGTAATTTCTATCTGCCCAAGAGAAGAAACACTGCCTGTTTCCACTTTTTGTTCAATACTGGCATTGCCATCTTTAATTTTAACAAATTTTTGTCCATCTTTATGGATAACAATTTTCTGCGGCACGGCAATCACATTAACTTTCTTTTCGGTGGTAATCAAAATATTGGCTGTCATGCCGGATTTAACGCGCGCATCCTGAGAATTAAATTGCAGTACCGTGCGATATGTAGAAACGCCGTCTTGCAAAGTTTCTGCCGGATCAATAGAAACTATTTTTACATCAAATGGAACGCCTGCGCCATAGGCATCCAGAGTCACAACTGCCGGATTACCAACTTTTATAAGAGGGACATTTATCTCCGCCACATAACTTTCTACCTGAAAAGCTCCATTGCCAATCATAGACACTTCCGGAGTATTAGGAGAAATAATCTGGCCAACTTTTGCATCCATTCTTGTTACCACACCGGTAAATGGCGCAAAAATAAGTGTCTTTACCAGCTGCGCCTGCGCATTTCCCAAATCTGCTTGCGCCACTTTTACATTGGCTGCCTGAGCATTAATATCGGTTTGAGTTGAACCGGCTTGTTTTAGAGCCAGACTCTTTTGCGCGCTTTCAAGATTGGAAGCGGCGCTTTTCTGGGCGCTCACTGCGGTATTAAGAGCCGAAACTGCCGCATTTATTGTTGTTCGGGCAGTGGCAACATCGGCAATGTACCCGCTGATTGCAGATTGAGTTACGGTTTGAGACGCTGTCGCCTGGCTCAAAGCAGAACTAGCTTCTACAAGAAGAGCGGATATAGTTGCCAGATTTTGCTGCGCTTTTACGGCCGCAGATAACGTATCACTAAAAGCGGTGAGATTGGCATTGTCTGTTTGCCAAACCGTCAGAGTATCCTGAATCGCTAAACGTTTAAATTCAACATTTCTTGCCGCTTGCAAAGCGTTGGTCAAAAAAATTAACTGAGGGTTGGAACTTGGATTGGTCATAAACTGATCAACCTTGTTGCGTACAGCGTCATCTGATTTTGTATAAGCATCTATAATAGCATCAACAATTCCTTGATTTGCTTGCGCCAAAGCAGAGACATCGCTGTCAACAGTGGCCTGCGCCACCGCAATTTCTTCCGGGCGTGTTCCTTGTTGTAAAGATTGAAGTTTTGCTTGCTGTGATTCCAACGCCGCTTGTTTTTGCATTA
>OBEQ010143781.1_pt1 | contig 20312 bp, 16 predicted proteins | sample 1670901 | NCBI WGS metagenome assembly OBEQ01 (sample SAMEA104232315, study PRJEB22302) | groundwater metagenome | biome: forest; feature: aquifer; material: groundwater | place: USA | collected 2011-08-07 | depth 5.4 m
ACCCCGGGTTGACGGTGAACCCGATCGGGATATTGCTGCGACTGTTCGACATCGACCCGCTGACATAGCGGAGATAATAACTGCTCGACCAAACGGTCGTCCCGTTGTTGTAGATCGTCCAGGTTTTGCTAAAGCCGGTGTTGATCGGAACGGAGGGGCCGGCGGGGTACGTCTCTCCGCCGAAGGAGGCGGAGGTGAGGGTCGGCGTCAACGAATAACTTTGAGAGTAAGAAGTGCTGCCGGCGCCGATCGCTTTCGTCGTGGTGAGCGTCGTATAGTTGCTTGCCGTGACGCTTACCGAGTAGGTGTGGTTGGCGGGGAGCGTCAGCGACCAGTTGCCGCTGGAGTTGGTCGTGGTAATCGCCCCGTAGGGACATGAGTTGCCGAAACTGACCGTCGCCCCGGAGACGCCAGCCCCTGATTGAGAGTTGGTGATGTATCCCCCGACGGTTGCGGCGGAGGAGCAAGAAAGCGTCTGGGCTTTGAGCCGGACGTTGATGTCCCCTTTCGAGGTTTCAAGGGGAGGGGCGGATATCGGCGCAGGAACTTCGCCGACCAACACATCGGGGATGTCGACCAGATCTTGTTCAGGCTCAACCGACGGTTCAGAATTAATTTCGGAGGGAACGCCCAGATCCTCTTTGATCGGACCTCCACAGGAGGCTACGAAAAAGAGTGCGGACAAGAACAACCACTTCATTGGACCTTTGGACACTAGATCACCGTGGACCGCTTAGATCAGTCCTTGGGGTGCCGGGTCAAGCGCCATATAAAAGGAGGAGTCCTTATTTCCCCAAAGTGTTAGTAGATTTACTAAATTTAATATATTGACTAAATTTAGTTATCAGTATAATCAGTTATAAATATGAAAGGTTCAATGTTTACAAACCCTTTTAAGCCAGGGGCCGGACATATGCCACCTTATCTGGCTGGGCGACAAGAGGAAACCAAAGAGTTTGAAAGACTTTTAGAACAAACAAGCATTTTGGAAAATATGGTCTTAACCGGCCTTCGTGGAGTCGGAAAAACCGTCCTTCTCGATACCTTTAAGCCTTTGGCCATTAAGGAAAAATGGCTTTGGGCCGGGACCGATCTCTCCGAATCGGTGAGTATTAGTGAAGAGGCCTTGGCTCAGAGGCTGATGACCGATTTATCTGTCGTCACTTCCAATATCGTTATCGGAACCGTTGAAAGGACCGCCATTGGATTCACCCCAAAGACGGAATATCGTCATCAGAAACTCAGTTATGAAACCTTGTTAAATATTTACAAGACGATTCCCGGACTCACGGCCGATAAGCTAAAAGGACTTCTCGAGTTCGTTTGGGCATCCATCAAGCCTCAAGGAGTACAAGGGGTCATTTTTGCTTATGATGAAGCCCAGACCATGGCGGATCATGCGGAAAAAGATCAATATCCCCTTGCCCTTCTGCTCGATGTTTTTCAATCGATCCAGAAAAAGGATATCCCATTCATGCTTGTCTTGACGGGACTCCCGACTCTTTTCCCTAAATTGGTGGAATCGAGAACGTTTTCAGAGCGAATGTTCCGGGTCGTTTTTTTGAAGAGACTTACGGAACGCGAAAGCAAGGAGGCGATTCGAAAACCAATTGAAGACGCCCGCTGCTCCATCCGCTTTAACGATACATCGATTGAGGTTATTGTGAGGGAGTCAGGAGGGTATCCCTATTTTATCCAATTCATCTGCAAGGAAGTTTACGATGCTTTTCTTCAAAAGCTGCATCTCGGCGACACGCCCAATGTTCCGATCAATGAAATTACCCGCAAATTAGACAAAGATTTCTTTGCCGGCAGATGGGCCAGGGCGACCGATCGTCAAAGACAACTGCTGAGTGTGATTGCCACGCTGGAAAATTGCGACGAAGAATTTACGGTTCAAGAGGTTGTGGAAAAGGCGAAGACGTTGCTCCAGCAAGCCTTTGGCAGCAGCCACGCTAATCAGATGCTTTCTTCTCTCATCAACATGGGACTTATCTACAAAAACAGACACGGCAAATATTCGTTTGCCGTTCCCTTGCTGGGAAAATTCATCTTAAGACAATCAAGAGAAAGTGAGTTTGACTCTTGATTTAAAATTGGTATATAATAAGTACCAATAATGAATCAAGTTAAGAATTTAGAAAAATTGAGTTCTTTGAGTTACTTTGACAAAGAGACGCTCGCCCAGGTGATCGAGGTTTCGGACAACAGTCTCTACGCCAATATCAAAAGGTGGTTGAAAAAGGGGGAGTTGGTCCAGCTGAAAAAGGGTTGGTATGTCACGGAGGCGTATCTTCGCCGCCTGGGCGATCCCGATGCCTACCGCTCTTTTATCGCCAACAAACTTCGTGAACCCTCTTACTTGAGTCTGGAACAGGTCCTCCAAAGGCATAATATTCTGACCGAAGCGGTCTTTGCCTTCACGTCGGTCACCCTCAAGTCAAGGAGGGTGTACAAAAATAAACTGGGCGTCTACTTCTATAGAAATCTCAAAAGCGATTTGTTTAAGGGGTATCGCATCGTTTCGAGAAGCGGTTTTGACATCAAGGAGGCCACCAAGGCCAAGGCATTGTTTGACTATCTTTATTTGAGATTGTGGCGAGTGAAGACGATTGACAAGGAATTGATCCGGTCCTTCCGACTCAATCTGGATGAGGTCTCGCCCCGGGACCTCGGCGAATTTTCCCACTATTGCGAGGAAAGCGGTTTTAAAAAACTCTCGGTATTGCCGAAACTCCTCAGAGGTTTGCGATGATTGAAAAAGAACTGGAAAAAATAGTCCGGGAAGAAAGGGAAAAAGGTTCTCCCGTCGACACGATTCGGAATCTCCTCAAAGAATACCTGCAAGTCTACATCCTTTATTTTGTCTATACCTCACCCGACTACAAAAATTTGATCTTCACAGGGGGGACTTGTCTGCGGCATTTTTATGGATTGGAACGATTGTCCGTCGATCTGGATTTTGATTACACGACAAGACCGGATGCCCGAAAGATGCTGGACCAAATCCATTCTTTTTTCCATCAACGGTACAAATATCAAGATCTTCGCGGATCGCTCAAACAAAAGGGAAACCAGATCCTTTTGAAATTCCCGGTATTGCAAAGACTCGGCCTTGTGAAAGGCGATGAAAGCAATCTTTTGTACGTAAAAATTGATTTGGCGGAAAACCGTTCTGTTTCCACCAACCCCGTGAAAACTTCCAAAAATATTTACGGATTCAATTTTGTCGCCAGGCATTATGACCTGCCCGATCTCATGGCCGGCAAACTCCACGCCATCCTGACGCGACGGCACCTGAAAGGAAAAGATAATCGACAAAGCGTCAAAGGCCGAGATTACTTCGATCTTCTCTGGTTTGTGAAAAAGGGGATTAGGCCCAACCTCCAACGGCTTTCAGACATGTTGTCGGAGGAATTGACGATGGCCGAAGTGGAGAAGAGGTGCGATGAGAAGGTGGCACAATTTGTCGTTCAACATAAAGGAGATTTTCAAAGCGACGTCCTGCCGTTGATCATGAATGCCGATTTTATTGAAGACTATCTGGATAATTATCAGGAAGAGTATCTTCGCTGGAAGCGGCAGTCTTTTTATTTCCTCTGATTCGATTGCAAAATGTTCTTCCGAAGCCGGATGCTCTTCGGGGTGATCTCGACCTGCTCATCATCCCGGATAAACTCAAGCGCCCGTTCGAGCGTGATCGGGAGGATGGGGGTGAGCGTGATCGCTTCGTCCTTGCCGGAGGCCCGCATGTTGGAGAGCTTCTTTTCCTTGCACGGATTGACATTGAGATCCTGCTCGCGGTTGTTCTCGCCGATGATCATCCCTTCATAAACCGGGATTCCGGCGGTGATAAAGAGGATCCCGCGCGGCTCCAGATGAAACAATCCATAGGCGACCGAATCGCCCGTCCGGTCGGAGACCAACGACCCGGTCACGCGGCTCTTGATGTCGCCGCGATACGGTTCGTACGCCTGGACGTAGGAATTCATCAGGCCGGTCCCTTTGGTGTCGGTCAAAAATTCGTTTCGATAGCCGATCAGTCCGCGCGAGGGGATGGAAAATTCCAAACGAACTCGACCGCTTCCGTGATTGACCATGTTGATCATCCGACCCTGACGGCGTGAGAGCTTTTCGGTCACGATCCCGGTGAAGGTATCTTGGATATCGACATACAGATGCTCGATCGGTTCGGTGGCGACACCATTCTCCTCCCGCATAATCACCTTCGGCCGCCCGACGGCGAGTTCGAAGTCTTCCCGCCGCATCGTCTCGATCAGGATCGCCATTTGAAATTCTCCGCGCCCCTTGACGACAAAGCTGTCGGCATTTTCCCCTTCCTCGACCCGAAGGGCGACATTGTGGAGGGTCTCTTTCCGAAGCCGCTCCCAGATCTTTCGCGACTGCACACTTTTTCCCTCGCGTCCGGCGAAGGGAGAACCGTTAATCATGAATTTCATCGAGACGGTCGGCTCGTCGACGGTGATCCGCTTCAACGCCTTTGGGGCGTCTCCGGTACAGATCGTGTCGCCGATCTCCACATTCTCGATGCCGGAGAGAATAATGATGTCCCCCGGCTCGACCCGATCGATCTCGTGCACCTGGATCCCTTCATAGACCTGGAGATTGGAGATCTTGAGCGGGCGGATCTGCTGGTCCCGAGAGAGACAAACCAGGTTGTCGTTCTTTTTCGCCGATCCGTTGAAGACACGCCCGATCGCGAGTCGTCCGAGGTAATCGGAGTAAGAAAGGTTCGTGACCAACATTTGGAACGGGCTTTCAGGATCATAACGAGGGGCAGGGACTTCTTGGACAATGGTATCAAAGAGCGGGGCCAGGTCGGTTCCGCGCCCTTCCAAGGTCGCTTGGGAGATCCCTTCCCGGCCGATGGCGTAGAGGACGGGAAATCCGATCTGGTCGTCGTCGGCGTCGAGATCGATGAAGAGGCTGTAAACTTCGTCCAACACTTCTTTGGGCCGGGCATCCTTGCGGTCGATCTTGTTGATCACGACAATGATTTTCAGGTGTGCCTCGAGGGCCTTTTTCAGGACGAAGCGGGTCTGAGGCAGCGGTCCTTCCGAGGCATCGACGAGCAAGATCGCGCCGTCGACCATCTTGAGGCCGCGCTCGACTTCGCCGCCAAAGTCGGCGTGACCGGGGGTGTCGATGATGTTGACTTTAATCCCTTTCCAATGGATCGCGCAGTTCTTCGAGGCGATCGTGATCCCTCGTTCCCGCTCGAGATCCATGCTGTCCATCACCCGCTCGGCGATTTCCTGATTTTTCCGAAAACTTCCCCCCTGTTGGAGCATGAAGTCGACAAGGGTCGTCTTGCCGTGATCGACGTGGGCGATGATGGCGATATTCCTCACCTTGGGATTGTAGGATGGAGTCGTCATGGGAGGGGGACCTTGACCCTATTTCCACCGAGAAATCCAGTGGAATTACTCCTCTTTGACCCGTTCGGCCGAGATGACCCCCTTGATCTTCCCGAGCGCCTTGATGAGCTGATGGAGATGTTTGAGGTCGCGGATTCCGACCTCGAAGGTGTTGAGCGATTTCTGGTCTCCGATCGAACGACAGGTCGCCTGGCTGATGTTCACCCCCTCGGCGGAAATCGACTTGCTGATGTCGGCCAAGAGTCCCGGTTTATCGACACAGACGACGCGGATCTTGGTGGAACTTTGCGTCTTCGACTTGAGATTCCAGGTGGCTTCGATGCGACGGGCCTGATCGGTCGCCAGGACCTTGCTGCAAGAAATCGAATGGATGCTCACCCCTCGTCCCCGCGTAATGAACCCAACAATGCTGTCACCGGGAATCGGATTGCAGCATTTGGCGATCGAGACCAGGATATCGTCGAGGCCGCTCACCTTAATAGCGCCCCCCGTTCGATCGAAGGCCTTTTTGAAGATTCGGGCGATGGGTCCCCTCTTCTTTTCGAGCTCCGTCAGCCTTTCCTTGGGAAGGAGGACGGAGAGGATCTGATTCACCGAAAATTTGCCGTACCCCAAGAGGGTATAAAGGTGGTCCTCCCCCTTGATCCCGCGCCCCTTCATGAAACTTTCGAGTCCCTCCTCCTTAAAAGCCTGGGAAAGGGTCAGGCCGTAACGATCGAGCTGTTTTTCCAAAACCTCCTTCCCGATTTCCTTGGCTCGCCCGCTCTCTTCATCCCGCGTGTATTCCCGGATCTTGGCCTTTGCGCGGGAGGTCTGGACGAATTTGAGCCAATCTTTTGACGGGTTGTGCCCCGCCTGCGTAATCACCTCGACCGTGTCGCCGCTCTTCAGTGGGTATCGGAGCGGGACCAAGCGGCCGTTGACCCGCGCCCCGACGCATTGGTGTCCCACCTCGGTATGGATCGCATAGGCGAAGTCGAGCGGCGTGGAGCCGGTCGGAAGTTCCCGAATATCCCCTTTGGGGGTAAAGACGTAGACATCGGTGGCGAAGAGATCGAGTTTGACGGTGTCGAGATATTCGGCGGGATCGGAGAGTTCCTTCTGCCATTCGAGGAATTGGCGGATCCATCGGAACTTCGCCTCATCCTTCATGTCGATCTCGCCCCCTTCTTTGTAGCGCCAGTGCGAGGCGATTCCCCATTCCGCGATCTCGTGCATCTCCCGGGTCCGAATCTGAAACTCGATCCGATGGCCATGGGGACCGATGACGGTCGTGTGGAGCGATTGATAATTATTGAGTTTGGGCATCCCGATATAATCTTTGAATCGTCCGGGGACCGGCTTCCAGAGCGAATGAATAAGGCCGAGCGCTTCGTAACATTGAGGAATGCTTTGGACGACGACGCGATAGGCGATCAGGTCGTAGACTTGATCGAACTCAAGGCTGTCTTCCTCCATCTTTCGATAGATGCTGTAGACATGCTTGATCCGGGCCTGAATTTCCGCGCGCAGATTGTACTCCCCCATCTTTTTGGAAAGGGTTTCCTGAACCTCTTCCATCAAATGATCGCTCTTTTTTCCCAAGGCGGCGACCCGTTCGCTTAAGTTTTGAAAAGTGTCGGGCCGCAGATGTTTGAAGGAAAGGTTTTCGAGCTCCGTCCGAACCTCCTGCATGCCGAGGCGTCCGGCGATCGGGGCATAAATATCGCGGGTCTCTTCGGCGATCTTGATCTGTTTTTCCTCCGAAAGGTATTGCAGGGTTCTCATGTTGTGGAGGCGGTCGGCCAACTTCACGAGGATGACCCGAATATCCTCCGCCATCGCCATAAACATCTTTCTGAAATTCTCGGCCTGCTGCTGTTCGCGCGAAGAGAATTGAATTTTTGAAAGCTTGGTCACCCCGTCCACCAGTCGGGCGATCTTGTCGCCGAAAATTTGGGCCACCTCATCGACCGTCGTCAGCGTGTCCTCGACCGTATCGTGAAGGAGTCCCGTCGCGATGGAGGGGGGATCGAGATGCATTTTGGCCAGGATGTTCGCGACCTCCAGAGGATGGATGAGATAAGGTTCGCCGGAGCTTCGTGTCTGCCCTTGATGAACTTTCGCGGAGAAGACGTAGGCCTTTTTGATCAGATCGAGGTCGGCCTCAGGATTGTAACTGTGGATTTCATCGAGAATGTCTTCTAACCGAATCATTCGCCCTTTTGCCGTACCTGAAGCACGATTTTTTTCAATTCCTCGTAGGCGCGGTCCAACTTGTCATTCACCATAACATAATCGAACTTATCTTTCTCCTTCAATTCACGTCGGGCGTTTTCGATCCGGCGTCGGATCGCCTCTTCGGGTTCCGTGTGGCGGTCTCGCAGCCGCTTTTCGAGCACCTCCAGCGAGGGGGGTTTCAGGAAGATCAGGCAGCTCTCGGGGAACGCCTTTTTGAGGTTCAGCGCCCCGCGGGTATCGATGTCGAGAATGACGTCGCCCCCTTTTTGTCGGCACTCCAAAAGGGGAGGGAGCGGGGTGCCGTAAAAGGAACCATGGACCTCTTCCCATTCAAAGAAATAATTCTTCCGAACCCTTTCGCGAAAGGAGGCCTCGTCGGTGAAGTGATAATCCAGATCGTCGGTTTCGCCGGGCCGTTGAGGGCGCGTGGTCCAGGAAACGGATCGGACAAGATCCGGAAAATCCCGCAGGAGGTTGTTGACCAGCGTCGTCTTGCCGGCGCCGGAGGGGGCCGAGACGACAAAAAATTGACCGAGTCGTTTACTCAACGTTTTGAACTTGTTCCCGAATTTGTTCCAACGCACTCTTAAATTCAATCGCCTGATGGGTGACTCGGATTCCCTGGGATTTGGAACCGATCGTGTTGATTTCCCGTCCCATCTCCTGGGCGAGAAACTCGAGCTTTCGGCCGATCGGTTCCTTGTGATGGAGTTGTTTTCTGAATTCTTGAAGATGGCTTTTGAGCCGAACCAACTCTTCCGTGACGTCGCCGCGGTCTTTGAGAAGCGCCTCCCCCTGGAGAAGTTGTTGTTTCTGAATCTTCTTTCGGTAATTCTCTCCCATCTTATTGGTCTGTTTCTCCAGGGAAACAACAAGGTGACCGAGGTGGCGGATCAATCCCACGAACCAGCGTTGCAACTGCGCCCCCTCGCGACCCCGCATCTGTCGGAGATTTTTCATCCCCTCGTCGACGATCCTCAGCAAGGGGCGACGGAGGACGTCGGAATCTTCCGAAGAGGATCCCAGCGAAAAGGTATTTCGGCAGGCCAAGAGATCGGAAAGGGTCGGTTCTCCCGAGAGCCTCAGCTCTTTCTGGATTTTTCTGAGGAATTGATGCGATTTTTTCACTAGGGCAAGTTCCTTTTTCTCGCGATCCTCGGCTTCCTCCCGAAGAAAGAGGTCGAACTTCCCGCGCGAGAAATATTGCCGAATCTTCCGGACAACCTCCGGTTCGAATCGCGAGAAACGTCCTGGAAAGCGGAGATTGACCTCGCAAAAGCGGTGATTGACCGAGCGGGCCTCAACCACGATGTGGGTATTGCCTACTTTGCCCCGAGCGATGCCGAAACCGGTCATTGAATGCATAAAAAATTAGGCCTCGTAACGAATCTTTGTCGACCCGATCGTGATGAGATCCCCTTTTTTCAGGGTCTTCGACTCGACCTCGGCCCCATTGACGTAGGTCCCGTTCCGACTGACCAGATCGAGGATGCCGACCGTACCGGACCCATCGTAAAAGAGCATCGCATGGAGGCGCGAGACGATGCCGTCCTGGAGTTGAAAATCGGGACCGCGAATAAAGTTGCCGATCGTTTCCTGCCCCTCCACACTTTTCGGCGCGGCCGGTGATTTTTGAAATTGCCGGGCGAGATACTGCGTGACCAGCTTCTTATGGGTGTCATCCAGATGAATGGACGCGTCGACCGCGAGGACCCGGGTACGTTCCATGTCATCCAACGACCGGCCGATCGCGCGACAGGTCCCTTTGACGAGTTCAACTTTTTCCCCCTTATTTTTTCCCTCGACGACGCCGAAGACCGCCTTTTCAGCGCTCTTAGAAAAAAGATCGATCTCGCTGGTATGTTCTCCGCCTCGAAGCGGCACCGACTCCTCCGGCAGCATCACCGGGACGCCGTTCCGGATCGGATAGGCGATGTGACACGCCTGACAGACGAGACCTCTCCCATCATCGGTGAGGGTCACTCTTTGTTGACACCTGGGACAGGCTAAAATTGCGAGGAGTTCACTGTCGAGCTTTTGAACCGAGGTCGCCATTATTCCATCTTCAAGGGACCGGCATATTTCTGGTTGTAGAGGGTGATGACCCGAGCGGTGAGGTCCTCCTTGGCCTTCGCATAGAGGACGGCGTCCTGAGAGATCTCCACCACGAGGGTGAATCCCTCTTTTTGACCGAGCTCCGCCACGATCGACTTCAAATTCTGCAAGATCTGCCCCGTCATCTTGGCCTCTTTGGAGACCAGTTCATCCCGATAGCCCCCCATGCTCTTTTGAAGCTCCATGAGCTTTTCGTTGAAGGTCTTTTGTTTCGTCATCAGGGCGTCCTGCGACAGGACCGATTTCTGCTTTTCGACCTCTTCCTGCATCTTCTTCAGTTCGTCCTGTTGGATATTGAGCTTCTTTTGTTTCTGATCAAATTCCGACTTCAAGGCCGCCTTCGCCTTTTTCCCTTGCTCGACCGAATTGATCGCCTGCTGAAAATTGACGACGCCGATCTTGAGATCGTCCGAGTAGGCGGGTTTGGCGACCAAGAAAGATGCGGCAACGATGACGCTGAGACCGAGAAGAAAGGCGTTTCTTTTCATTTCAAGTTCCTCCTTAAGAGTGAAAAATATCCCAGAGGGTATTAATGGGATTCGAAGGGTGAAAACAAGGGGAAAATCGAACCCTGTGGTTTCCACTCTTTAATCCAGTTGAGGTGAACAATTTTCTGAGCAGGAACCTTGAGGATTTTTCTTTTTTTCAGACGAGAGAGGCGAGAAGCAGGTGAGGCAACGACCCTTTTCATCTGAGTTATCCTGAAGAACCGTACGTCCTATGTCAAGAAGTACGTACGGTCTAAAAAAACTCCCGATCCGAGGCAACCTTTCTCCGGCACGGTCGATAAGGGGAGCGTGGAATTTAAATCGCTCGATCTTGACAAAAATGGCACCCTCACCGTCGAAGAGGTCAACGATGTCTTAGGATGGTATTTGGCGGAAACGGTCCTTTTGTCGCCCTCGGATAAGGCGGCTGTTCTCGATCAGCTTCAACAGCACGAAGCCTGGATCAATTTACTGGAGGGTCGCCAAAAAAAGGATCCGGCTCACCGAGGGACTTCTCTCAAACTCACCTCCCCCAAGAACGAAATAACGAATCTCTATATGGGTCTGAGGCACGACGGTCGCGTTTATTATCGGGATCAACTGGCGCATTTTAAAAAAGAATTGGAGAGCGATCGGCGGGAATCGGGTTTCTTTTCGATGCGGATTCCTACAGCGATGGAGGCCTTGCAGTTGGCGGAATTGACGAAAGTCTGGAGGGACCTGGATCAGGTCGACAGTCACGTTGGCGTCATCCAAAAACAATTCGACCGATGGCGCCATTCGCACAACTTTCCTCCGCCGCCCCCACCCCAACTTCTTCAGAACGGCGATGACCTGAAAAAGGCGCAAGATCAGATGGAGGTGATCAAGGGCCGTGTGAAGATAGACAATGAAGAGATGAAGGAACTCGTTCTCAACGGTTTGGACCTTCTGGCCCAAAGCCCGACCGGGGCGAGGCTTTTGCAGGAATTAGCGGAGGGTGGACTTTTGTCTCAATTCACCATCGTCTTGTCTCCCGCAGCGTCCGGCGCCGAGGCCCCTTCTCACTTCGCTCATTACAAGAGAAATACCAAAGAACTGGAGATCAATCGAGAGGCGATGGAGGCTGCGATGGGAGATGGAGAAGACCTGTCCGGCGACTTCGCCGTCATGCTCGGGCACGAATTCTACCACGTTCTGAGATACCGTCTCGACGGGAATGACGCGTTTTTGACCAGCGGGGAGGAAACGATCGCCTACGGCATCATGAGTTTGATCTATTTCGAGCTGGGGACGGAAACGTTTCTTTATGGGACTTCTTTCCTGATCCCTCCTAAAAATCTCTATTCCTCTGTATTTCAGGTTTATAGCGGCCTCTATGGATGCGGTCTTGATCCTTCCGTCTTTCTCAAGAATGAGTCCGGTTTCAAAGACCCGGAGTGGCAGGAGAGGATCGAAAACGGATGGAAGAAAAGGTTCCCGGACGACGATCCGGACATGCTCACGCTCGATTTTAGTCTCCCGGACGAAACCATCGAATTCGTGCCTTTTGTGATGGGCCTCTCCCAAAGAAATGGAACCGGGAAATCCATCCTGGCGAGCGTTCCGGAAATTCCCAAGAGCCAAGAAGGGCCGGATACCCCGGAAGAGGCCCGAGCCATTCGCGATGCGATCCCGTTCGGCCACAACCTGGATGATTACGAGGTGCAACAAGCGACCCTGACCCTGGAGGGAAGGCCTGATTTGAGAGACATTGATTACGAACATTTGAAAAAGCTGATCGCTCAAGAGATCGACTGGAGCAAAGAATAGGTTAGAAAAAGCTCCCGATCGTGAAATTGAAGACGACTGAGTCTTCATCCGCTTTTTTGGAGATGGGGATGCCCCATTCGAAGCGGAGGGGGCCCAAGGGGGAGTGCCAGCGGAAGCCGAAGCCGTAGTCGGAGCGGAGGTCGGTGACGGAGAAGTTCTGCTCTTCGGAAAAGCTGTTTCCCGTGTCGACGAAGGTGACGAAGCGGAAGCCCGCCGGGTCGTAGATCGGAAGTTCAAGTTCGAAATTCATTTGAAACATCTTGTTGCCGCCGAAGACGAATCGGTTGTCTCCCCCCTGCGGACTGTTGGGAATCTGGACGGCGGGGCCGATCGAACGGAGAAAATAACCTCGTAAGGAATTGACGCCGCCCATGAAGAATCGCTCGAAGAGCGGAACCGGCAGCGTGTTCAGGCTCGAGATCTGACCGATGTTTGCATTGAATTTGCCGACGATGCTCTTCCAGAGAGGTTGATAGTAACGAAAGTTTTCGATCACTCGGAAAAATTGATTATCTCCGCCGAGACCGGCGAATTCGGTGGAAACGCTCTGATACATCCCGTGCGAAGGAAAGAGCCGGTTATCCCGGGTGTCCCGGGTGAGGCTTAAATTCGAAGCGGACGTCAGGCCGGAGATGTTTTGGGTAAACTTGGCCGGGACGGTGGTCTGAAAATCGCCGACGTTGACATCCTCGATCTCATAACCCATCCGAAAGGTCGAACTGTCGAAGATCCGATGGCCGAGGGAGAGATTTCCGCCGAACGATCGACGGTCGAAGTCGGTGTAGGAATTGACCGTCCGAAATCCCGAAAGTCCGAAGATCCAGTTTGAATCCAGAAAATAGGGATCTTCGAATGAAAGGACAAAAAGCTGCCTCTTCGAAGAAAGTTCCAGGGAAAACTGGCCGCTGACGCCGTAACCGAAGAAGTTCTGCTTGGCGATCGAGGCGGTGAAGATAAAGTTTTCAACCGACGAGAATCCCGCGCCGATCGAGAAGGTCCCGGTCGGTTTCTCCTTGACCGAGACGTTGATATGGATGCGATCGTCCCGGGAACCGCGGGGGGTGGCGAAATTGACCTCTTCGAAATAACCGAGCGCCATGATCCGCTCTCGGGACTGCCGGAGCCTCGTCTCGTTGTAGAGGGTATTCTCTTTGACCAACATCTCGCGGCGGATCACCTTGTCGCGCGTGATCGTATTGCCGGAGATATTGATCTGCTCGATCATCACCTTCGGGCCTTTTTGCGCGAGATAAAGGATGTCGGCCGTTTTTTCTTCGTCGTGCGGCTGAATGACCGGGTTGACGTTGGCAAAGGCATAACCCTGATCCCCGTAAAGTTGGGCGAGGAGACGGAGGTCTTCTTCGACATCTTTCCGGGCGTAGGTCTGGCCCGACTTGGCCTTGAATTTCGAAATCAGTTCCTCCTTGGTGGTCAGGATGTCTCCCTCAATCCCGACGTTTCCGATCTTGTATTTTGTCCCTTCCACGACATGGAAGGTGATGGTGACCCATTGCCGGTCGCGCGACAGATAGATCTTCGGAAGATCGATCTTCACCTTGAGATATCCGTTATTTTGGTAGTGATAGGCGAGGAGGGCACTATCCCTTTTGAGCATCTCTTCCTGATATTTTCCTTTGCTCGTCAGCCAGGACCAGGGGCCTTTCGCCTTCGTCTGGATTTTCTTTCTCAGTTCGCGGTCGGAGAAAACCTTATTGCCGATGAAGTTGACTCGTTGGATGCGGACCGGTGAGCGTTCGTTGATGTTCAAGACCAGTTCTTGGTCGGAGGTCCCGGAGATCTTCTTGAACTCCGGTTTGACCTCGGCCAGATAGTACCCTTCCTCGGCGTAATGTTCCTGAATCTTCCGGACGGAACTTTGAAGTTGAGCCGCATCGAGCGGTTTGAACGGCTTCACCTCGATCAACTCAAAGAGCTTCTCGTCTTTGACCTTTTTATTTCCGGCGAAGGTGATCTTCCCGATCCGGGTCTTTTCCTCGACGACATAGGTCAGTCGAATCCCTTCCGGAAGATGGGTCCTCTCAACCTGGATCCGATCAAAGGCCCCCAATCGATAGATTTTTTCAATATCCCGCCGGGTTCGCTCCTCGGAAAAGGGCATCCCGACCCGGCTCTCGATCGTCCCCAAAATAACCTGCGTTTCGATCCGCTGATTGCCACGCACTTGAAGATTTTGAATGACCGTTTCGGCCCACAAGAGACGCGGAGCGAAAAGGCAAAGGAGAAGGAAAACAAATCGTTTCATCATGCTCTGGCGATTCGGCCATCCTCCAGGTGGATTGTTTTGGGAAAACGGGTCGCGACGGAAGGGTTGTGGGTGACAAGGACGAGCGCCATCTTTTGTTCCTCGCGAAGGGAGAAGAGGAGATTGAGAAGGGCTTCTCCCGTCTCATGGTCCAGATTACCGGTCGGCTCGTCGGCGAAAAGGATGCGAGGGGAGGTGACGACGGCCCGGGCGACGGCGACCCTCTGTTGTTCTCCCCCGGACAACTCCGCCGGAAGATGGTGCGATCGAGCCGACAATCCCAATCGCCCGAGCCATCCCTCCGATTTCTCCCGGCTCAAATCTTTTGATTCGCCACGGATCAAGAGAGGCATCATCACATTCTCCAGGGCGGTAAACTCCGGCAGGAGATGATGAAATTGAAAGACAAAACCGATCGCCTCGTTTCGGAGTCGGGAAAGCTCGCGGTCTTTTTTCGCATAAAGATCTTTTCCTTCGAAGAGGACCTTTCCCTCCGTGGGGGGATCGAGTGAACCCAAGAGATGGAGCAGGGTGCTTTTACCGGCTCCCGAGGCGCCGACAATGGCTATCATCTCCTTTTCCTCGATGCGAATATCGATCCCTTGGAGGACGCGCGTCTCCACCCGCCCGATCCAAAAAGATTTTTTCAATCCCTGACCTTCGAGGAGCATTCTCTTTATTTCCCCTCTAGCAGCACGCGGGTCACCGGAATTTGAGAAACCCGTTTGAGCGAGATGACGCAACCGATCCAGACAACGATCAGCGCCCCCGCGGCGACCCCGAGGCCTTCCAGCCAAGAAAAGGCGACCGGGAGGTGGTCCACAAAATAGATTTCAGGGGCCAACTCGATCGGTCTCCACTTTTCAAGAAAAAAAAGGAGACTTGCCCCGAGGGCAAGACCCAGGAAAACGCCGGCGCACCCTATCAAAAGCCCGTCCAAAAGAAAGATCTTTCTCACCCGGCGCCAGGAGAACCCCGCCGCACGGAGGATCGCCACTTCGCTCCTTTTTTCCAAGAGGAGCATGATGAGAGAACAGAGGATATTGAGGGAGGCGACGACGACCATCACCCCCATCAGGATTCCAAACAGGATCTTCTCGACCTCCAACGCCCGAAAGAGATTCTCATTCAGCTCCCGCCAGGTGAGGAGGACGTAGGGATAATCAAAATCGGCCCGGAGTGCCGCCGCCCACTCTTCCGCGCGATCGGGATCGTCGAGCCAAAACTCGACCCCCGAGACCCGCCCCTTTGTTTGAAAGATCTCTTGGGCCGTTTCGATCGGAAGCATGGCAAAGGAAGAGTCGTACTCATAGACACCCGACTCAAAAGTGCCTCGGACCCGGAAACGACGCACCTTCTTGTCTTGGGGAAAAAAGACCCGAAGGGTCGAATCTCGGATCTCCGAGGCGAGGACTTTCCCCAAGATGATTTCCGGCGTGTCATCCCCGCGGAGGCGGGGATCCGGTTTTCTCTCTTGCAAAGTAATTCCCGACAGCCGCCGATAGTTTTCAAAATCGACCCCTTTGAGGACGATTCCGCGGACCGACGAACCGGAAACGACCATTCCCTCCCGATAGATGAACGGCGTCCAACCGCGGATGGTCCCGCGACGGGCCGACGAATAGCGTTGCGTGATTTTCTCCACGAGGCCTTGCGGGTCTTTGATTTCATCCCCTTTCATGAGGACGAGATGCGAATTGAATCCGAGGATCGATTTCTTGATCTCTTTTTGAAATCCCGAGACGACCGAGAGCGAGACGATCAAGGCGCCGACTCCCAAGGCCAGGCCGATGATCGCGATGACGACCGCCAGCGAGACGAATTTTTCGCGCCTGCGGCCGAGGAGAAAACGAATCGCCAAGGAGGTTTCTAAAGAGTTATTCATAGTGCAGGACCTTGACCGGGGAACTCTTTGAGGCCCGGCGTGCCGGATAAAACGAGGCCAAAAGGGTGACGGTCGGGATCAAAAGAAAAATGAGCCAGAGGTCCAGAGACTCGATCCGGATCGGCAGAAATTCGAGATAGTACGAAGTCGGCAGCCGGATCGGATATTTTTTCAAGAGGAGCGCCGCCAAAAGGCCCGATCCTCCCCCCAACAATCCCCCCAAGGCCGCGAGTCCCGCAGATTCCAGGAGAAAAATTTTGCCGACTCTTGCCGCCGAAAGACCGACCGTTCGCAGGATCGCCGCATCTTTGACCTTGTCGAGGACCAAGAGCGACGTCAGGCCGAAGAGGGTGAAAGAGGCGATCAAGAGGATCATCGTCAGCAAAAGAAACATCCCGATCTTTTCCAATTTAAGCGCCGCAAAGAGTTTGGGGTTTTCGTCCCGCCAGGTTTTGATTTGATAAGACTGCATGCCGATCTTATCCCGAAGATGCTGTTGGACCTCTTGGGCGTCGTCGTAGTGATCGATCCAGACCTCCGCTCCGGTCCGCGCCTCCCGGCCGAAGAGCTTGAGGGCGAAAGGGTAGGGGACAACGACATATTTGCTGTCAAAGTCATAGAAGCCGGAATGAAAAGTCCCCGCGACCGTCGCCGATCGGATGCGCGGCAGGAGTTCTCCCGTCGGCCCGACCTCTCCAAAGGGAAAGAGCAGTTTGATCTCGGAGGGAAAGTAGGGACTGATTTCCAAGGAGTCGGAGAGCTCTTCTCCGAGCAACACACCGTCCTCGGTTAATTCCTTTTTCCGATCAATCTTCCCGAGCCGTTCTTCCCGCAGCGCCTCTTTGACGCCGCGGACCCGCACCCCGACCGTTGCGCCGTCGGCAGTTTCTAAAATCGCCTCACCTTCGACGAAAGGAACGATCCGTTGGATCTTTTCATTTTTGGGGTCGATCGATTTCCAGCTCATGGCCTCTTCAGAGAGATCTTCACCCGGCGGTCCCCAGACGACGACCGGCGCCTTGAAACCCAAGACCTTTTGCCGAAAGTCCTGTTCGAAGCCGTTCATGACCGAAGTCACGAAGACGAGCGCAAAGACGCCGGTCGCAATCCCGCTGACGGTCAGAAAGAGGAGAAAGGAGACAAACATCGGCTTGCGACGGGTGGAAAGGTAGCGGCGGGCGATGAGGGATTCAATGATCACTCGTTTTTAATCATTCGGTCGCATGAGGGGAAATAAAATCACATCCCGGATCGACGGCTGGTCGGTCAGGATCATCACGAGGCGGTCGATCCCGATCCCTTCGCCGGCGGTCGGCGGCATGCCGTGCTCAAGTGCCGTAATGTAGTCCTCATCGTACGGCATCGCCTCTTCGTCCCCTTTTTTCCGCGCCTCGACTTGGCTGAGAAAACGCTCTTTTTGGTCGAGAGGATCATTCAACTCGGAGAAGGCGTTCGCGACCTCCATCCCGGCGATGTAGAGTTCGAAGCGGTCGACGATGTCCGGATTTTTGTCGTTCTTCCGCGCGAGCGGCGATTCGTGGGTCGGGAAATCGACGACGAAGGTCGGCTGGATCAGATGGGCCTCTCCGATCTTCATCATCTCCGCATGGGTGACCTTTTTAAAAGGAGGTTTAAAGGAGAGGGGCTTCCCCTGATAGATGCACTCCGGTTTGCCGAAGAGTTGGGTGACGAGGGAGGAGAGGAGTTCTTCGGTCAGTAGGATCAGGTCGTCGTGTGTCGCATAGGCCTGGTAAAATTCGATCATCGTGAATTCGGGATTGTGTCGGGTGGAGATCCCTTCATTCCTAAAATTTCGATTGATCTCAAAAACCCGGTCGAAGCCGCCGACGACGAGTCTTTTCAGGAAAAGTTCGGGGGCGATCCGCAAATAAAGCGGGATGTCGAGGGCGTTATGATGGGTCTTGAAAGGTTTTGCGGCGGCCCCGCCGGCGAGCGTCTGCATCATCGGTGTTTCGACCTCGATGAATTCCCGTTCGACGAAGAAATTCCTCAACGCCTGGATGATCTGAGATCTCTTTTTGAAAACTTCCTGGACCGGTTCGTTCGCGATCAGATCGAGATAGCGTTGACGGTAGCGGATCTCGACATCTTGCAAACCATGCCATTTTTCCGGGAGGGGACGAAGGGCTTTCGATGCGACGATGATTTCCGCGGCTCGAAGGGTTAATTCGTTCGTCTTGGTCCGAAAGAGCGCCCCTTTGACGAAGATGATGTCGCCGACGTCGATCAGCTGGAAAAGTTCAAAGACCTCCGGTGTCCCTTTTTGATCGACAAAGATCTGCAGGGTTCCGATGCGATCCCGAATCTTCAAAAACGCGGCTTTGCCGAAAGAGCGGATGAACATCACCCGTCCGGCGATTGCAAACCGATCGGCAATTTTTTCCAATTTCTCGACCGGCGTTTCTCCGAAGCGATCGAGGATCTCTTTCGTCGTGTGAGTGACCGGCAGGCGATTCGGATAGACGGCGCCGACCTTCTTCTGAAGCTCCTGAAGCCTTTTCAGCCGTTGTTCGTACTCTGACATTTTAGTTGGGGCCCCGTCCGGCCCTGATAGTTGCTATCCGCATCTTTATATTTTTGGCAGGGCCTCCGATGGCCCCAAACCCCGCGCGAATCACTGGCAAAGCCAGATGACTCGCTTGGGCTCTTCCCATGGGATTTCGTATCTCTTACGGAAGAGGTGAAGTCAATACGAAGCGCGTTACGAGGGCCTCTAAAACCATCCAGATGCTAGGCGCCCGCAAACCCCCGACTGAGGCGTACTTTTTGTACGCCGCAGGGAGAGGGGTGCAGTGGGCAACGACGCAGATGGGCGGTTTTTAGAGGCCCTTCATCTTCCTCGGTAAAGGGAGGCGATGGGGAGGCACGCAATGCCGTCGATGTCCCGATATTCTTCTCCAAGATAAAAGAGGTATCCTTTCCTCTTTTTGGCATCGAGATTCACGAACTCTCTCAAATGCCGGACATCTTTCTCGACCGGCCGGGTCGTTGATTTGATTTCAATTGCTCTCAGTCGGTCTTTCTCTTCACCTTTTTCTTCAATGATGAGATCTATCTCAAAACCGGAGCTGCTTTTGTAGAAAAAAAGTTGGTCTGTTTTAATCAGTTTCAGTTTTCTTCTTTTCTCAATCTCCGAGATTACGAAGTTTTCGAGGAGCTGTCCCCGATTGACTTGGACGCCTAAGGCCGCGATCATTCCCGTATCGCAATAGTACGACTTGGAGCCTTTGATATATCGTTTGGCGGGACCATAGTGATGGCCGGTGAGGGTGAACCCCAAAGACGACTGGTAGATGCTGTTCAAATATTTCTTGGTGGAGATGTGGCTCAATCCCGATGCCTGTCTGAAGTTTTCGACCTGCGTGATGCTTCCGATCGATTGGGCATAGTGATTGAGGATCGCTCGAAGGGCTGTGACATCTTCGATGTTGGAGAGGAGACTCAAGTCGCGCGTGAAGTAGGTGTTTTTGTAATTATCGAGGATCGATTGCTTTCGTTCGGCATCGGCTTCCACGACGACTTCCGGAAAGCCGCCGTATTGGAGAAAAGATTCCAAACCCCTTTGCGCTTCCTTGAGTTGAAGAGGCGGCGATTTTTCCTCAAAAATCGAATGGGTCGGCGGCCCCATCGCCTCTCCCCAACAAGAGGGGGGAATCTCCAAGATTTCGATTCGGCCGGCCAGAGAGTCGGCGGACGCATCGAGAAGGCCGATCCGGCTCGACCCGCTCATCATCGCGGCGCACCGCGAAGGCAACCTCCCGCGGCTGGAGCGCTTCGACCGGTGGGGCAAGCGCATCGACGAGCTCCGCTATTGCCCTGAGCAATTGGAAGCGCGGCGGCTGGCGCTGGCCGCCGGCGTCCTGCCGCCCACGCCGTTCATCGAGCGCATGGCGATGGCCTATCTCCTCAATATGTGCGGCGAGGGCGGCGTCGCCTGCCCGCTCGCGATGACCGACGGGCTGATCACCTTGCTCGAGGCCCACGGCACCGCCGAGCAGAAGCGCCGTTGGCTGCCCCTGCTGTCGGACCCTTCTGTGCCGAAGCCGCTGACGGGCGGGCAGTTCGTGACGGAGCGCCAGGGCGGCTCTAACGTATCCGAGAACGAGACCTGGGCCGCGCGCGGCGAGGGC
>OBEQ010274361.1_pt1 | contig 20311 bp, 17 predicted proteins | sample 1670901 | NCBI WGS metagenome assembly OBEQ01 (sample SAMEA104232315, study PRJEB22302) | groundwater metagenome | biome: forest; feature: aquifer; material: groundwater | place: USA | collected 2011-08-07 | depth 5.4 m
GGCTCGTTGCCGGCAAGTCCCGCCACCAAGAGAATCGGTTTGGAAACGGATCGTACATCACGCTTGTGCCGCCACAAACGTCCCACTCTCTGAAATATGAGGTCAATGGGTGCGAGGTCGGTCACGATCAGGTCGAAGTCTAGGTCAAGACTCTGCTCAGCGACCTGAGTGGCAATGAGGATTTTCCGACCGGTTCGACTCCCACCCTCCCCGAAAGTCTTCAAGGTTTGATCCTCCCGCTTCTGTCGCCGATCAGCAGGAAACCGAGCATGAAAGAGAAACACCTCCGTGCCATCAGGCAGGCATTTTCCGATATGGCATCCCTCTCGTTCCAATGGCACCCCGTCTGGAAAGAGTTGGTACAGACCCTGCGCTCTCTGCACCGTATTTACGAGGGCCAGCCCTATGCCGCCGTGCAACAACTGTTCATCGAGTGACGCCTTTATGCTGGTCAGATCAGGCGCGATCTTTTGCAGATGGATGCTCAGTCGCCGCGTAGAATCAGCTTCAAAATGTGTCTGTCCCACCGAGCCTTTATTGAATACGGTTAGCCGTGGATAGTTCGCCTCGGATTCAGGCATTTCCGCACTCACAACTTCCGCCAGCTTGCGACGGATGGATGGCGGCAGAGTAGCCGAGAGGAGAACTACCGATGAGCCAAGAGCTAAAAGCCAACGCAATAGATGAATCAAGAGTGTGCCGGTGTAGGCGTCATAAGCGTGAATCTCGTCAAATACAACCACACGGTTCGCCAATCCCCACAGCCGCACAAAATTGTGCCGCACAGGAAGAATAGTCAGCAGAGCCTGATCTACAGTACCTACTCCATATTCAGAAAGAAGTGCTCTTTTTTTATGGGTAAACCATTCGCCAGCATGAACCTGATCCGGCCCGTCTGGATTGTGAATAGAGGAAAGTCGCAGATGCTGGAAGGTATCGTTCAGGAGCGTTGCGCCATGCAGGAGTTGCAGGTCAAGAGTTCGCTCAGGTTTTAATGAATGGAGGAATTCCAATGTTCTTTCGAACATGGCATTCCCTGTTGCTTTGGTAGGCAGAGCCACATACATACCCCGATGCCCAAAACGCCTCTGCAATTCAAGATGAGCATAAAAAGCCGCTTCTGTTTTGCCCTCGCCCATCGGGGCTTCTAGTAGAATAATGCACGGCTCCGACACATGACGCACCGTATTTTCGACTGCCTGCTGGAGCGGACGTGGTGCAAATGCAAAAACATCTTCGAAAGAGCGTTCCACAAGAGACAAAGGGTTGCGCACCGCCCATCCCATTTCATCCAAGGCATGTTGGGCCTGCGCTCTTTGGTGATTCAACCATGATGATAAATCATTGCAGTCCGCTGATGTGCCAAAGGGAAACCATATTTCATTGGAGCCAATCCAGTCCGCAAAACTTGTGAGACCGGAAAGAAGCATAAAGTCAGGGCCGGAAAGCGTGGTTTTTGAGGGTGCAGCCGAAGGCTGAATCACATCAAGCACAGCATTGAACATATCACGCCGCACACTATCCCATCCTTGGTCGCCCAAGGCCTTACGGTTGCCTCCGAGGTTTTGCAGCTTTATCGGATTACAACGCTCGCCGTGGTGACAACCAACAGCATCTGCCACAAGATCAGCTAATTCTTCAGGCCAGCTGAATTCTACCAACAATTCTGTTAGGGCTACTTGGCTAACGAAAGCATGGTTCAACGAAGTGTCCACTCCCGGAGGAATCCGTAAGCCGGTTGCTGACAACAGTTCCTTGGCACCCTCCCATTTAAGCTGAAATCCAGGACATGCCTTGCCCAAATCGTGGCATGAGATGAGCACAAGAAGCCACGGCTTGGCAGTCTCCCACGGCAGCCCCAGTACTGCCGCCATACGCTGTTGTGTTGCCTTCGGCTCCCTATCAAGAATAGCCTCGGCACTGGCAGCCACATCCAGCATATGAAGAATGAGGGGATGCCATCCAGCATCGCCGTTCTTGCTTGTTTTCGCCCAAAGATTTGTCAATATGTTATCCATTACCTACCTACACTGCCATTTTTTGCCACCACATCCAAACAATGATACGGCAACAGGTGTTACCCCGCCCCATTCTTCTCCGCCTTTCCCCAATAGCGAAAATAGCTTTTTGTAAGCTCCGCAGAATTTTCAGCCATCTTTCTCTCAACCATCCCCTTGGCAAGCTAGAGAAATTATCTTGCTCAATACGCCGCTAAGAAATCCTATTTAATGCCTTTGCGACTACGAGGGGTAACATAAAGGCGGGGCCCATTTGATATTTCGATCTGCAGTCAAGAAAAAATTCATAGTTCCCCTCATAAACCCCAATATAAAAAAATGCCGGCTATTCAACTGCACTATGATACAACAAAAGTTAGAAAGTTGTCTGCGGGAAATCGGGGCAGGAAGTCGACCGGTTAATGAGGGGGGAGTGTTAAAGATTAACTTCTTATCCGGCCTTGAGAAAAGTCTTTATGAGGCTCTCCCTGTCATGAACGCCGCTGGGGCTTAATTTGACTGCCTCCGACTTTTTCCAGTTCTGAAAGAGGTCTATGATCTTGTCGAGCGAATCCTGATGGAGCTGTTCGATGGTCTCCCTGTCGGGGAGGGAAGTGATGAGGTTCCTGTCGATAAAATTCCCTATCCTTTCCCTGTTGAAGACCGAGAGGAAAACCATCCCCTGGAAGATCCTCTTGTTTGTCTTGAAGGAGAAGACGAGACGGTCGAGGGAATTTTCGAGAAAAAGGTCGTTTCGCATCTGGATCTTTCTGTCGATCGCGATGGCCTGGAACCAGTATTTCTTGTCTATTATGCAGTCGGCCTTCATCTCCATCACGGTATGCCCGATGTTCCTCCTGTCGGCCGTATACACGTTGTGGGCAACGGTATCGGCGGCAAGATGGCTCATGTAGCCGTAGACAAAGGCCTTCTGCTGGTCGGTCTTCGACGCCCTGAAGAGATCGAATGCCACATCCCAGCTGTGAGAGCTCTTATGGTCAGGCAGGTACTGCTTGCCGATGATGATGTCCGCCATCAAATTGCCGTAGAGAAAATCCTTTCTGTATCTCCTGAGAACTTCGAGAAGCCCCGCAGGCAGGAGCGGGCTGAGAGAAAAAAGCTCATTACCGAGATAGATATGCGTCAGCGGCCCCCATGCGAAAGCCGCGGCAGGGATCAGCAAAAAAGCTGCGACAAGTGAAATTTTGAATAGTCTCATGCCAGTTCCCTCACGAATTGCAAAAGGAGCCGAACGCCGACGCCCGAGGCCCCTTTCGGAATATAAGGTCTTTCCTTTTCGACCCATGCCGTACCCGCAATATCAAGGTGTACCCATGGCATCTCTCCCGCAAATTCTTTCAAAAAGTATGCCGAAGTCACGAGCGATCCTGTCCTGCCTCCCGTGTTTTTTATATCGGCAATATCGCTCTTTACATATTCTTTATATTCCTCGAAAAGGGGCATTTCCCAGACCCTCTCATAAACCATGTCGCCGCATCTCTTAAGGGTATCGAGCAAGCCCCTGTCGTTGCCCATCATCGCTATAGCTTCGCCGCCGAAGGCTATGGAACACGCGCCGGTAAGCGTCGCGATATCCACGACCGCCCGCGGCTTGAAACGTTTTGCATAACCGATAGCATCGGCCACGACGAGGCGGCCCTCCGCATCGGTATTGATTATCTCCACGGTCGTCCCGCCGACTGCCCTGACGATGTCACCGGGCTTTGTCGCAGACCCCCCGGGCAGATTCTCTGTGGCGGGAAGGAACCCTATGAGATTGATCGGCAGCGCCGCCTCCGATACCGCCTTCATCACGCCCAGAACGGCAGCGCCTCCGGCCATGTCGTATTTCATCTTTTCCATGCCTTCGGCAGGTTTTAAGGAGATGCCGCCGCTGTCGAAGGTGATCGACTTGCCGACAAGCACCAGCGGTGCGTTACTTCCGCCTTTGTAGTGAAGCACGATGAACTTGGGAGGTTCGTGAGATCCTTTCGCCACCGCGAGATATGCGCCCATGCCAATCCTCTGCGCGTCCCTCCTTTCGAGTACCCTCACTGCAAGCTTCCTCTTTCTCAGCGAAAGAGCTGCCTTTGCAAGGTGGGACGGTGTCATGTCGTTCGACGGGGTATTGATCAGGTCTTTTGCGAAAGAGACCGCCGAGGCCATAGTATCAGCCCAGTCGAGTTCCTGCTTCAGGGCCTTCGAGGGTTTCGAAAGGACGACAAGGCTGTCCAACGTCTTCCCGTTCTTTTCCTTCTTATATCGGGAGTAAGTATACAAAGAAAGCAAGGCGCCCTCCGCAAACAGCGAAGGGGAGAGTTTAAAAGAAGAAATGACTTTAGAGGACAATGCGGCCTTCCTCATCCCGTTGTCCCTCAAATAAGCCGAAGACCTTCCCCCTGCCTGTCTTAGCCCCTCGGCAGTGACCTCGTCCTTCTTTCCGAGGCCGGAAAGCAAAATCCATTCGGACTTGAGACCGTCCGGAGCGGGCACCAGGAAGAGCTCATTTTTTTTGCCGCTGAATTTTTTGGAGAACGCCTTTTTGATCGCCTGCTCAACGAACCGGCCGAGATAGTCGTACTGCTTCGCCCCGGCCTCTGTCACGGGAAGGATGAGGGCGTCGCAGGCGCAGTCCCTCTCCCTGAGATCTTTAACGGATATATTCATAAATTACCTTTTAAAATGTCTAATCAGATGAATTACAGCTATAATTTTAGCCTATTCCCCTATAAAATATCCACCCGCCGGACTCTTAGGAGATTGACACATAAATGCCATTTGAACGATTATGGAATATGGAGCAAAATGAGGGCAATCGTGATTTGTCGAGAAGAAGCATCGAGGGGATATTCGGGCTACCCTTTACGGACGGGAACAAGATAACCTTATTAAAGGGGCTGGACTCCTTCACCGCCATATTCGATGCAGTACGAACCGCAAAGGAGTTCATCTGCCTTGCATTCTATATCTTCAGGAACGATGAAACCGGTACCGAACTGGCCGAAATCCTGCGACAGAAGGTGTCGGAAGGCGTCAGGGTCTATATCCTTTACGACCATTTCGGTTCAATAGGCACCCCTGCAGACTTCTGGAAATGCCTCCGTGACTCCGGGATCAAAATACGCGCTTCCCGCCCTTTCAAATGGACCTCGCCGTTCCACTATGTCCACAGGGACCACCGCAAACTCATTATTGTCGACGGCCTCTATGCATTTACCGGAGGTCTCAATATCGCGAATGAATACAGTGGATATCATTTCATAAGGAAAAGGCCCCTGACAAAAAAAAAGGGCTGGAGGGACACGGGCATATTCCTTGAGGGCCCGATAGCCGTGACGCTTTTTGAGGAATTCAGGAAAAGCTGGGAGATATGGAAAGGCGGGGCCATCTCCTCCGTGAGAAATACACCCCGCATCGAGGGAGGGCTTCCGGTGCTCCCGGTCTTCGCAAGTTCCGCCAAAGGCAGACGGAAGATGAGGAAACTTCTCTACTACAGCATCGCCAGATCCCGAAGGAGTATATATCTTACCACGGCCTATTTCACCCCGAGCAGAAGGATGCTCCAGATACTTGAGGAGGCAGTAGCAAGAGGAGTGGAAGTCAAGCTGCTCCTGCCGGGCAGGTCCGACGTCACGGCAGCCTTTTATGCCGCCCGGGCCTATTTTACGAGGCTCATCAGGGCGGGCGTCGGGATATATAATTACGGCGGCGAGATACTTCATGCAAAGACCGCGGTCTTCGACGGTGTCTGGAGCATCATCGGGTCGACGAACCTCGATTTCCAGTCGCTGAGGAGAAATGATGAAGGGAACGTCGGCATACTGGACGAAGACTTCGGGGGGCAGATGTGCGATACCTTTGACGAGGACCTGAAAAATTCGGAGAGGGTGGACCTCGAAAACTGGATTAAAAGGTCCTTCTGCGAAAAAATAAAGGAGCGTTTCTTCTCCCTTTTCAGAAAACGGCTCTGACCGATTTACCCCGCAGGATCATAACACCTTGCACGCGGGATTTTTTTTGAGTGCATCGGGGGCTTCCTTCACCATCCCAGAATTTCTGTTTGTCTAATAGTTGTCAAAACCCTCACCCTTTTTGAGTATAATATTAACTCCGAAAAGCTCATGAATTTTTTTCTCTTTGTCATATCGGCATTTCTGATGGGTTTTGTCGCCGCAATCCCGACCGGCCCGGTCCAGATAGAGGTGATGAAGAGGTCTATCAACGGCCATCTCAAATCATCTCTTATGGTTATCCTGGGCGCCTTCCTGTCGGACATCATCTACGGCGCGATCGCCTTCTACGGCATAGCCCCTTTTCTCAGGGAACGGATGGTGATGGCGGTCTTCTGGCTCTGCGGGGGGGTCATCCTGATCGTCCTGGGCATACTGACGGTAAGGAACAGTCTTCGGGCACACGCGTTCGACCGCAACTCTAAACACCTGAAGAAAAAGCGATGGGCCTTTATCGGCGGTCTCTCCCTCTCCGGGACGAACCCGATGATGGTACTCTGGTGGCTCCTCGCCGCAAGGTTATTCCTTGACGTGGGCTTGATTCACGATTTTACGCCGGAGGTCACGGCCACGTTCCTCATCGCCGGAGGCATCGGTCTCGCCTCGTATCTCGCTGTCTTGTCGCTCTTCCTCTACTGGGCCAAGCGGTACATATCAGAGAACAAAATAAGGCATATCAATCTCGGCTTCGGCATCCTACTTCTCTCCATAGCCGGATATTTCATCTTTACATCGTTGCAATATTTTTTTCAGCCGAGGTAAGAAGACCGGATGTCATATCGCGCCTTGAAAGGCGCCTGCGATGCCCGCCTTCGCCTCACCGATCCCTTCCGACAGCGCCCTGCTTAATGCCTCCGCAAGGGACGTAAAGCCGCGGTCGCCGAGCTTTATCTTCTTTTCGAAAGAACCCCGGTAGAGCGTCTTGCCGTCAGGCGAGAGAAGACCCAGATCGAAGGACAAATCGGCGAAAGAACCACTGCCGTCGTCTAACCTTTCGAACCTCTTCAGGTCAATTTCGAGGGAATAGAATGCGGGCGGGACAAAGTTAGAGACCCTCACCTCCTTGAATAAGGCCGTTGCCGAAAGGGCATTTCTGAACGACTCCCTCACCATCTCGGCGGGAGGAGAGTCCCACTTCGAATACCTTGCGATATCGAGTTGGTAAGGTGAGGTCCTGTAGGCGATGTAGGGCTGGGATAGATAGCGCGGGGAACGCACAACGAGATCAAGGGAAGCTTCCGTCTTCGTCTTTGCCGCCGGGCCTTCGTTTTTCAGCACAAGACTGTATATCTTCGTCTGAGGCATGGCGCAAGCCGCGCAGATGCCGACCAAAAGGAACGCAATAAACACATGCCGGAATCTTCTCATATTACTCCCCCTCACCTTTCCCTTCTTTATACACGATGCTCCACGGCTTCTGTTTTACTTCCTGCAGGAGGTCCTGCAGGTCTTCAGCCGTCCTCGTGACCGTATCCACCAGGTTGCCGAGACTTGCCGCCTGCCGGTCGACAAGCCTGTCGACAGACCCCGTCGCTTTATCGGCCGATTTCGCCGCAGATTCGAACGATTTGATCATCTCCCCAGCCCTGTCGAGGTCCTCTCTCGCCTTCTTTATCAGGCCGGCGACCTCCGGCTTGTTCGTCTTCACCAGGTCCTCGACCTCGCCCAGGACGCCTTCGAGTTTGTCGGTAGTCGATTTCAGAGAGGAGGCGACCCTTTCGATACTCGCGGAGCTGCTCACAACCGCCTTATTGGTATTGCCGATGAGCCTCTCGATCCCGGCGACGTTCTTAGGGCTGAAAAGTTTGTCGACGTCCTTTACGAGGCTTTCTACTGTCTGAGAGAGTCCGTCGAGCTTCGTCATGATCTGAGCAAAGTCTGCCGATTCTTCCGAGGGTATCTCGCCTCCCGGCATTATCCTTCCTTCCGTCGTCTTGTCGACCGCAAGGAGCATAAAAATATCCCCGACAAAACCGTTTTGGGTAATCATAGCCCTCGTCCCTTTGTACACTGGGGTCCCTTGTTTGAGACCTATCTCTACCGTCACACGCCGGCCGGGTCCTGTCGGCTCTTTGATTGTTTTGACGCTGCCGACCCTTACACCTCCCAGCTTCACCTGCGTGCCGACTTCCAGCCCTGTGGCGTTCATCACCTTAACAGAATACAAGTCGACCTTTTCGAAAAAACGGCTTCCCCCGATGAGGATCACCAGGGCGCTCAGTACAAGAAAAGAAGAGACTATAATTATCCCCGCCTTAATTTCTTCCTTCATTGCTCAGTCACCTCCGGTCGTCAGTCGCCGACGATAAACCTGAAATAATCGTCAGGCGAATAGGTCTTCGTCTCGGGTTTTCTTTCGAGGAACATCCGTATCCTCTCGTTTTCCGATCTTCTCAGTTCGTCAAGTACGCCGGAGAAGATGACCTCTCCCGCGTCGAGCATAATAACATAATCCGCGATCGTGAATACACTCGGCAGTTCATGCGTCACGACGACTATCGTTATCCCAAACACGTTCCTCAGCTTCAGTATGAGATCGTCGAGACCGGCCGCCGTCACCGGATCGAGACCGGCCGATGGCTCATCGAAGAACAGCAGTTCCGGGTCGAGCGCTATCGCGCGCGCAAGTCCGGCCCTTTTTTTCATCCCTCCGGAGAGCTGGGACGGATAGAAATTCTCGAAGCCGGAAAGTCCGACCAGATCGAGCTTCATCCGGACCATGATCATGATAGTCGACTCATTCAGCCCGGTATGCTCCCGTATCGGGAGGGCTACGTTTTCCGCGACAGTCATCGAATTAAGAAGCGCTGCGCCCTGAAAGAGCACTCCCATCTTCCTCCTGACTTCGTTCAGCTCCTCTTCATCCATCGCCGCGATATCTCTTCCGTTGATGGAGATCTTCCCTCTTGTCGGCCTGAGCAGACCGATGAGATGCTTCAGGAGCGTGCTCTTTCCGCAGCCGCTCCCTCCGAGAATGACGGACGTTTTGCCCCTGGGAACAGAGATATTGATATTCTTCAGTATCTCCCTCTCGCCGTAATGGGTCTGGAGACCCGTGACCTCAATTGCGTTTTCCATATTCTATGTAAAGTAATAAAAGAGCGTCGTAAAGAAGAGGTCAAAGACTATCACAAGAAAAATGGACGCGACCACCGACGCCGTGGTCCTCCTCCCCACCTCTTCAGCACCACCCTCGACCTTGAAACCCTGATAAGCTCCGACAATCGTAATCACTATGCCGAAGGCCCACGCCTTTACAAGTCCGGTCACGACGTCCTTTACCAAAAGCGCATTGACAGACTGCTGGAAATAATTGTACGGGTGGATGCCGATGACCGTCGTCGAAAGGAGAAAGCCCCCGAATATCCCTATCATGTCGGAAAAGACAGTCAAGGCCGGCAGCATAAGCATGAGCGCAAGCAGCTTCGGCGTGACGAGGAACCTCACCGGGTTGATCCCCATCGTGACGAGGGCATCCACCTCTTCGGCGGATTTCATCGAACCGATTTCAGCGGCGAAGGCCGAGCCGCTTCTTCCGGCGACGATTATGGCGGTAAGTATCGGCCCGAGCTCACGCGTGATCGAGACCCCTACGAGGTTGGCGACATAAATCAGGGCGCCAACCCTCTTGAGCTGATAGGCGGCCTGCAGGGCAAGGATTATCCCTACGAAGAGAGATATGACGGCAACGATAGGGACGGCGTTATATCCGGCCTTTACTATCTCGGATACGGCCGCCCCGACACGCACCGGCTTCCCCTTCATAGGTGAGACGAAGGTCCAGTAGAAGGTATCGTTTATGATCTTCGAAGCATAGTGTATGTCCCTCCTGACCGGGAGAACACGCCGCCCGATGAAACCGAAGAACGCCTCAGCCCTTGAAAGCATCATCAAGGGTCCCGCATATATCGAATACCTTGTCCAGTTTAGAGAAGATGAATATCTCGACGATCCTTTCCGGTATCCCGAGGAGCTTCATTTTCCCGCCGTGGGACATCATTCCTCTAAGCCCTTCGACCAGCGTCGCTATCCCCGAACTGTCGATGTATGAGACCTCCCTGAAATCGATGAGCAGCATGGGGACTTTTTTACCGACAAAACTCAGCAATTCCTTCCGCAATGCAGGGGACGAATACATGTCGATGTCACCCGACAGCCCAAAGACTTTTACCCCTTTATGTTCCGTTATCTCGATCTTCATTTCTCTCCTTCAAATATCTGACCAGCCTGAGACGGTTACCGGTTTTTTTCCTTCCATCGAATTCAAAAACGTCGAAGCACCTCTTGATCAAATGGACGCCGAGCCCTCCGGGCCTAACTTCCTCGAGTTTCCTTCCCATTATCGCCCGGGGGTCGGCCTTGATGCCGGTGTCTTCAATGACCACCTCGAACCGCTCGCGGTCGACCTTATACCGGACAACGATCTTCTTGTCGGCGTTCCCCCCATATGCATACTTTATTACATTCGCGCAGGCTTCATCAACCGCAAGTCTTATCTGCTCTATCACTTCCTCGCCGAGGCCGTGCATCTGCCCCATCTTCGCCGTCACCTCTCTCACTACACAGAGGTACTTGGGATCGGAAGGCACTGTTACGACCACCGCGTTTTTTATCTCAGGTCCCCCCATCTCAGTTCCACTATTGTCAGGTCGTCAGCCCTGTCTCCCATCCCGGAAAAATCGTCGACATAATCAACAAGCCTGTCGATAAGCTGTTCCTCATATATATGGGCCTTTACGAACTTAACGACTGTATCGAAGCCCAGCCTCTGTCCATCCCTGTCCTTCGCATCAAAGACGCCGTCCGTCATCAGAAGAAGCCTGTCGCCGTTCCTTAGCGTGAAGACATCAGAAGGATATTCGGTCGATATGATCCCCAAAGGAGGACCGCCTGCGATGGACATAACCCTTACCTCGCCGTCCGAGAGCCACAAAAAAGGGGGATGCCCGGCAACCGCCACCTGAAAATTACCGGTTGCGGTGTCCACGACTATATAAATGCAGGTCAGGAACATCCCGCGCGGAGACCCCGCCAGGGACACGTTCAGCCGGTCCAGGGCGGCCGAGGTCGAATCCGAAAGGCGTGAAATATATCTGAAATCGCTGCTCACCTTTGCCATATATATGGCGGCCGAAATACCCTTGCCGGAAACGTCTCCGATGAGTACCCCTATCCTGTCCTCTGCCTGTTCGACAAAATCATAGATGTCTCCCCCGACCTTGGAGGCAGAGACGTTCTTCGCCGATACGGTGAGATTGCCCTTCCTGAAAACCGGGGAAGGCGGAAGAAAACTCTTCTGGATGGCGGACGCGATGTCCAGCTCCTGTTTCAGGCGTTCTCTTTCGATCGATTCCTTGTGATAAAGGGAGTTCTCTATGGCGATCGCGAACTGCCTGCAGAGGAGCTGGAAGATCTCCATGTCGTAATCCTTCTTGGGGTTGATCACCTCCGCAACGCCGATAAGGCCGCCCCTGCCGATAAGAGGGACCGCGATAACGCCCTTTGTCGTGAAGCCGGTCAGCTTGTCGGCGTCTCTGCAAAATCTGTCGTCGGAACCGACATCTTCGATGACAAGCGGTTTGAGGTTCTCGGCCACCCATCCGGCGATGCCTTGCCCCATATCGAGAGTCACCTGCTTTTTCAGCAGCTCCGAAGTCGAACCTTCCTCACAGAGGGCAACCTCGAACTCGAGCTTGTTCTTATCTTTGTTATAGATAAGAATGGAGCAGGCCTCGGCGTCCATAACGGCCTTCGCCTTCTCCATCACAATAGTGATCAGCTCGCTGAAATCAAGGGTAGAAGAGATGACCGACGAGAGCTCCATCAGCGTCTTAAGGTCCTCGACCTTCTTTTCCATGCCCCTCAGGACCTCGCCGGATATTTCAACTGTAGGTTTTTTTACCACAGTTATGCATAACAGATTTTCTGCTTTTTTTTCAAGGTAAAAGAGAAAGCGGCATTTGGTCAATATGCGATATTTTCAAATGCCGTCATACTCCGGCTTGACCGAAGTATCCAGAGAAGCATCCTGGATTCCCGGATCCCTCCCAAGACGGCGGGCAAGCAAGTCGGGAAATGACACCCTATATCTTTGTTTTTGTAAACTAAGCCAAGTGCTATAATAGTCCCTATGCAGATCGTCACCGCGAAAAACCTTACTAAAAACTACGGCGACCTGCGTGCGGTCGACCATATAGATTTCGAGATCGAAAAGGGCGAGTGCTTCGGCTTCCTCGGCCCAAACGGCGCGGGCAAGACAACGGTCATGGGGGTGATATACTGTTTTATGCCCCCAACGTCGGGCGAGGTGAAGGTTTTCGGCATCGATGTCAACGAAAACCCGTCCCGAATAAAATCGAGAATAGGCGTGATGCCCCAGGACGACAGCCTCGACCCCGACCTTTCGGTCTTCGAGAACCTGATCGTCTATGCGAGATATTTCGATATCCCGAAGAGAGTCTCGGTCCCTTCTGCAAGGGAACTACTTGAGTTCGTCGGGCTTGAGGACAAGGCGGATGTCGGGATCAAGGACCTATCCGGAGGCATGAAGCGGAGACTGCTCCTCGCAAGGTCGCTCATCAACAATCCTGAAGTGCTTATCCTCGACGAGCCGACCGTCGGCCTCGACCCCTACAGCAGGCATTCGGTGTGGGAGAAGATGGAGGCGCTCAAATCAAAAGGCGTCACGCTCGTCCTGACGACACACTATATGGAAGAGGCGGAGAAGATGTGCGACAGGGTGGCAATCATGAATTCCGGCAGGATCGTGACGATAGATACGCCATCGCAGCTCATAGACATGCACAAAGGCACCCTCGAGGAAGTCTATCTGAAACTCACAGGGAGGCCCCTTGCAGCTTAAACGCGCCTTCAGGGTCTGGCAGCGGCATGCGAAGGTCTACACCAAGCTCTATAAGTCGAGCATCGCCCTCAACTTCGTGGAGCCGGTGCTATACCTTGCGGCCCTGGGCCTCGGCCTCGGTGCATACGTGAAAGAAATAAAAGGAGTGCCCTATGTCAATTTTATTGCGCCGGGCATCATCGCCTCCTCTTCGATGTTCGCCGCGACCTATGAATGCTCCTACGGTACCTATGTGAGGATGACCTATCAAAAGACTTTTGACGCGATCCTCGCCACTCCGGTGAACGTCGACGACCTCATCGCGGGCGAACTGATATGGGGCGCCACAAAGAGCATGCTCTACGGGACTATCATCATGACGGTCATCTCGGCCTTCGGCCTTGTCGCCTCGCCTCTTCTGGCACTCGCTATTCCCCTTCTTTTCGTAAGCGGTCTTATCTTTGCCGAGATATCCCTGATATTCGTCGCGATCGTGCCCGGCATCGACTCTTTCAATTATTTTTATACACTACTCATGACTCCCATGTTTCTTTTCTCGGGCATCTTTTTCCCCGTCGACACGCTTCCGCCGCTTGTCGCCAAAATAGCTTTTTTCACCCCGCTTTATCATCTGGTCAATATCTGCAGATCGTTCTCCTCTGGGGTGCCGATGAAATCCTCATGGGACATTCTCTGGATTGTCATAGTCGCGCTCTTCCTTGCACCTTATGCGTTCAGGCTCATGAGGAAGAGACTGGTAAGATAACCTCGCTGTAAGCAGACCTCGCATTTAGTTCCACCCTGGAACCTGATATAATTTTCAGTAGCGATGAGAAAAAAAACGAATGCACTGATCTTGGTATCTGTTCTCTTTACCGTTTGCTGTTATGCGTGTGGTCCAAAAGAGATACCAAAAAGTAAGGTGGAAAATATAGAACGTTTTTTAAGGGATGCAGTGAAGGACAACCGGGAGGAAGATTACCGGCGTCACGGTATAAATATTTCGGTCTTTGTGACCGGGTTAAAGATAGGGCGGATCACTAAGGGAGAGACCGCAGAAGATCATGAGTATTTTGTCCGGGGGAAGGTCTCTTATATGATTAAGGGGAAGAGGAGGTGGGAGGACAAAGAAGGGAACGTTATTGAATTAGAACCTGAACAGGAGATTACACACTGGTTCAGCTGCGGAATTCTCGAAGATAAATATATCGGTGTCCTGTTTAAAGACAATAAGAACCGTCTTACATTTTATGCGGACAGTCCGATAAAGTGAATCTTAAGCGCGTCGATATCCGTACTCACTATAATCTGTCGGTTATGGGTTATACAGCAAATCTCCCCTCGCCCCTCTTTTGGAATCATAACTCCCCCTACCCCCTCTTATCTTAAGAGGGGGTGGCCGAAGGCCGGGGGCGTTACTGCCAAGGAGGGAAAAAGGATATCTCTCATTTCCCTATCCGTACTGAAGCCTTACTGGCGCACTTCGACTTTTTCTTGATTTCCGCTTCACAAAGTGATTTAATGATTAGGAAAGAGGGAGCCTTAAATAATTTATTTTCAGAATATGGGGTGATATATGATAAGAACGATCAGTCATTTTATCGCAACAAGCGTCTTCATCGCTTTATGTCTTTTATCGGGCTGCGCAACCTCCGCAAATACTGTTAAGGTCGACGATGTCACGGCCGCGAAACTGAGGTCCGAGGTGACCGTGTACGACTCTAAAAAACTGAGCGGGCTCGAATATACTACCGTCCGGGAAATTCATGCCACGTCATGCGGAAGCAGGGAGAATGGGATAGACCAATTGAGATCTACCGCCCATTCGGCCGGCGCCAACGGTATTACAAAAATAAGCTGCGGCAGTTTGCTCGGGCCGACTCTTATGCAGAATTGTTTGACTACGGTAATGTGTGAGGCCGTTGCCATCAGAGTCGGCACGAAAGTAACCGAAGCTGAAAAAATCAAAGCAGAGAAGGTCGAAGAGTCTGTGCATAAGCAGATCATTGCACAGGACGAAGGGTTCACGCTGGGAAAACTTCCCCTCGTGGTAACGAGTTACGATGCGGTCGGCGAGGCAAAAGATGTTGAAATTATTTTTTCGGGAAATTACATGACAAGAGGGAAAATAGTAAAGCGGGATGAAGAAAATAACCTAGCGATAATAGCCTTTGAAGAATTTCGCAAGGTACCGGCAGGTTTCCGGATCTTCCCGTCCTATAAGGTCAAGCTTGGACAGGAAATCTACGTTATCGGATCGGGGTCAACACAGCCGGGAGAAAAACCGGGTATTACGAAAGGGACCATTTCGGCTACGGAGGGTCCCGGAGGAGACAGCAGGTATTTCGGAATAACCGCGCAGCGCAATCTATCGAACGGAGGAAGTCCCTTGCTTGACAGCCAGGGGAGACTTATCGGTATCGTGTCGCCGGCGGGCAGGGCCTCTTCAGTCCGTGCGAAAGAGCATGCGCCCCAAGGAATATACTTTGCCCTCAAGAGTAACGTGCTATTAAATCTCTACCCGGAAATAGAAAACCTGGTCACATCTGAAAATGAGCCCCCGCTCTCCTCTGAGCAAATATTCGAAGCCTATAGCAATTCTGTTGTTTCCGTGATAGCGAAGTAAATCCCCCTCACCCTCGCCCTCTCCCTCCAGTGGAGAGGGTAATGTTTTTATTTCTCCATCGAGGTGAGAGGGTAATATTGTTTCCCCTCCCTTGAGGGGAGGGGGAGGAGGGGGAGGGTGATGTATGTGGCTTTATTAATGACCGTGTTATTAAGTGTAGTTGCTAATATTTGATCTAACGGACAGTGCCTGCGGTGACTCGTCGGAATGAACAGGTTGTGTGCTAAAATAGCTGCATGAGAGGTGCAATATGATCACGCAGAAAACGATCTCAGACATTGTCAAACCGCTTCTGGCATCAGGAGTCTATAAGGATGAACAACGCGCGCTCCGGGATATCGTTGCGGATTACGCGCAAAGGAAGGTAGAGACATATACCTCGGTCATCCTGCGCATGGAAAAGAAATACGGCAAGAGCTTCGCCACTTTCTCAAAGGATTTAAGGCAGAAAGCGAATATGGCAAAGGAAGACGACTGGATGGAGTGGAAGGCCGCCGTACAGATGAAGGAGGCTTGGCAAAGCGCCTTCAAGAAGCTTCTCCAAAATGCCTCCTAAATTCGATTTTTCCAAAGTTATCGCCGCCCTTAATAAAAGTCTGCTGGTCAGCGTAGTTGACGTGCTCCCTCGCACAATAAATGCAGCAGAGTAACGTGCTCTTAAATCTCTACCCGGAAATAGAAAACCTGGTCACATCCGAAAATGAGCCCTCGCTCTCACCTCAGCAAATATTCGAAGCCTATAGCAATTCTGTAGTTTCCCTGATAGCGCGGTGAATCAGGGGACATTATTAACAGTCTCATAATAGTCTGAATAAAGTCTGTCATGCCCGAGGACCTTAATCGGGCATCCATGTCTCAGAAACAGTGGATTCCCGCCTGATGACTGCGGGAATGACGGCCATAATTAATGTCTGTTCTATTATGAGACGGTTAATAACAAGTGTAGTTGCTAATATTTGATCTGACAGACAGTGAACGATAAAGTCCAGCCTGCTCGTTTCATAAAGAAAAAACACTTCTTTCACAAATTGTCCGATATCACTAACACCGACAACATCTCACTGTGCAGGAATTGATACACTTACGAATGCCATGAGTACTCCGCGCAGGAGTGGAAAAGCAGCGGCGCATCTTTCGGTAAAGCTTCAATCTGCTGTTGCGGTAGAGTGAATAAAGGAAAGATATTTTCGGTATTGGTGCAATTGCAGATTGAAGTATGAAGGACAAAGCCGCTACGCGGTTTACTTTATAAATTATAATTCCTCTGGAACCATTTAACACCGGATGGAACAGGATTGTCAACTCTGTGGCGGATTCCTTATCTAACCGCGGAGCGGTTTTAGTTCTTCATCCAGAAATCCACATTTTTCAACCTTCCCCTGACTATGCGGAGTTCAACTCTTATGTCGGGTTGAAACATGTACGACTTGAGAATATCTTTGATCGAAAGGTTCGCTTATATTTATGCATTATGCTGCCTCTTCAGATAATAAACGGACCCAATCCCTGCAAGGACCATGAAAAAAATCATTCCCCATTCAGTCATCGTCGGAACGGCTGTCGGTACCGGGAGTTGAAAGCCCGATATTCTCCCAATTCCTCCTGCATTTTCTGTGAACCAAATGTTTCCATCGGGACCCGTTGTAATCCCCTCGGGAAGACTATTGCTTGTAGGTATAGCATATTCAGTAATTACGCCTGCTGTTGTGATCTTCCCGATCTTATTACCATAAGTTTCCGTAAACCAGAGGTTCCCATCCGGACCGGCAGTGATATTACTAGGATGACCGCCACTTGGTATCACATACTCGGTAATGACACCGGTCGTTGCGATCTTTCCAATCTTTAGGCCATCAAATTCAGCAAACCACAGATTGCCGTCGGGACCAACAGTGATACCAGAGGGACGGCTTGCATTTGTGGGAACAGCGTACTCAGTGAAGACACCGGTCGTTGTGATTTTTGCAATCTTATTGCCATCATCTTCAGCAAGCCAGAGATTGCCATCGGGACCCGTCGTTATCCCGGAAGGATGACCGCCGCTTGTGGGAACTATATACTCGGTCACGACTCCGGATGTTGTGATCTTTCCGATCTTGTTGGCATACCATTCGGTAAACCATAGATTGCCGTCTGGACCAGGTGTAATACCATGAGCATTGGTGGGGCTTGTAGATATCGGATAGCCGGTAACGGCACCAGTTGCGCTAATCTTTCCTATTTCATACGCAGCGAACCATAGATTACCATCAGGGCCGCTTGTAATTCCCACAGGGATACCTAGCCCTATAGGAAGTGTCGATACAGCGGAAACCATTCCGGCAGGTGTGATCTTCCCTATTATGTTGTCTCCCCGCGGAAAGTTAAGGAGATGGCTGTCTGTAAACCACAAATTGCCGTCGGGACCGACCGTAATACCAGCAGGTTGGCAGTTTGCAATATTGCAGTTGTACTCCGTGATGGTGACAGCATCGGCTGATGGAGTTTGAGAAAAAATACACCCCAATATCAAGAAAAATAAGAGCGCGCAGAATCGGACAATGCGACATAAAGATAACATCTGACTACCTCCGATTAATGTTAGCATATCCACCCGTCCCCCTAAACCCATCTTATAATAGAACCAGATTATTGATGGTCACAGTTCCGCTGCTGATAGTCAATGTGCCTTGCATAAATGAATAAGAGGTGTTGCCGTTAAAATAGCAGTCATAGCCCCCATCGAGAGTAACCGCAATCGGACGGGTGAGATTGAGACCAGTGTCTGGCAAGCTGGTGCCGAGAAGTTGCAAGGTGTCACCGTCCAGAGTGTTGGAGGTGTCATTATATGCACCATAGAGCGAAGCATAGTAAACGGGTGGAAGGGTTTGAGGGTTCCTCACCGGCTGATTGCTGCAGGATACGAAATTAGCCGAACAGGTTAAAGAAGCGGTCGATGGTGCTACGGTTAAGTAAATCAGCGGGCTCGTGCCCGAACAGGCACCTGACCATGAGCCAAAGATATAACCACTAGCGGGAACGGCGGTAAGTTGTAATGGACCGTTGCTTTCCCAACATGAGCCCCCGAGACAAGCCGGACTTGCAATTACGTTTCCCCCACCACTCGGACTGAAGGATGTGCTTAATTGATATTGACCGCAATTAGAGAATTTGAAAGAAGCGATACTAGTTTTCCAAGTTGTATTGGGATATGATATATATTCTTGCGTATATCAAAAAGTACAATCATCGACAGGGTCGATACTCATACTGCTGTAATCGCCCCAGGAGTTAGTGGTCTGTAGATAGCTGCCAGTAACGATACTTGTTTCGGCCTGCATGGTATTCAATGCGTCGGTCGAGAGACGTCCAGTATATCGAATTGAGGGGTCCAAAGAGCTGCTTGAAACGCTATATCCCAGGGCCATATTTCCGAATTTATCCATGGCGATGCTGCCCATCCACCGGTGGTTAGTCAAATCTGGCACGTAGGTTCCCCGCTGGTAAACCGGCCAATTACCGTTTTGATCTTTTCTGAACTCGTACCAGCGAGGTCCGACTATGCCACTTATCGGCTGTACCACCGAGTGGTTTACAACTAGGGATTCATGGTCAATGAAATTACGGTAGGCTAAACGATACATCAAGCGGTCACCCATAGATTGAAGGAAGGAGCCTCCCGGAGGTTGGGGAATACAGTCATTCGGAGGTGCGCATGCCTCACTAAACTGATCTACGGTTATAGTTTGCAAATTCAGCGAGCTGCTTTGTGCTGTCCAGTCCACTTTGAATTCCCACAGTTTTAGCGTAGTTGCGTCACGAATGTTCATAAAATAAGCGGGCGAATGCTGGGGAGACAGTATTGTACCATCGAGATCGGACGGCAAAAGACTCATATTAGTGTCGCTCATCGAGCTGTAGGCAATGGGTTGGCATATGGGATTGATTGGAGTATCGCTTGCCGAAAGCATATGAGTGCGATCAAATGCGCAAACTGTCGAGCCAAGAGGAGTATTACATTTCCGGTTATACGATACGTAGTAGCCGTCCGGCCAAATTCCAAGCTTCGGATAATCTAAACATTCCGTGCTCGGTAAGGCATAGGAGAAAGCCCGATATTCACCTGTTGCATCCCACGTTTTTGAGACAGCAACACATAGAGAGTAGCGGTTGTTCAGGGTATCCATCACAGGCTGCATCATTACCCAGCGATTTGCCATCTTATCATACTGCGCAATGATGTCACCGCTGTTAGTTGTGGCGCAAGGATCATTGGGATCTACACCGTATATCTGCCATAAAGAATTTCCTAAGTTAGGACCTAGAACTTTATTGCCAGTATCCTTAGTAAAGACTGCAAATGAGAAGTTTACCCATTGGACGTATTGGGTAAGACCGGCAGCCCCATTCGTATCGGGTGGAATCCCATATTGGTGTGGTTGGGGAGTATAGAAATAGTAGAGGCCGTCGAAAGTGTTTGGCGCAGTCGTGGATACAAGCGGCCCTAAAGAGGTTTGAACTGCCGGATCAAACGGAGAGAGCATCGGCGTGTGCGGTATATAGTGGGAAGGTGGCCGGTAATTTACAGTATGAGGTGGCACCGGCGGTATATCCCGAAGCGGAGGAGTCTCACCCATATGCATAAGCACAGGCCCGGCATGTGTTGTAGTCACACTTACAACTGGAAAATAATTTTGGGGAGAAAGAACAGATGGTGAGAGGTACAACAAGTTGTTGTACTTTGACTGATTAGCGGAAAACTTCTTTAGAGCCTTGGTCTCTGAATAAGAAGTTCCTGCCGTCAACAGCAAAAAGGAAATTACGCCGACCAGTAAAGAAAGAGATTTGCGCCGAAGAA
>OBEQ011684097.1_pt1 | contig 20310 bp, 21 predicted proteins | sample 1670901 | NCBI WGS metagenome assembly OBEQ01 (sample SAMEA104232315, study PRJEB22302) | groundwater metagenome | biome: forest; feature: aquifer; material: groundwater | place: USA | collected 2011-08-07 | depth 5.4 m
CTCCGCCAAGGCTACGGCGGACAGGGCGGCGGCGCAAGCGGTTCTTTTGGAGATTCTCCGAGAGTTATTAAAGATGCTCCACCCCTTTATGCCTTTCGTAACCGAGGAAATTTGGGGCAAACTACCCCATAAACCCAAAGGGCTTCTCATGATTGAAAAATGGTAATCATCCCCTCAATTTTAGGTATTCTTCCGGCGGTTCTCTGGCTTATTTTCTTCCTTCGTGAGGATGCAGCTCGGCCGGAGCCGAAAAGAATGATTATCTACGTCTTCATCGGTGGAGCGCTGGCAGCCGGCGCGTCAGTTATCCCTGAATTCTTTCTCCAGAAATATTTTCCTCCGCCGACGGGCGTGCCAGCTTATACGTCGGCGCTTCTTGGGCCATTCGCTCTTATTGAAGAAGCTTTTAAGTTTTTGATTGTTTACCTCATTATTAAAAGAAGCAGTTATTTTGATGAAGGGGTGGACGCGATGATTTATATGATTACTGCCGGTCTTGGCTTTGCCGCGGTGGAGAACATATTGAACCTAATCGGGACTGATTCAATCATTGAGATCTTTACCTTGCGGTCAATTGGGGCAACCCTGCTTCACGCTCTCGCCTCCGGTATCCTCGGTTTTCACTGGGCTAGAGGGTATCTCGTTCCCGGGATTATAGCGGCTACTCTGCTTCACTGGGGATTCAATTATTCCGTCCTACTTTTTCAGAATATAGAGATCTATACCACAGGCTTACTCTTGCTAGCCGCGATTTTTCTCTTTCATGATTTCGAAATTTTGAAAGCCAAAGACAAGATGATGGGTCGATTCGGCAGATCAAAGCAATAAATAGATTTTAACATTTTAGATAGTGTATAATTATTACAAACATGCTTGATAGAATTTTTGGCAAACCCGGGAAATTAGAAACGAGAAAGCGGAGTAAGGAAAGCGATATTCCTGAAACCGGTCTCAGTGAGGAGATGGAAGGCCAGTTAGCGATTGATGTATATCAGACGCCGGATGAGCTTATCGTGGAATCAACCATTGCTGGAGTGAAACTCGATGATATTGATATTGATGTTTCAAGCGAGAAAGTAACGGTTAGAGGAGAGCGGCATCACGACAGTAAAACTGCCGCCGGCCACGATTATTTCTGGCAGGAATGTTTTTGGGGAAAATTTTCTCGCTCGATTATTCTTCCCGAAGAGATTGACCCTGATAAAGCTCACTTCACCTTAAAAAGAGGGGTGCTCTCAATCTTCTTGCCTAAAGTCCACAAGGACCGTGTAAGGAAAATTACAGGGAAAGAGATCAAAGACGACTAATAAACTCACCCATAATCTTATGGGCCTTGTCGGCGTGCTTGTCTACGGTGAAAACATGGTAAGAGTCGGCAAAGAAGACTAACTCCTTAACTTTTGAGTTAACATGTGCGTGGACATATTCTGCGCTTTTAGGGAGAATAATTTTATCTGACTCTGATTGCATTACGAGGATGGGTGCTTTAGTTTGGGGGATGATCTTTTTGGTGGCTGAAATAGAGCGGAAAACCTCCCACATGCTCCGAGGCGGAAATGCAATGTAGTGAATTTTTTTTCTAGCTACTTCCCAATCTCCCCTTCGATAGATCTTTTTTACCAACGTTTTCCGGTTTCTAAAAATCCAGGCAAGGACCCTAATCAAAATTCTCCACCTCAATTTAACAAAGATAGGAGTGCCCATTGCGATAATCCCTTGAACCTGGCGCTTTAAAGAGAGATTTAGAGCCAAGAGAGAGCCGGTGGACATCCCGCCAACTACAATCTCATCGACATATTGGGAAAAATAATCGTAAGCATTGTAGACATCTTCTAGCCAATCTTGCCACTTCAAGCCGATTAGGTCTCGCGGCTCGGTGCCGTGACCTCGCAAAAGTGGAGCATAAACCGAATAGCCAAGAGAGTTTAGATAATCGGCCGTGCTTCGAAGCTCTTGAGGCGTAGAGGACCATCCATGAATTAGCAAAATACCGGTCTTACTTTTGCCTTTTAAGAAGAAAGGCTCTCCGCCCCTGAGAATTTTTTTATTAGTCCAAAGTGGTACTTTCAATTTATCTGATGCTCATGAGGATTGCCCCGGCGGCGACAAGCGCTGCTCCCAGACCTGATTTCCAAGTAAGATGCTCTCCTAAAAAGAGGATAGCTAGCACTAAAACGAAAACGACGCAGGCGATCAAGCGCGGCAACACCTGATGCAGGGCCGTGCTTCAGGGCGGAGAAATAAAAGAGCCAGGAGAGAGCGCCGGCAATTCCGGAAGCGGCGATAAACAGCAACGGCTTACTAGTTATGCCTCCTAGTAGAGAACTTTTTCCAAGGAAAAGCGATACGACTACAAGAAATCCCGCCATAATCATCGCTCGAACTGTGGTAGCAAGAGTTGTATCAACTCCCTCTAATCCAATCTTTCCCAAAATGGCGACCGCGGCAGCGAAGACTGCGGCTAAAAGGGCATAGATGATCCAGACAGGCATAGAATCTATAATAGCAGATTTTGGTGCTCTATCCTTGAGATAGCGTAAATCGTTTTCGCCGCCTGCAAAGCGCAGCTTCGCCGCGAACCGGACAATTTCAAGTTTTTCGTTGGCGATGAACTATCGTAGTCTATCAATGTTAGCTTTCAGTAAGACCTTAACGGTTTCTAAATCTTCCTTTTGATTGATTTTAAAGCTTGTCCATCTCCTCTCATTATCGAATGTATGAACCCAAAAGAATTGTCTGCGAGGAAAGATGTAGGCAAATGCCCTGCCGGAAACTTTAGCCGATATGTCGTATTTCGTAGGTTCAATAAGAATGTTTGTGGTATCCCAGCTCCTGATTTCCTCAATCAAATCATTAGCAATATTTCTTATGTCAGAACTTGTAATGTATTCAATCCTGTCTTTGAGGTTATAGGTTTCTACCGCTTCGGGGGTTGATGGAACGGTTATCTCAGAGAAAACAGCAGTTATTTCCTTTGAATCTTCAAACTCAATACATTTGTAAGTAAATAGAGAAATTGGAATATCTATCCACTTGCACCGATTAAGAAGAGAGACAGATAAACTGGGTGCAATAAGGAAAAGTCGAGCGGTCTGGCTGGGATCAATCTGAAAATCTTTATATACCCGTGAGATACCCTCAATATTTTTTGAAATATGATCGTAGTAATCAATGCCCTGAACTAACATTGTGTCATCTTCAACGATTTTCAGTTCAGCGACAATCAATGCATTTCCGCTGTCTACCATTAAAACATCAAGCGGACCCCTTCCAGTATTTCTCTGGTGGTCAATATACCGAACTCCTTCCTCTATCGAATTTGCTCCTTGTCGTATCAAATCCTCAAGTTGTTTCTCTGATACCTCAATGGATTTGTATTTTTTCATAAACCAATAATTTAAAAATTCTTATGCTTTTGTGCCCGGGGTGGGACTCGAACCCACATGCCTTGCGGCACAGCATTTTAAGTGCTGCGCGTATACCATTCCGCCACCCGGGCATTCTGAGGCCTAGGTGGGAGTCGAACCCACGTATAGTGGTTTTGCAGACCACTGCGTTTGCCGTTTCGCCACTAGGCCAGAACTTACAACTAATAACTTATAACTATTTTTTATCTTTCTCAAGTGAGATCTTCTCTATGAGGGCGGCGTGTTCCGCACCTTTATCAAGCGCAAACTCTATTCTTGGAAGAATCCTCACTCGTACTTCTTCGCCTAATTCATACTGCAGAAGGCCCCTCGCTCTCGTTAAAATTTCCAACGCCCTTTCCCCGGCTTCTCCCGGAATGACGCTTACCCAAATAGTGGCTTTCTTAAAATTTTCTGATACTTCAACCTCGCTTATGGTAGTTAAAGACCCGGGCGAGAACTCTATGTGTCTTATGATTAACTCGCCTAATTTTTTCTGAATTAAGCTGGATAACTGCTCCCTGCGATATGGTTTCATCTATGGTTCGGCAGGCTCACCACTAAGTAACTCTCAGAATGTCGCCGACTTCTATATTAGAACTGGTCTCCACTACAAGTCCGCACTCATTCCCTTCGGACACCTCTCTTGTCTTTTCCTTATTATGTTGGAGGTTAGTAACTTTACCTTTTCCGACTACCTCCGTGTTCCGCTCAATTTCAATGATATTACCGACTTTAAGCACTCCCTCTAACACCTTTCCGCCGACGGTCTTTTTAGAGCGAGTGGTGCTGAAGATGGCTAAAACTTCCAACGACGCTTTCATCTTTTCTTTTTCTCCGGCCTTGAGCATCTCGGAGACCGCATCTACCAATTTGTAAATGATATCTGACGTAATAATATTTACTTGCTGAGCATCGGCTAATCGTACGGCTGACTTACCTGCTTCCACCTTAAAACCCACGATCACGCTCTTGGTAGATTTAGCGAACTTCACGTCGCTGTCTCCTATCTCACCGACAGACGCTTCTCCGATCTCCACCAAATCCTTAAGCAGTGCTTCCATCGCTTCTAATGAGCCGGTGGTATCGGCTTTCAGGATTACCCTAACGCGAGGTTCATCAGTTAAAGCCACTTCTTTAGCCCTTGATATTGATTTGGTCTCGACTTGAGGTCCGCCAGTTGGCGGATTAACTCCTCCCGTAGTAAACTCCTCCCCGGCCCGGGGAATCTTTTCAAATCCCACTACAAGCGCTGGAGCTGATGGCTGGAGTTCCTTAACGCGACGCCCAAGAAAGTCCTCTAAGATTTTTATTTTACCTGAAGCGCTTGGAGTAGCGATGTTTTCCCCTACTTTGAGCACTCCATCCTTTAAAATAAGATGAGCAATAATTCCCCGCCGGTTCTCTTTTCTGGATTCAATGATGAACCCTCTTGCTTCGGCTTCTGGATCAAAAGTAAAGCCGGCAACCTCCCCCGCAAGGATAATAAGATCGAGGAGCTCGCTTATCCCTTCGCCAGAAACTCCCGATACACCATGCCAGCTTACATTGCCGCCGTAACCTTCTAGTAAAACCCCGGCGCCTTGAAGTTCCCGCATAACTTTATCAATATTGGCGTTTGGGCTGTCAATTTTTGTTAGAGCAACGATGAAAGGCGTCTCCGTATTTTTTAGAATCTCAATTGCTTCGCTGGTTTGGGGCTTTACTCCTTCGTCAGCCGCAACTACTAAGATGGCTAGGTCAGCTGCAGCAGCGCCCCTCGCCCGCATTAGCGAGAATGCTTCGTGTCCCGGCGTATCGATAAAAGTAATTTTGTGAACCTGCCCTGAGCTTGTCGAAGGGTGCTCCACCTCGTATGCCCCAACTGACTGGGTAATGCCGCCGGCTTCCTTCCCAGCAACATTGGTTTTCCTGATGTAGTCCAAGAGGGTGGTTTTGCCGTGATCAACGTGGCCGACGACGGCTACCACCGGAGGGCGGGGATGAAGATTTTTCTCTTGATTTTTAGCTGGCATTGTTTTTACAAGCTATCACCTTGAGCCGCCCCGCGCAAGATTTATTGAATAAAAAATATGATTAAACTAAACTTGAGTCATATTGGAGGAGTGGCTGAGTGGCTGAAAGCAATATCCTGCTAAGATATTAGCCCTTTACGGGGCTCGTGGGTTCGAATCCCACCTCCTCCGCCAAGACAATTTTTTATCGGCATGACCCGAGTGATAGCGAGCAAGCTGTGACCCGAGTGCCCTAAAAAGTTGAAACAAAAACAGCGATTTCGTATCGCTGTTTTTGTTTTGCGCTACTCCTCGATCATCGTGATCTTCTTGTCTTTGTAGTTCAGTCTGCTCCGCAGATTTGCGAGGAGCTCTCTTTTATCTGAAGTACTGCCATCCTTCAGCAAGTACTTTGCGTACTGGCGGATATTTACATCATCTTCTTCGACAAGCCCCTTTCCGCTGCGCCCATTAACGATCTTTTGCAGTTTGTTGAATCGCCTGATTTCGTCCTCGAGTTTTTGCCGCATGCCAAGTTCGTTGATATTCACCTTATCTATGATCTTGAGCAGTTCCTCAATCAATTCTTCCTCGCGAATGTATTTGTTCTTGCAGTTGCGATCTCTTGCCCGGCTGCAGCCGTAGTATATGTAGTGGGCTGACGTTCCATCTTTGAGCGGCTTCCATTTCTCCTCGGCTGATATGCCTGATCCACAGTATCCACATGTAAATAGCTTCGTGAAAGCGAACTCTTTGTTTTCTCTAACTATCTGATCGCGCTTCAGTTGTGCCTGAGCTTTTTCAAACAACTCTCGCGTAATGAGTGGTTGATGCTTTCCTTGATACCAGTTGCCGCTTTCCCTCGGATACTCGAATGGTCCGTAGTAGAAGGGATTATCGAGTATGCGATAGACGCCCGAGAGTGTAAGCGGCTTATTGCCGCGGGTATGAAAGTTCAGCTCGAATTTCAGCCAGTTGTAAATCTTTCTGCCGGAATAATGTTCGTATGCTACTTTCTCGAACATTTTCTTCACCATCGGCGCTCGCGCCTGATCCATTACTATCTGGCACTTCTTATCCATTAACTTTTGATTAAGGTAACCAAGCGGCGCTACGCCCGGCCATAGTCCCATCTCAACTCTCGTCCGAAGGCCGCGCTTTACATTGATGCCTCGATTATCGTTTTCGAGTTTCGCCTGCGATCCCAAAATCATCAGCAGAAACTTCTCATTCGGATTATTGCTGAAGTGTTGACCGAACGTGCGGATTTCAATCAAAAGTTTCTGATCCATCAAGTCCACGATTCTGCCTAGGTCTCCGGCATTTCTTGAGATGCGGTCGGGTGCCCATGTAAGGATGGCATTGAATTTACCCTCGCGGATTTCCTCGATGATCTCATTGAAGACTGGCCGCTGTCCGGTGTCTTTCGCTGAATGCGACTCTCTCTTGATTTCGACCACATCAAGACCCTCGCGTTCGGCAAGCTGGAGCATCTCCTTGACCTGCGAATCGATGGAGAGGATTTGCCGCTCCTCGCTTTCTGTCGACTTTCTGGCATACAGGCAGTATTTGATTTTAGGTGGTGCCTGGTCCTGCCTGACCTGCCCCGGGCCCACCTGTAATGTTTGGTTCTTCATACTATAAGGGATGACGCAGACCCCTGAAGGAGTCCAGAGCGCCCCAAGTAGATAACTCAAAATCGCTACAAGGCGACGAAGTGCCGATTAAGGCAAGTTGGTAAGCTGTCGACAACTCCGACTTCGCGGAATCGTTGATTTAAGCTAAGGTTTAGGACGTAATGGTCGATTTACGTTAAAATAGTTCTCAACTGAATTGTAGCCTAAACCATCGGAGAAATCCGATGGCATGGCTCAAAAGACCCATCGCTGATACTGAACCCCGCGTTCAGCAACTCAGCGATGGGCCATATCCCGAAAGGGGTGTGGGGCCGCAAGGCCTAGCTAGCGCGGGGCTTTGTGTTTTCTGGAATCAATTAATTATGGACACATCTAATCCTAAAAATTTACTGCCAATAATTGTAGCAGTTTTAATTGTTGGTCTCGGAGCTGGATACTTATTAAGCAATCGCGATAAACCCGCTAGTGTAAACACAGCACAAAATAATTCTATGCCCACATCCACGAGCGAGCAGGTATCCACCTCCGACCAAACCAACCAAGCCGATCAGAAAATACAGAAATTACAAAATGAAGTCGAGCAACTGAAACAGTGGCAGCAACGTCCTGTTGCCCCACAAGGTGATGAGAATTATTCAACAATTGCCGCTGAGTGGCAAAATAGAGTAGCAGAAGTTATTTGTTCTTGGAATTACGACAATGGCCAAGAATATTTGAGAAAAGGTGGTTCGTCGCTTTTAGTCAAACTTTCAAATCTTGGAATTGTTGCAATCACCAACAAACATGTCGTTACGGACGACACCACTGGTTACTCGGCTAATCAATGCATGATTGGAGTATATGGAGTGGGTGCTCGCATTACTGATTTCAATGCGAATCTTGATGCAGCCACTACACCCTTTGGTATAGCTACTGATGGAAGAGATTTTGCCTATATATATCTGGACAGCAAACATTCTGGTACTCAAACTGATAATAATGGCTTTGATACTATTATCGCACCCAATCTAAAAACTTGTTCAAGCGAGGCAAATATAGGAGATAAAGTTATTGTACTGGGTTATCCAGCCATCGGCACAGTGAATGGCATAACTGTTACTGATGGGATAATTTCTGGTATTGAGGGGGACTATTACGTTACCTCTGCAAAAATTGACCACGGTAATTCAGGCGGCGCGGCAATACTTCTAAAAGATGACTGCTATTTGGGTATACCCACTTGGGTGGAACATCAGGAGGGCGGATTCGAATCACTCGGGCGAATATTAAAATCGAGCTTTGTGGTAAACTGATTCGGTATTTGCGGAGGCTTACCCGAAATGTCAGACTAGGACCATTAGTCGTTCTGATTGTTGGAAAGTAAGCCCTGGATATAGAAATCAAATAGGAGCATCTGCTCCTATTTGATTTCTTGGCACGGTAATTTTTCAATATGACCGTCAGTCATCTTCCTCGTCCCGCTCTTGTTTAACCCACCACGGATCATCTTCTTTGTCGGCAAGCGTAGCCGCCACTGAAGCGTTTGCATCATACGGATCGTAACCGAACTCTCGGTCAGGATCGAATGAAACCGTCTGATCCGGATTGATAATGTGTCCTCTTGGCGCATCCGGTACAATGTGCGGCTGGGGCAGGAATATTCCTCCCTCGCCTGCGAAGCGATTCATCCCAACCCGCCAATAGACGGTAGCGTGCACCCAATCATCCCGATCCGACCGCACCCATTGGAAGTGCCTGATGCCAAGCTCATCTTCTTCGTGCGTGCGGTAGATGTGACTCCAGTGCAGCCAATAGGGATACCAGTCATTCTCCGTGCCATAAAGTCTGATCCTGTTTTCTCTGAACTCATCGATCACGAGCTGGATCATGCGATTACGGTCGGCAATAACATTACCCGATTCATCTTTTTCTCCCCAGCGGATAAGCTGGTAAGTTTTTCTATCCGCAGCGTAATGGCATAGGTACACGCGTCCGGGATATTTTTGTTTGAGCTTTCGGCTCCCGATAATGTCGCCGCCCTGATCGATGACCATGATGGCATTGCTGAACTTCTTGAGGAAGTATTCAAGCGATTCTTCAAGCGGAATGCCAAGTCTTGGATCCGGTTCGTAATCTTTCATTTCTCCGAAGCCGACAAGACCTTGCGCATTGCCGACAACATAATGAAGTTTCTTGCCGGTATCAACCCCTACAACAATTCTGCCTTTATAGAGATTTTTCTCATGCGTAACATTCCCGAGTATGATCTCTTTTGTAACAGCATTGCCGCTTCCAGCATAAGGCAACCCCAATACTTTGTTATAGAAGTAATCAGTCGTCTGCCGTGGATCCTGGGATTTGTCGATGATCTCTCCAGCAGTGACCCATGGGGCCATAAGGAGCGAGATATGATAGCCGCTCCATTCGGCTCCGGGATTTTGCGCTACCCAGCGGCCAACGGCTCTATCTTTCGGAGAAAGGAGGCCGTAGCAGCTCTTGCAGACAAACTGGCGGCTTGCCATATCAATGCTCATCTCGCGAGAATCTTCAGTGCTCCACGAAAGATACTGCTCGTGCCGGCAATGTGGACAGGTAATGAACCACTCTTTTTTATCCGACAGCTGCCATTCCACGTCCACGCCGTTATTGGGTACGCTCGGATGGCTGAAGATATGGGTCTGCTTGAATTTCGAGTGATAAAGTCTTGCTTGGTAATCAGCGGTGACATCCTGCTTCGATGAATCCTTCTCGTCGTGCACGAGCCGGTCGGCAGTCACCATGATGGCCGACTTTTTGGTCCACGTGCCCCGGAAGTAAATCATGGAATTGCCGATGGCTTTCTGTTCGACCGAATCCTTATCCGCTGTGTATTCCAAGAGAATCGGGTTATTGCCGATAATGCGGTTTACCTTGCCGCCCACAAAAACGCTCACATCAGCATCCGTCGGCAGTGTGTAGATGATATCCATTCTCCGACTTTGGGCATCGTAGATATTTTTTAATATCTCAAGCGTGGAGACACCCACCTGGGCCGCTTTCATAACGACTAGTTTATCCGATTGATCCTTGTAGATGTCGAAGAGGAAAAGATGGCTTTTGAACTCGATCGGTTCTCCTTTCTCGTTCTTGATTCGATGTTCCTGCAACCAGGCGTGAATCGAGAGATCGGAAAGCGCGATCGACGATACATCTATGTTAGTTTTCATGGATTTTTTCGATTATGGTTTTTCTTAATTCCTGCTCGTACTCCTCGGCGACTTTTTGTAGCTCGCCCCAATGCTTCTGGTATTGGGGATCGGCTGAATTGAGGAGTTCGCCCACGAGCGCGTGCGACCTTATTTTCGCGCCGTAGCGTTCATTATTATGCTTTAGCCAGAGTGTGATGGCCGGCATCTTCTTCTCTTTGATGAGAGTAATTACTTGCGACTCACTCATATCGTTAATGAAGAGTACCCCTTCATTAATTGCCTCCTCAACCGCTCTCCGGAATTCTCTATCTTCGTTGCGCCAGCGATAGTAAGTGGCTCGACTGATGCTAGCTCTCTTGCATGCAACCTGAATAATTGGCATTTCCCTCAAGGCATCGAGCAAGACCTGCCTGTCTTTACTCTGTCGCTCCTCAATAGTTGCCTTTCTCGATACGTTCTTAGTCATGGACTTTCTTTGCTTCTAAGCGAGCCAATTTCTCCCAGCGACGTTTTATCACTTCGCAATAGACAGGCGACTTTTCCATGAGATAGCATCTCCTCTTAAGTTTCTCGGCTGCGATTAAGGTGCTACCGCTGCCACCAAAGGGCTCAATGATAAGATCATTGCGTTTAGTTAGGACTTTAATGTAGGGAATAAGGATCTCCACGGGTTTGGTGCCGAAGATGATGCCTTGTCCGCTACTCTTTTCGTCTGCCGCTACGAACTCGATGAAATCAGTTGGGCAGATCTTTTTGCCTTTCTCGTAGCCCTCCCAGTGGGGCTTGCCCGAGGTGGCATAAAGAGCATTCTCGTACTCGTTCTGGAATAGCTCATCTGTCTCTGATTCAAGGTTTAATGTGACATTTCCTCGAGTTCCAATCAGAGCTATATCGTGTTTATTAAAGAACTTATATTTGGCGGCAAATCCTTGCACCCGGTTGGGTAGATGCCAGACGATGGTGTTACGGTATCTCCAGTGTTTCTCTAATTCATCCCAGATCGTACGGAGGTTCTTTGGATTTTCGAAGACGATAATCGAGAAATCCGATTTTTGAACTTTAGCGACATTTGCCATCCACTTTTCGGTAAAGTCCGGAGGTAATTCATCAGTCTCCAGGTATTTGCGATCACGCTTGAGGCCAAATCCTTCTGTAGCTTTACCGTGACGCTTCTTGCCTTGTAGGTAGGAAAGGATGTAAGGCGGGTCGGTGAAACACATATTGGCCATCTCACCGTTCATCAGCTTCAGTACATCTTCTTCAATGGTGCTGTCACCGCACATCAGACGATTATCGCCAAGTTCATAAACATTACCTTTCTTAACCTCGACCTTATCGATTTTTAGCTTCTTAAGCTCTTTCTCTAGGTCAAATTCTTCCGGTTCGTCTTCTACGGCAAAGATCTCGTCAAGCTCTTCACTGCTGAATCCGACATCCGAGAGGAACGATTCATCGAAGTCGGCCAACAAATCCCAGTCGAATTCACCAGTGTTCTTATTAAGACGGAGGTTCAGCTCTTTTTCTTTTTCGATGTCCGGGATATTGATGTAGACGACTGGTATCGTCTCGAATCCAAGCTCTTTTAAGATCGAGAGCCTGAAATGACCCCCGATCACGACATTTTTTCTTGCTTTAGCTGAATTAACGAGTAACGGGTCGACTACTCCGTACCGCTTGATGCTTTCTTTGAGGTGACGTTCTGCCTCCTTGCCCCATTTACGTGGGTTGTATTCGGCTGACTTAAGAGCATCTATTGAGATATGCTCAATCTGAATGCTCCTATTTTGTACGTTCTTGGTCATATTTGTTTACTAATTTTGTCTTAGGACTGCTTTTCATCTTTTCGACATAAACGAAAAAACAGCCCTGCTGAAGGCTGTTTTCTAAATTCTCGTCTAGACAAGCAAGAAAAAGCCTATTAGCAGCTCTTTCTCGTTTGCGAAACGAAGGATATGTACCCTTGTCGTTAAATGACGATAGGGTTTATAGCACAGGATTTATTTAGGCATGCTCCTGAGAGGCATCCCTATCGTCAGTCGACTCTCGACTTTCCCGTTGACGACTCGGAGGGAATCCAAACCCCTGGCCCAAGTTCGACAGGTTGCCCTGCTGGACCTTCGTCAATATTTACTTGTCAATTTCCCGGGGACGAGGCGGAGGGACTGGTTAACCCTTTGGTCCAAGTTCGACAGGGTTGCCCCTGCTGGACCTTCGTCCGCACCTTTAGTATAACAAATTGACTCAAAATCGCTCTATGTGGATAACTTATGTAGGGTGTGTATTGACTAATTATGGTCTATACCATAAAATGGCTTCCGATGAGAAATAAAGCCATTTTAACCAAACGGCAGCAGGAGGTCTACGACTTTATTAAAGAACAGCTCACCAAAAACGGCCAAGCGCCTACACTAGGCGAGATAGCTGGGGCCCTAGGTCTTCGCTCCCTCCGATCTGTCACCCAGCACATAGAAGCCTTGGAACGTAAAGGATTGATCCGACGGGGCCGCTACGCTAAACGGGGAGTCCGGCTCATCGAGGATGAAAATCCTCAAGAACTCATCTCGATTCCTGTATTTGCTTCTGCAGGGTGCGGTAGTCCAAGCGTTATAGCTGAACGGACTTTCGATGAATACATTAATGTCTCCTCAGACTTCACCGAAGGGAAAAAGGATAGTTTATATGTTATTAGAGCGATTGGAGAGTCAATGATCGACGCTGGGATTGAAGATGGAGACTTGATTTTAGTTGAGATGACTCAGGACGTAGGTTCTAACGATCTCGTGGTCGCAATAATCAATGATACGGCAGTTATTAAAAAGATTTCTTTTGCAAACAACGCCGTAATCCTTAACCCAGTTTCATCGGATCCCCAATATCAACCGATCATACTCCAGAAGGATTTTCTGATTTTTGGGAAGGTAATCCGGGTGATAAAAGTCGAAAGGTCTGACGATTTGTACTATGTGCCAACTAACCAGGAATGATTAAGTAGGGATTTTGAGAGTCAAGAAAAGCCACCAGTAATTGGTGACTTTTCTGGGCGTTCAAATCGGAGAAGGGGTTTTCCTTCCCGATCCGACCCCGCGTCGAGTTCTTCGAGAAGCTAGTACTGAAAAGAGGAAAGTATTACTACAACTCCACTCTATCATACTGACGCCTGAACATCAAACTAAAAACTAAAATAGAAGCGGTGAGTAAAAATTCTAAGACCACGCCTCGTGGAAGGAATGCGGATGACGGGAAATTCACCACGGTGAAGAAAGCCCGAGAGCATCCAAAAACCCATGTTGTCGAGCAGGTCCCGAAGCCCGGATACGGCGACACCAAGAAGTAGATAGCTTAAGTGCTAGAAAATATGCATAGATAGTTGGGGAAGGAACGGTCTATGCATACCGGGAATAGAAAAACATTAACAATAAAAATAAAAATATGAAGAGAATATTTGTTAGTTTTGCGGTAGAAGATAAGTTCGCAAGGGACAATCTGGCGCATCAAGCAAAGCAGCAACAAGCCCCCTTCGACTTTGTGGATATGTCGGTGAAGAATCCTTGGGATTCGTCTTGGAAAACCCAGTGCCGTGAGAGGATTAAAGGTTGCGACGGTATCATTGTTTTCGTCAGTGACGACACTGCCGATGCCGATGGCGCCCGGTGGGAGATAAAATGTGCATATGAAGAGGGAGTACCGGCATTGCCTGTGTATGTTCACGATGAGGGAGCTAAGCGTATTCCATCCGAGCTCGCTGGGAAAAAGATCTACCAATGGACGTGGCCTAATATCACCAAATTTATCGACTCATTGTAAATGGAACTGGAAGATATCCAGAAGATGCTCTTTGTATCTGCCAGTGATAAGTACGGCGATAAATACATCGAGCATCTTTTAGAGCAGTACAAAATCTACATAGCCTCAGCTGAGAAAATCAGCGATCGGAGGCAGAAGACTAATGAATTTTTCCTCGGCCTGAATACTGCACTGGTTGCCCTGCTCGGATTTGTAGCAATAAAAATAAACCAGGAAGAAGTAACCTCGATGCTTCTGGCTCTATCCTCAATTGCGGGAATAGCTATGTGCTATTTGTGGTATCGGATAATTCGGTCATATGATGGTTTAAACGGAGGTAAGTTCAAGGTAATCCATGCTATAGAGGCACGTCTGCCTCTCGCCTTGTATGACACCGAATGGGAGATGTTGGGTAGGGGCGAAGATAGGAAAATTTACTGGCCATTTACTCGTATAGAAAGATGGGTGCCGCGGATTTTTATCGCTATCTATACAATCCTCATTTTGTTTTCCCTGCCGGGGGCTAAAATTTCAGAATGGGTTCAATATATTCTAACCTGAGAAAGATTGAATTTAAGGAGTAGTTCATGGCGGCTGGTTGGGTGCATGCAACGATGGATTTAATGGCATTCGGGCGCAGTTATTTTGATTTGCACAAATATAAAGATCATCCGTGGAAGAAATTCGGGTATAAGCATAGGCAGGTATATCACGATTGGTATAACGAATTTGGTAAAAGCTGGAATCTTGATGAGCCATTCCCCTTGGTAATTCACATGAGAACCGACGCCATAGCAGATCTTGATAAGGCAGAGCAATTTCAATCTTGGATAGCGCATGACTACCTAGATAAAATTTGGGATACCCTTAATCCAAGCCAAAGGAAAAATATTGAACGAGCATTTAAATGGCTTTTGGAAAATCCGGAAGATCTAAATAGAATTTACGAAATAGATATTTTCCGTGGCCTCATATACAGAGTTGTTGACAGGAAGAGCGTAGTAGAACGATGTCCAGAACTTATAGGTGAATATAAAAGACTCCGTAGTTATGTCGCTAAAATAAACCTTAATAATGCAGGAGACTAAAACACTTAAATATCTCAAGTCCGAACAGCACTACTCCGATCTCTACGACCGCTTCACGGTTGAGCGATGTCGGGATCTTATTCGTATCCATTCGAAGCCGGTAAAGAAACCGCCGCTCTATCAGGGCAAGAAGCCATCAAAGAAACTGATGGAGGTAGTAACTAAAATGGGACTTGAATTCGCCCTTATGTTTGAGAAGGGCGAACGTTATATCCGAAAGGAGGAAACCATTCAACGCTGGATGGCAGATGACCGGGCAAAAGATGAACTCTATGAATTGGCGAAAGCTCCGGAGAATATCCGCTGTCTTACCTGCCATAGCCTAATGGATCTTTTTAGTAAGGACCTATGGTCGGGAGGTGCTGACGAGCAGGATCGGGTCCTTTTCATGTTCGACTGTCCTAATAAGTGTCTGCCCCGAAGAGCTTTCTATGATAACGGTGAAGAATGGCAGCGGACACCCAAGCTTTGCCCGAAATGTGAGAGCGAACTAAAAACTACCGATAGAAAGCTGAAAACCAAAATTATAACTACGGAGAAGTGTCCCCGGTGCGGCTATACCGAGACCGTAGAGTTGGATCTATCAATCAAGAAAGAAAAGCCGGACCCCAACTTTGAAGCTGACTGGGCTCGCTTCTGTCTCTCCAAAGAAGAAGGTGAGCACTGGCGGGAGGAGATCGCCAGATTAAAGGAGGTAAGCAAGCTGATCGATGAACATAATGAAAGAGAAAAGAATAAGGAGCTTTATGATAAGGTTGCCGAAATCAAAAAGCTCACTACCGTTGACCTCGAAAACTTACTCGCCCCTACCTTGGAAAAGTCCGGCTACATTAAATTTCAATTCTCAAATCCGGAAATTGGAAAAGACATCATTATCCCTTTCTCTACCCACGATAGTAAAAGTGATCGGGATAACCGTGCCAGCGAATACGATCTCAAGCGACTTATCAAGAAAATCCTGCAAGATACGAACTGGCGGCTGATGAGTGATGGGATTGCTTATCGTCTCGGCATCCTCACCGGACGGCTTCGGGGATATGAAAGCGAGGAAGATTTAATTAAACTAGTCTCTAAACTAAATGGCTAGATGTATCTACTGCCTTAATGTAGATCCCGAGAAATTTCTTGGGCGAGAACATGTTATTCCTGAAAGTTTTGGAACTTTTGGATCGGCAACCCCTACGCTGAAGTGTGTCTGTGATGAATGCAATACTTATTTTAAGAAAGAGCTGGATCAATTTTTTGCTCGAGAATCTTTGGAAGGAATAACAAGATATCGTAAAGGCATCTCTTCTCGGGAATCTAGAAGGCAGAACGCTATTAAGTTATTGCTTGGAAGGTTCCCTAAACTTGAAAAATTTGAAGGTGCCGCGGTCTGGATTGATGGCACTACTGGAAAAATAATGCCACCTGACGCTCAAGTGCATTTCAAAAATGAGAAAGGAGAGTATGAAATATTCTTTAAGCACCAGCTTCCGGAACTTGATTGGAAAGCACAGAAACTTTCTGATAAGGGCTTAAAATTATATGCTTCCTCGCCCGAATCGTATTCGGAGCTTATAACTGAGTTAGGAAGAATCGGAATTAATTATGTGGAAAAAGAAAGCTTTATATTTTCAGCGGAAGGATCCGATGAAGAAACACTAAGCGGCGAAATCCAAATTGAAGGTACGGTTGATGCTCGATATAGGCGAGCTATGGCGAAGATATTACTCAATTTTGCGGCTAAATATATTGGCGCTGAGGAGATATTTAAAAATCCATGGGAACAGGCCCGGCGTTTCGTGAGGTACGGCGATAACCCGCTTCGGGCTCGAGCGCATACTGGCCCCTTCTGGGTACAAGAAAGCCAGAATCGGCGCTTTGAGGATAGGGGCTATAATTTGAGGATCGAGTGTATAGATGGTAATACTGTCGGCTCACTCCAATTCTTTAATCTCTATACTCATCAAATTATCCTTGCAGAGGATTACTGCCTTGATCCCGAAAAGGAGATTGCTATGAGATTTGTTCCTGACACAGAGCCGCTTCGAGCCAAGAAAAGGCGGATAGGTACGACATGGTGAGACACTCTCAAATCTCTTTTATAGTGTCTCATTTGTCTCATTTACCCCCGACCCACGTGCCTCAGATTGACCAGTAGTCCGAGCCCTAAGAAACCCTTATACTGATTGGATACTCTGGGCACTTAACCCGAATGTCCCGCAGATATTAAAAACAAAACCTGGCAGTACCAGGTTTCTAGCGGGAGGGTGACGCCGCGCGCCAGCCGGCGGCTGCGCGACATCACCCAGGAAGATGGTGCTAGAGGAGAATCTGCGTAGCGGTTGCTGGCGAGCAGCTTTTCTCGGTGACAAGAGCGACTGCCTCATGAAGATCGACGTAGTCCGCCCTTGCGAGGGTTTCGGCCTCCCCAGGCGGATATCCAGCGCGAATGAGCTCACCGAGTCGCCAATTTTCGACCCTGGCGATTTCACTCTGGTCGCACTCTTGAACCTCTGCCTTCGCCATCTCGTTATCCCTCCTTAGAATCGTTTTCTTGTGAAGACCAGTCGTCGGTTGCGCGCCTCAAGGAGAGCGAGGGGAAGAGGTATTCCCTCGCAGTGCCAGAGAAAACCCATCCTCAATTTCTCTCTACGGAGGGTTGCTCTGTCCCTTCGGAGTTCTTTTCCAATTTCGGCTTTGATTCTCCGCCCTTCTTTCCTCCTTCGACTCATTCCTCCTCCTGGAAGTTGAAAATTAAAAAACCACCATCTCCGATTCCCGAACAAGCAAAACTTCGCTCGTAGGGATAGAGTGGCAGCCCTTCAAATTGCAGAGATATTGAAGAGCTCCCCTTTCCTTCTTTGAGTCCGGCGATAACCGGTCCGGGGAACTCTGTAAATGTCCAACTTTATTTATATCTAAATATAACCAACTAATCAAATAAATTGTGGATAAATAAAAACCTCCCGGGTATTGCTACCCGAGAGGCATGATCACCTCCTTTTTGCGAGGATTCGGGAATTTGGTGATTCAACGCCCAGAATCTCGGCCATCTTCTCTAGATCCTCTGGATCCAATGCCCATCTACCAGAAGGTCGCAACGTCCCAAGGTTATGCCGAGTCGCTGTCTCAGCGAGCGCTCTTTCGTGCACCCCGAGCAACCCTGCTCCTTCTCGCCAGCCAATAAGATTTCTTTCTTTTGCATCCCTCTCCTCCAGGGTAGCAAAAGTGGATTGGTCAATCAGGGTCCAGCCGCCGAGAGACTGATAGGTTGGGCATTGAAGCTGTTTTACCCAACGCTGAATGGTGCCAGAATCTCTCTTTAAACGCTTGGCTACTTTCGGGATTGTCAGATAGCTTTTATCATCCGTGATATACCTATCGCGGATTCTTTCGATCTCTGCATGATCGATTCCCTTTTTGAATAGCCTTTTTTTAACCTCTGTTAGTTGGATCCGACCCGCTTTCACCGCACTATGAACAACGGATTTAGGGACACCGAGCACTCGAGCGGCCGCAGCTAGAGAGAATATTACTTGTTCTCTCTTTATGAGCTCTATAGTCTCGACACTTAAAAAAACCAATCTTTGGTCAATTAGGGGACGACAAATGGGTAAGCATTTAGCGTATGCTGTGAGCGTCTGTTGAGTCAGGCCAGTGAGTACGGTGGCTTGCATAAGTGGTATATGGGTCTGCTCTAGCCGGACAAGCTCCTCTTTCATCTGAACCAGCTTGATAACTTCCCGTCGATTGAGAAGGTATCGATATAGCGATCCCCTATTTTTAGCATTATCAACTGCTTTCCCAATCTTGCCGCTTCGGCACCAGGCATTGATACTGGCACGCGGAATTCGACTGATGGTTGAGGATTCACGGATAGTGAACTGGTTTCTTCCCCCGTCCCAGAGAAGTTCGAAAGCTTGCGGGCGTTCGTTGAACTTCACTCCATCAAGTTCGCTCTTTATCCGGGCGATAATTCCCCGGCAAAGAGCGCATATGACCGTAGTGCAAATCTTATCGCACCACGGAATGATGCACTTAGCGCCGGGCATGAGGTTCTCCTTTATTCAGGTTTCAAAGAATATACCTAAAGGCATTGAGAAATCCTTCTTAGGAGGTTATATTATATATCATCTATGCCCTCGTAGTTCAACGGATAGAACGCGAGATTGCGGATCTCGTAATAGGGGTTCGATTCCTCTCGGGGGCACAAAATAAAGTATCCCAAGTTGGGATATTTTATTTTGTGCAGAGGAATCGAACGGGAAGGGGTAGGGAAACGGGAGTTTCCCTTGGCGGAAATACTAAAACCGAGGGGTTTTAGGGAGCTCTTTAATATATACTTATATTAGAGAGCGACGTGAGGTAGCGTAGCGTTCTCTCGGGGGCACCGCGTAAAATTCTTAAAATTACGCGCCACAGCATGAGAAAAGTTGTTATTTTGGTTATTCTTTTTATAATTGCTTTGGTGATTACTTGGTACTTCTCTTTCCACTCCTTCCATGCAAATAAGGGCAATGAGCCAGAGAGAGGAGGGAGGGAAGCAACTAATTTCCGGGGGCCGACCGGCGCACCTTACGTGAATGGTCCTTCCAGTCCACCGCCAGGGACAAGTTATTAAAGCGGGTATGGTATAACGGTATTACCACAGGTTTCCAACCTGTTGACAGGGGTTCGACTCCCCTTACCCGCTCCAGGGAGGCGAACAGGGAAGGGGTCGGGAAACGGTAGTTTCCCGTGGCGGAAACATTAAAACCGAGGTGTTTTAAAGAGCTCTCTGCTGGATAGCGGAGAGCGACGTGAGACCCTCCCCTTACCCGCTCAATTTTGTTAAACTTAAATAAATGAACCCATTAAAGGGACTACTAGGGCTAGTGGTGATTGTGGCGATATTCATAGCCGCCTTTTATGCCTATTCAAATCTTTCCCGAAGAGACAGCCCTCCAACTCAAACCGCAACAATTAGCGACTTTATCAATACGAACAAGCCGGAGGGGCCCGAAAGCAAGAAAGTGGCCGTTACGTCTTCAACTACTAGTCCTTCTCGTCCAACTCTTAATGGCTTTAAAGAAAATGAACTCAAGGCAGGGCTGGATAAAATTAAAGACGGCCTTGATCTCCTAACAAACCCGGTCGAGTAACTCTTGACCGTGGGGGTTAAATCCAGTAACTAAATAGGGCTAAGTTTCGTTTTAAATGCTAGAGGACGAAGAGATCATCATAAAGCGGGCAAAAGGTGGGGAGGCCGA
>OBEQ011288955.1_pt1 | contig 20308 bp, 2 predicted proteins | sample 1670901 | NCBI WGS metagenome assembly OBEQ01 (sample SAMEA104232315, study PRJEB22302) | groundwater metagenome | biome: forest; feature: aquifer; material: groundwater | place: USA | collected 2011-08-07 | depth 5.4 m
AGAAATGGAATTAAGACCGAAATGGCTAAGCTGATTGAAGAAAGGCTCGAAGAGCTTCAATAATTTTTCGCGAATGGGTTGCGCATTTCCGTATGTTTTAAGATAAGCACGAACATAAGGCCCCATGAGCCAGGCCCAAACCGTTCCCTGATGCTCAGCCTGAGAACGTTTTAAACGATCACCGCTGTATTGGCCACGATACGATTTACTCCGCTTCGACAATGTCCTTAAGCCGAAAGGCGTGAACAGCTCTTCGGTAACGGTTTGGAGAACAATCGGCCAGGATTTTTTATGAAGCACGGGAAAACTCAAACTCATCGAGAGGATTTGATTCGGCCGGGTAGAAAAGTCTTTCCGTTCGCGCTGAATACAGTCGGCCACGAGTCCTTTTTTCTCATTCCAGAAAACGGAGTTAAAAGAAGCATAAACCTTAAGCGCGAGGCGATCCATGGCTTTGGCCGTTGCCGCATCACGAAATTTGATGGCAAAATATTCGACGACGCGAATCGCGTTATACCAAAGCGCGTTGACTTCGACAGCCTTGCCCCACCTTGGGGTAACCGGAGCGGTCCCCACGTAAGCGTTCATCCAGGTAATGGCTTTTTTGGATTCTTCTTGTTCGATCAGCCCGTCTTCTGCCGCCCGAACGCCGTAATGCGTTCCGCGTTCGTAATGCTTTACGATTCTCCGAAGCACCGGATAGAGTTTCTTTTCTATCCCGAAATAATCCTCGCTTTCCTGGCAGTACAGAAATACGGCTTCGATAAACCATAATGCGGCATCGATACTTTCGTAGATAGGGTGTCCGTCGGCAGCGCGGAAAGAACTGGGAAGAAATCCTTTATCGACAAGGGACGAATAATAAAGAAGTATTTCTTTGGCTTCTTCGTAGCGGCGGGAAACGAGAAAAAGCCCGGGCATAGCGATCATCGTAGACCACGCTCCGTCGCTGGCTCCGATATAGCCGCGGAGTACACTAAGGCCGCCTTCGCCCCGGCTTATCACAAAATTTTCCGCCTGCGAAACCATATGCTGGATTTCTTCGGTAGCCGTTAAAACGGGAATTTCCTCTGCGGAATCCGGTACTTGCGGCGAAGATTCATTTTCCTCCGGGACAACATTTTGTCTGTCTTTTAGCGCCATATTGTAGAAATGTTTCCGCTTTACAAGCACCCGGTCTTTTTCTTCGTTAAGCCAGAGCGCCGGAGCCGTAGGCAATTGGACGGGCTGTGTGGAGGCCGCTAGCATCACTTCATCGTGCGCCATAAAAGAATAAATAAACATGCAAGGGCTGTAGACGCGCTCGGCAGCCGAATTTCCTTCTTCCTGATCGCGCGGGTATATAATTTCTCCGTACTCAACGCCGGTTTTATCCACAATAGCGGCTTGGTGCGCAAAATAAATCGGCGGAATATGTTTTGAGCTCCGGTAACAAACCTGTCCTTTGGAAGTGGATAATTCAGCCTCAAGTCCCCGTGTACTTTTTCTAACCTCGTCCAAAGGACGGCATGTAACGAGCGGTTTCAGTTCAAGGCGGACCAGTTCCTCTTCTCCCGAAATCAACCGGTAATGAATGACTACGGTATTGCGGCCGTGGCGAATGTATAAGGTTTTTTCGATGCGGAAATCTTCTACTTCAAATGTAAATGTAGGAAAGGGATTGAGCGAGAATCTTTTCAGGTGTTCGTAGCCCTTGGGATAGATGGAATCGCGGAAATGAAAGGTAGAAAGCGGATACGGCTGGTCGAGAACAAAAAATGTTTCTTCAAATCCTAAAAGGAGTGAGATTAAACCGTTCGGCGGGCGTGGGGAAGCAATCAAAAGCCCGTGCCGGCTGCGCGTCGGACAGCCCAAAACAGTCCCGGCGGCGTAACCGCCCAGGCCGTTTCCTATGTACCATTCTTTTTCAAGGCAAAGTTCGAGCTCGGAACAAACGGTCGGACCAAAGGCGAGCCATTGGGGAGGACGAGAACTAGGATTGCTTTGGGGTTTTGAGCGTGGCAATTTTTTGTGTAAAAAGTTTGGCTCGTTCGGTTATCTCTTTCCAATTATCTTCTCGAATAAGACCGCGGTCCGTAAGGGCGTCATCCACCATCACGGCCGTTGCTCCGGCCTTAATGAAATCTACCATATCATCCAGGCCGACGCCACCGCAGGCCACAAATTTTACGGAAGGCAGATGTTCTTTCACCGTCCGAATAAAATTGGGGCCCCCTAAATGATTTATCGGAAAGAGCTGAACCATATCCGAACCAAACTGCACCGCTTCCATAATCTCACTGGGAGTAGCCGCGCCTTGCATGACGAGAGCGCCGCTATTTTTACACACATTCACGATATCTTTATTAAGGTAGGAACTGGAAATAATTTTGGCGCCTGCAGCAATGGCTTTCTCGGCCTGCTCGCCCGTCATCACGTGCGCCGCGCCGACGAGCACTTCCGGATAGCGTTTGGAAATTGTTTCGATAAATCGAAATCGTTGGGGAACCGTACTTGAGAAAAGTACGCAGCGAATTCCGCCGGCAATAACAGCTTGGGAAAGTTCTTCGACATTTTCGAAAATGGAAGCGCGGATGACAGCCAGAATGCGTTCGCTCTCTAAAGTGTGGAGAACTTTGGAGGACGTTAGTAAATCGCCGGCTTCGTCTGCCGAAATTTTTTCTCTGATGGCTTCTGGCATCTCAATTCGTTTGTTGGGGAAAAGAATTTACATGAAAACCCAGGCAATGTAAACACCCAATTGTCGCCCTCGCGAAGGCGGGGGCCCAATTAATAATTGGATTCCCGCCTGCGCGGGAATGACAAAAACTCTACGCGGCTTTGGCGACATGCTTTAATACAGCGAGATAGATAAGGAAATCCACCCACGCCTGGTTGTTTTCAATAACATTGGCGTGGAATTGGGCCGGAATGTCCTTTTTATCGGCAAATGCGTAGATTTCTCCGAAACGGAGCCAATCGGTTGAAATAGGATTGAGCTTAGAATCGGCGAAAATTTGATCGGGTGTGATATTTAAATATTCCAGCAATTTTTCGGCCGTGGCCTTTGCCAATGCGACATCATCATCTAAAATAATAATTCTGAGTTTCGACGAAGCTTTAAACGGAAAATCTTTTTCTTTGATAGCTTGTTCAAACCAATTCCGGTATTGCTCGCCGCTCACATAAACCGTTTGGTATTGGTGCGCAATATTAGCAATGCCAAATCCGGAAGCTTCGGTTTCCGCCACTGCTTTTGTTTCAGAAATAATGCCCGCTAGTTCACGAATGGTGCTGACGTTTTCTTCCAAACGAATAATTTCGTCGTCCAATTCTTTCCATTGCGTCAACACTCCGCGTTCGGCTTTGGAAAGCTCGCGCGAATCTTCGGGTCGGTTAATCAACCGATCGGCGCGGAGAAAATCATCGGTGTACTCCAAACGGCTTAACTCAACCTTCTTGTCTTCGATCTTACGCTCCAATCGTTGGATTAAATTACCGATTGGATTCTTCAATTCCAGATCTTTAACAATATCATCGGGCAAATCTTTAGCAAGCTTCACACTCTGAAGTATCAATTTCCGCGTAGGACCAAATAGCTCTGTTAAACCACGGCTTAAAATAGAATCCTTTTTAATTTCGTTATCTAAAGCCCTTGAAAATAATGTTCTTGCATAAGCTTCTTCATCCCTTATATACATTTGCGCTAGAGTATCTGGGTCGGTTACCCACTTCTGTAGACGGATTTTTTTACGTTCTTCGCTGCGCCGCACTCGCGGCCAATTTTCATGAGCTTCTTTTCTTACTGTAAGCCATAAAGATGTTAATTCTTGTTGAAATCGGCGTGTAAATGATAATGATTGAGTATTAGTATCTATGCTAAATAACACTTCCATAAGAGAGACGGACACGTCGATTCTTTCCATCGGCAAACCATGGCCTAAGAATTCGCTTCCGCCGATATAATGACTAAGTAATCGCCCGTGTAAGTGGTGACTGATAAGCTTTGCAAAGATGGGAAGATATCTTTCGGTTATGATCGCAGCTCCGTGTTGAATGACTGCTCCGGCCAACTCAAAACTTGTATCGGGAATGACCGAGGCGCCGACGATAGAGGCAGCGGTTTGTAAGAATTCCCGCCTGTTCCATCCGGATCGACGCCGTTTGAGCAATTCCGCTACAGCCACAAGCAGCAGATACTCCTGGCTGGTTTCATGGCTTTCCACAATTAACAATTTTGAGACTTCGCCGTATTTTTTCTTCATCAGGTTAATAAAATACGGGAATTCATCTTCGGGCACGCTTTGCCTGAGATTACGCAAATAAATTCTAGCCAATTGATCTGATATATCTGCTTTATTATGTTTCAGAATATGGCGAGCCAAATCGGTAAGAAGACGCAGCGCTTCTTCTTCCCCAAAATCCATTCTGTCCGTAGTTGCAATATTGCCAAAGCCGGAGCGCATTTTACGGGCTTCGGTAAGGATTGCGTTTTTAACGTCATCCAGCGAACGGTACACCGTGCCGGTGCGAGGATTTTTGGTTTGGCCAAGCGTGACTCGTGCGTTGGCTTTTTCCTTGCGGCCTTCGCGCCCCAGGCCCGTGCGAGAAATAAGATTTCCAACACGGACGCGGTCCCGAACTGCGCGAAAACGCATCTGATAAAAATCGGGGTCTTTGAAATCTTGCTCCAGCACAACTACCGCAAGCGGTTTCTCACGCCGTTTTTCTTTATGACTCAAGCGGAAAGCAAGATTTCCGGCTAGATCGATTCTGACGCGCGGTTTGACATCCAGCGAAAGGTTGAGCGATTTAAAATCATCTTTTGAGACCACCACAAAAACAATATCTTCATCGCCTGTTAACGTTTGCGTGGTTTGTTTAATTTTCGTTGCAACAAACTTCCGTAGTATTTCCACATCGTTTCTATAGGCCCCGAAATGTGTTTCTATTCTCGAAAAAGCATTCCGGTAGGCCTTCTCGATTTCCGGTTCGGTAATACTTCGAGATAAGCCGTCTAAAAGAGGCTTTAACCAGATAGCGAATCTATTTTCATCGCCCCGGGGCTGAATAAGCCGGTCCAATCGCAGCAAATGAGTGATGAGTTCAATATCCGCCGGCTTCATGAATTTCTCTTCGCTAAGAACAGAATTAACTAAATCGCGCCAGGCTTTAACTTCTTCAATCTGATCGAACAAAGCGATATCGTGGCGCAACGCGAACACGGCGAGCGGAATGTATTTATCGTTAAACCGTTTGGCTACTCCTTGATCACGATGTTTCGAAAGCAAAACCAAGGCCATATAAAAAGCTTGAAGCGTGGTGGGAAAATAAAAACTGTCGAGCGTGGAACCCCAGGCAGCTTCCGGATGTACAAAGAGCATTCCGTTTGTTTGTTTTTCAACGTTGTGATGATCGATGGAAAGCACGCCGGATATTTTTCTTCGCGTTGCCGGCGAAACTTCTTTCTGATAACGCGCGAGCGATCCATTCATATCTGCGAATACGACAAACGTATCTTCCAGTTCGGGACCGGCGGTTAATACTTCTCTTAAATTAAATTCGCCGTCCATGAACAAATGTATTTTTTCTTCCCGTACTTTTCCCAGTCCCAGAATAAGCGCCTTGAGCAGTCCTGCACTCGCAATGCCGTCGCCATCGTTATCGTGAAAAATAAGAACCCTTGATTTTCGCGTAAGCCGACCGAAGAAACGTTCATCGAGCAATTGAATATTGGCGTGAAACGATTCGGGATGAACATACGGCGGCATCTGCACATCCCTTGCCACACCAAAGCCGGCGGCGGGGAACGTCTCGTTTGCTTCTTCCCATTGATGAAGTTTTCGAAGAACATGCTCCGCCGATTCAGCTCTCAAATTACCTTTGGAATCTGCGATAAAATCTCTAAACCCTTGGATAACCTTTTCCCTTTCCTCTCGATTGAAAAGCAAAAAGGTGTCTATTTCATCGAGTGAAAACGGTTCCGGAGAGATTATATTTTGCTCTTCAAACATCTCTCTAATTCTAGCTTGATATTGTTTTTGAAAAAAATCCCTCGAAAACGATTCCAATAATGACAATTCGCTCTTGTTAATATGCCATTTCATGCGGAGCTGCCCGTTTTCACGATCCAGCATCGACATCAAATTGGATTTAACGGTCTCAAAAACGGCGTTTATTTCCGATTGTTCTTCTCTGTGCTTAACTAAGCTTGCGTCTTTTTCAAATGAAATAAAAATGATCAAATTGATCAAATCATTAATCGTAAGCCGGTAGCCATCCGTTTCCTGTTCTGCCGGCTCGTTTCCTGTCACTGCAATCATTTCGGAAAGCATAGATTCGGTTGCTGGAAACCAATCGGCATTTGCATTTTGTACAAAGCTCATTCGTGCCGAGCGAAGTGCTTTCCCAAAAATTTCTTCGGGGATTTGAACTCTTAACAATCCCTCGATGGGTCGATCCAACGCATCTTCGGATAATTCGGCTGTTTCTGCGCCGAAGCCGGCTTGAGCAATCGGAGCAAATTCATAAAGCGCGGTGAATCCCCGCTTGGTTTCGTAAGCATCGGCCTCAGACATCGTAAGCAAATGCTCGCGCGCAAATTTTCTGAGCGTTGCGGAACGTGAGCGCGGAAAAACAACATAGATTTTTCCGTTAGCGGTCAGGCGAAGTTTCATTTCTCCCATAAATGAATTAAGTTCTTTATTGAGCGGATCGCTCCACGCTTCCACACGCGGCGCGTTGCCATTACGCCGTCTCGTATACCACGGCGGGTTCCATAAAATAACGTCGAACAACTCCCCGTCTTTTAGTCCAAGAGTCCACGTCATGGCAGACTCCCATCCGGTCTTCTTTGCACTGCGCAGTTCAATATTTCGAAATCCTCCTATACCCATCCTTAAGAAACGCATGGCGTCCATAAGCGCTTCGCCCGAAATGTCGTTAACGACAAACTGTACATCTTTAATGCCCGCGTAATATACGCCCGCGGCCATAGCACGCGTCAACATGCCCGGGCCTGTCCCCACTTCAAATACGCGGCTGCCGGTTTGAATAACACCACGATCCACCAAGGCGCGCTTTACCAAAAGCGGCAGAAGGTGATCTTTCGGCCAATACATGGCAAGAATACTTGAAGGTAAACCATCCCGCGTTTCGGCATCAAAAACTCCTTCTTCGTAAAGCGCTTGAGATAGCTGTTTCCCCGCCTTGCCGGCAAGAGCGCCGAAAAGTTCTTCATCGCGCCACCAGAAAGCAGCGTCGGTCCAGAAATCGTTGGACCTGAGTACTTCGTGCCTAAGTTGATGCCCCATGAGAACCTGGAGAAGAATGATCCCGCCGCCCGGGACTTTTTTCTGAAGCCGCTCGGTCAAATCAAATAACGATTCGTGCAAGACAACCATTCTGCGCGGATAGTGATCACCGACGAGATGGGTTTCGATTTTTCCGTCTACATCCCGGAAAAGTAAATGAGCCGCCGGAAGAATAATAATGGGATCGCCTTTCGTCATGCTTTGTCCGGGGTCTTCTTGAACCAAAGATTTTTCAAAAGCTACTTGCATTGCACTTTGCCCACCTGCCCATCGAATGGGCAGAAGATAAATCCAGCCTTGGAAATTTATGATCTTAAATGTCTCTTTCCAATTCAGATGAGGCAATTCGAGAGTCGTTTCTTTAATATCTTGCCATAAAGAAATGACGCGGGAAGTCTGCCGCCTTAATTCAATAAAATCGTCTTCGGTTAACTGCGACTTTTTGGAGTTGCCTAAAAATACTCCCTCTTTTTTTGCTTCCATAATTTCTGTCGGCGCCGCAGGAGCTATAGCCCTAATAGGGGAATTATGAAAAGTGTCTTCAATTTTATCTTCATCTCCTATCAAAGCAGGTTTGGTTCTATCCACGGGCTTCCTGCCCATGGCTTCATCCATATCTCCCTTCGACAACAACCCCATAAAATAAGATTTGGCTGCATTACCAAGACGAGCGCCGTACTGTATGCCGCCGGTGGCTTCGAAAACCGATTTTTCAACCTGCAGAGCAGCTTGGGTGAGTTCGTCTTTTTCCGGATTCCAACGCCGGAGTTCATGACGCAATGCATTTAAAGCCTCCTGCCGATCCCAATGAGCCGCTATATCATCAAGCCGTTTATTTTCGTGCGCGAACAATTTAAAAAGAAACCACATGGGCGTAATAACCGCAGATTTACTAAGCGGTGCGAACGACGTCGTATCTACGAATTCCTTGAGAAGCCGGAGAAATTCGTCCGGATGACTTTGGTAAACATTGTGCCGGTACGGCGGACCTGTTACGCGATTAACACGGGCTTCGGGATAATGTTCTAACAGATGCTTTTGATCGGCCGGGCTAAAAAACGGCAGATGTTCCCAGGAAATACCCGAGGCGATCACTTGCAGAGGAATGGCCTGTTCTCGCATGAGGTCTAATTCATTACTCATATCCCGATTCCCGGCCGCAAGGAAAAGTGAATAGGCCGCCCTATTTCCGCTTTTAAGAATTCCGTGTTCAACGAAATCGGCTAATTCGGTTCCTAAATATTTCCTAAATCCCAAATCAATAACCGTAGCCCGTTCCACCAGTCCCGGATATTGCGTGGCGAGTGAAAGAATAATTTTTCCTCCGGCGGAATGCCCGACAAACGTCGCCCGTTTAATACCCAATTGATCTAGCGCACGCTTCACATCTGCTGCGATAAGATCGAGGTTGTAATACGCACCGGCATTTTCACCGGACATTTCGGTGGATTTTCCATGCCCCGTTAAATCTACGCGGATAACGCGGTATTTTTTCGCCAATTCGCTTAAAACATGTTCACCCCAAGCCGTTTTATCCAGAGCCGCGCCGTGAAGCAGGACCAAGGTCTCTTTACCTTGTTCGCTTATGGATTCTGTGTAGATCGGCGGACGCAGAGGAAAATTTTTGGCGACCCAGGCTTCGGGATCGGAAAACCGCTCGGGGTCTTTCGTACGATCTAAAGGCAGAGCGTCGAGAGAATCTCTGCCTAGGGCAAGCTTTAGCGCAGCAAATGGACTTACGCCCGTCTTCTCAAGAATTAAACGAACCAGGCGCTGCATTTCACCTTTATCGTCTTTTAAAATGTTCGTAGTTTTTTTGGCGAGATCTAAATAGGCGTTGCCGTTCGATAGATTCGGTGACGGCTCTACGGGCACAAACGGCAAAGGCGGGTTTTCCGGATTAAACGCAGCAGGAAGAAAACCGGCAGAAACCAATGCCGTCAAGATACCCGAGACCATCTTCTCGCCGTAAAAACCATCCAATTTAAATAATGATTTATGAATAATGCGTCGTAGCGCTCGCCCGTCTTCGTACGATATTTGCTTGGCATCGCCAACACGCTCGATAATTTCACGAGCTTCGGCGCTCATCAGTGCGGTATGAACCTTATCCGCTAAAATTTCGGCCAACTTTTCAAAGATGGGTTTGCCATTATCTTGTCGTGCACCTTTTAGTGCATTCCACCATGCCGTATTAAAGGAGTACATCCCGCGGCGCTTCATAAGCGCAAATCGAAAATAAAAGAGCTCCTTAAAATAATGCGTGGGATCACGTTGACCGTTTGCCCAATAATCCCGAAGCGCTTCCCTGACTTGTTCCGCCGCGATACTGAAGCCGGCAGGTCCCGGTTCCGCGACGACTTTCATTCGAATAGCGTCTGAAAGGGTTCCGATTTCTACGGTGGTTCGGGTGGGAAATTTTTCACTTTCGGGTGGGAAAAATTCCGCCCAAACGCTGTTAAAAATTTTGAATTCCGCCATGCTCCTTAGAAAAACTTGGACATCGATGATGCGTTCCCACGAAGAGCCGGCTTCTTTCAGAGCGGCCCGCACGTTGGCGAATACGGAACGCGTTTGCGCCTCGATATCGCCACGCTCCTGTGGACTTATCTCGGGCAAGGCAACAACCTGACCTGAAGGCTGGGTATCATCTCGCGCAATAACTTTCACTTCGAATGCAATAGGCGTCGGAAGTGCACCGACGGAGATAATTTTGAGCTGGGGTTGGTTATCGCCTGGCGGGAAAGATTCTTTCCACAATTGATTAAAAATATCCAAATCCTTTTCCCGGTTGGTGAGGTAAACTTGCACGTCCACAATTTGCTTCCAAGAAAAACCTGCTTCTTCCAAAATGGTTCGTACGTTTTCGAAAGTAGAACGAATTTGTGCCGCGATATCGTACGAAATGACTTTTCCATCTTGAAGCGTAACGCCAGGGATTTCTTTCGAACCGCGCTTACGCGGACCCATGCCGGCCAGATAAAGCGTATTTCCCACACGCCGGGCATGCGAATATGCTCCTACCGGTTCCGGAGCGCGCAAACTCATGATGGCATCTTTTTCCGCACCGAATCCGGTGTCGGTGGCGTCCCACATGCTAAGGAGGATGGACTCGCCAAACACACTGCCGTTAAGGCGGTTGAAGCCGATTTTACGGCGGACAATCCTGTTCTCCGGAATCTTTGCCGAATACCAATCGGATGTCGTACCGCGATAACCTCCGTAGAGACTATCTTTTACCCAGTAATCAAGCGGTATCAATCCGTCTGCTTTCGCGAGCAGGAAAAAATTTCTTGCTTCCGTCTCGGCAAACTCGAGCGGCTGTCCAAAACGCCGGGGGGTTTTCTCCATACCCAAGTATGCAAATTTGGACAACAGAACATGCATCCGGCCATTATCGCCGTAGTGAATATGTATCCAACCCAAACTTTTCAAATCTTTGTCCGTAGCAAGAGCATCCATTAACGTCAAATAGCGTTCGAGCACACTTCCTCCTTTCTCAGCCATCCATTTGAGAATCAGATCGGGTGAATTCTCCGTATCGATATAGCTTCCAAATTCAACCAACATCTCCGATGCTTCCGGCGTATCACCGAGAAGGCCGAGCGCCAGCAAATATCCCAATGTTCGCAGCGCACGAATGCGGGCCCGGCCCTCGAGTGCGTCTACGATTTTCATAACTTGCCGCCGGCGCTCTTTATCGTTCTGGACGCGGAAAAGGCCGTTTCTCTCCAAGTAATCCAGCCGTGACCACACCTCAGCTTCCGGCGAAGAAACATGTACCCATATCCGCTCTCCCACGGGACTTTCGGGATCCGGCTCTATAGCGATCTCGATTTGCGTATGAAATCCACCTTCCTTTTTGGGACGGATAAAAAAAGTGGCTGATGGCTCAGCGTCTAATGCTTGCTGTGTTTTTTTGCCGGCCCGAATCATGGCTTTGGCCGAAGCGAAGAACAATTTTGCAAGTTCCAAACTTTCCTTCGTTCCGACATCGAACGCTACGATCGGTTCACTTCCATTAGCTAGAAAATACAATTTGTTATTTCTGATAATAACCCCTAAAGAATAAAAACGCGGGCCCATCCCCATAAAACTATCCCACCATTGCTGGAAAAGTGCGGGGTTAAGCTGACTGCCGAAGCCAGCTGATGGTTTTTTTCTCGCTCTTATTAGTCTCTGTCCGTCATCGAAAATATCTTCCATTCGCATATAAAGTCCGTCGTGATCGGCATCGCCGGTCTCAAAGCGATCAAACTCTTCGTCCGAAGGGAAAAGCGGTCTCGCATACGGCAGAACGTCCAGAAAGAATTCGTCTTGGATATCGCCCTCTCTTCCGGTAGAGAACAAATCGCTTTGGCCAAAGATCTCGAGCGCCAAATAGAACTTGGCGGTAAGCTCGAGAAATTCGTTCAAGCTTCCTTTCCTTTCAGCGAGGAAAGAATCGATTTCGTGCCTAACTTGCTTAACGGCTTCAGCGGGTGATTTTGAAAATCCTTCGCTTAGATCTGCTCTGGTTCGTAATGTTTCAAGATGCTTATCAAATAAGGCCAGTGTGTTACGCTCGCTTTTCGACGGCTTTGGCTCTATCGATTCTGTTGGTCCAACCGCCGCCGTTTCTCTAAATTTGTTGGCGTACGCTTGATATACCGGCGCAAGCGGCCCGCTCACTAATTTGTCGGCGGCATTTTGGCCCAAATATTCGTTGGCTATAGTCACAGAAGCCAGTAAATATTGCCGCAAGTTACGAAGCGTTAAGCCATCGGGCTCTTTGTCCGCTGCGTAAACGTTGATCAGACTTGCGATTTGTCCGGAAATCTTACCGGCGTTGATTAGATGTCCGGTGGAAATATTTGTGTCGCTCAAACTCACGAGATACCTAAGTAAACGATCGTGCTCAAGAATAAGGGCCTGAACAGCCCCGTCTCCGGATACGATGCGGTTTAATTCTTTTTTCCCCTTCTGAGAAAGTAATTGCCCGGATTCGTAGTAGGCTTCCAAAAGTTGCTTTTGAATTTCACGAAAAACTTCGACGGCATGGTATTTATCACGAAGAAGCTTTTCCAAAGCGGAAAGATAGTTCATGTAATGCTTTCGGATATCTTCGATTTTGTTTTGATCGGATGCTTTTCCGGAAAACGTACGGGCAAAGTCCCGCCAGGTATCGAGCGCTTTCCAGATAGCAGCCGTGCCGGGGTATTTTTGCTCAAGCCGCGAACGCCTCAAGTCTGCCAAAATCGGTCTTAACGGTTTTGCTATTTGCTTTGTAGACCCAACCGTTTGCTTGCTAACGCCGGAAGCGGGCGGGCGTTGAGATACTTTTATTTTTTTCCGATCGGAATTTACTCTCGGAGATTTAGGAGAAGGAACTTTTACGGCCGGCGGCTTTCGTTCCACTTTGAAACTGCCATCGTCGGTCACAATAATCCGGCGTTCGATATGCGGTTTTTCTTTGCTAATGTCAGAAGATTTCGGCCACACGGAAATGATAAGATCTCTCGTATTTTTTCCGGCGGGCCTAAAACTGACTTTGGCTTCATCGCCGGGTTTTCCAACGGAGTCTGGAAGACCCGCTACATAGATGGTTGATATAGAAAATCCGGGAGTTCCCGTCCGGGTGTTATGCAATCGGACCGCCACAGCAGGAGGAATATTGTCGGTAAATCCCTCGGCATAGTGGGCAAGCGGAGAGGCCGCCTTATAGGGTTGATCTTTGAATGCAAGCCCGAGCCGCCGGCCCGTGCGTCTAACAACCGGCGCATGAATATTTAGCGTCAGAGCCAATTGGTCCGCAAAAGGTAGCTCTCCATTCGCGCTTACAGCTTCATAGGCTGTTTTAAAACTTGCGTCGGAAATATTCACGGCAGGTTCTTCAATGCCAAAGCCGGATAACGACTCTTTATATTTCTTCGCGCGGCGGATCATGGTTTCAATCCAACCACGGCTCCCACTTCCGATTTCGTCGGGATTGATTTTAGTCCCCCTTTGCTGACGAAGTTCCCGCAAACGATTATCCAGATCCCACATTCCTCCTGAGTGAAAATCGTTCACTTCCATAATATAGGGAACCCAAACATCGTCCTCCTTTTGAACAATGACATCGGCGCCCATAAGATCGGTGAAAAGTTGATCTGGCGGTTCACCAGAAATTTGCACTCCTTTCCATGGAACGCTTTTGGCAATTTCCTGAATGTCCGTCTCGATAGCTTCAAGAGCACGAACGGAAATCAATTCGATTTTGGCTTTTAGATCTTTCTTTTCGGATTCCGGAAGTTTGAGGCGGCCGGCCAACTCATCAAAAGTCATTACTTCGGCTGTCTGGCTAATGTTGACCGCTTTGCCCGACTCATCGGCCCGCACGACCATACCGCTCACAAAAGGTTTGCCGGTGCTGTTTCTATTCACAAACACCCGCAAATTCCAATCCAGCCTGTCTTCAACAAGCGGGGGCATAATCCGTTCTTGAACGAGAACGGCAGATTTTGCCTGAATATGCGCGAAAATTATTTTTACAGCATCGTCGATCTCACTTCGCGAAAAGAAAAAGACACCGATTCCGCCGCGGCCGCCGTTGGGTTTTAAAACGGCTTCCTCGATACCGTGCTGATCAAGAAAAACCGTCAGCAGTCCCCTAATATGACTTTCTATATCCTTTCCTCTGGATGAAATCGTAGCCATTCCGCTACGACCTATACCAAAATACTGGACCTTGGCGGAATTTTCCTCACGAAATTTTCTCGACGGAGAAAATAGCAGAGAAACCGGTGTTGCGATATTTTTCCCATTGAGAACCCGCACACCCCAAAATTTATCGTCCGTATATTTCCCAATCTTGGAATGCCCGGGCAAAGGAACGCCGGCCCTTCGCGCTTTCTTCTCAAGACCGTTTTTACCCAAATCCGGATCGGTAATGTAATGGAGTACCAGAGGCTCCGAAAATTTCACGAAATATGGAATGCCGTCCTTAAAAATAATGCCAGCCGAAAGCGTGGCTACTGTTTTTCCTTTAACTTCGTTGAATTTGATGTCGCCGCGATGAAGCGGATGAATAACGTTGGCTCCGCTATGGCGCGATCCTTCTTCTAAAAGTGCCCAATCGTCATCACGGTGGTAACCATGAACGGCGATGTTTACGACATCGTCGCCTTGCTTCAGAACTTCGCTTTCGGAAGCCATGCGCGGCACCGAGTAACCCATGGCGGTAAGGCTAATAAGCGAAGCCAGCGTGATAAATTCTTTGGAGTCTCCTCTGGTTTCTTCTTCTAAAATTTCTCCAGAGGCAAGAAACTCGGTTGCTTCTATCGAGGCGTCGCCTTTGCTTTCGATAAAAGCGGTGAGCACATTCGTAAGCAGGGATTTGTTTCTGTCCGTAATTTTTTTGAGTTTTCTGTATTCCAAACTTATTTTAATAAAAGGCACAAAAATGGGTGCAATAATCCATTTAGAAATAAAAACGAGAGCATTTAAACTTAAAAACTTAAAAAAGTTTACTTCCTTAAAACCGGCATATTTAAAACCTTCGGCTTTTTCCAAAACTATAAGCTTAAACAATCCCAAGCTAAATGGTTTTGCCGGCGGACCGGCGATGCCTGGCCTGACTTGATAATACTTGAAGATGTCCTTAACCAACTCTTGAGCTTGTTCGCGGGTAAACGACGGATCTTTTTGGTGTCGTTTTAAAAATGTGTACAAATGAATCAGTGCATCCTTAAAACTAATTCGAGCGAGCGCATCCGATGTGGTTCTTCCGAAGCGAAACGGGAAGGCTGATTGAAAACTGTCGGCGATGTTTAATAAAAACCCCGCGTCCTCTCTAAATGCACGATTTTCCGGCAAGGCTGTAAATTCTTCTACCGCTCGGTCTAGATTTCTTGTCTCATGCCGAACTAAATATCGCCGCCCTTCGTCCTTATGTGCCCGAACCAAATACATTATTCGAGAAGAAGCTTCCTTAAAACCATTCTCATCTCCAGAAATTCCTTTTATCATGTCAGTTTCTATTCCGTTAAGAGTTTGCTCCCAATCTTTCTTAGACGCGCGCGTTATTTCCCGGGTGTTTTGTACCAACGGCGACAAGAAGCCGAACCATCGAGAGGTAAAATTTGACAAGAAATTCCAATTTGATTTTGCCGTATTCAAATAGTCAAGCAGAGCTCCGCTTTTGGTAAACAGAAGAGCTTGCTCGTAAGGCGTGAGAAAGGCCAGAAGCCTCTGATAGGCATAAAATTGGCCTTCATAAAACGAAAGGAGAGGGCGGACAGTATCGGGCAATATATCGAAATAGGCCGGGTACGGTTTGAAATCCTTAATCGCTGGGATCAAATCATACTCACCCCAAACCGTTTCTCTCAATTGAAATCCATCTTTATCCAGCGAGTTCTTCTCACTTGTTCGAATAAAAACAAACGCATCTTTAATTTTTAAGGCTAATGAAAATGGAGTCGCATTGACGTAAAGGAGGAGAAGGGAGTAAACAAACAGAAAATACACGAAAAAGTTGTGAATATCATAAATAAGAAAAATAGATCCAATAACAGCGCCGAAGATACCGACGGTAAAACCCAATGTGGCCCTTTTCCCCATCGTCATCCAATCGAAATCTTTTGCCGCAGCCGGATTCCATTTAAGACGTGTAACAAAAGCCGACCAAATGTCATCGGCCTCTCTAAAACCTAGGAATTTAGAGCGTACGGCAGAAAGTATTTCGTAGATTTGCTCCATATACCATGGATCTGAGAAATCTCGCAAGTAATGACTATACCTATTCCCCCAATCTGTCACAAACTTCTCGGCATTAAATTTTGTTTTTTCCATTCCTAATCGAAGTAATTTCTCCGGAGAAAAATCTGAATGATGTCCGTAAAACGGAGAGCGTATTCTTTTATATTTCTTAGCTATTTCTTCTACTTTTTTGCCGTAGCGATCTTTGTGGAGCCCTTCTGTTTTAAGAATTTCTATCAACCAATTAAATTTCGTGTATCCAAAAAAGCCGTGGCCATAAATACCAAAATTACCCCGATACCGTTGATCTTCCAAACCGATCTCGGTAAGGGCATTGAGTACGCGCAGGAGCGCTTCGTAAACATCAGGCGATTCGGCGGCCTTTCTCACAAAATTTTTCAGAAATTTCTTTGACGCTGTGTAAGCGGCCAGCTCTCTTATTCCGCTCCACATATAAGCGCCCTGGCCCACGCCTCGAACATACGCTTGGGTTTCGGACGGATAAATTTCTGCCAATAATTTCCCGACGCCTTCGGTGGGGCTAAGACCTGCGCGTTTCCATGCGGCCCAATCGATCAGGTTGGCGATACTTCCCGAGGGGTCCGTGTGCCGATAAATGTCGTGATAATGATCGTGAAATCTACGACCTTCATAAGCCGGATCAAGACCGGGCTTGCGAGCGGCAATGAGAGCACCTTTAGGCATAAGATCGGGATATTCGCTACGATAAATACCATCGTAATAGGCAGCTGCATCGGCAAGTATTTCGGTTATTTCTTTTAAATCGGTGGGCATGGTGGACGGATCGCGAATCACCGCTTCCGTGCGCTCGGAAAGCAATCCGGTTCTACGCCTTTCAACCAGTGCGTCTGCAGCTTTTGCCATTTGAAGCATATCCAGGTAATGCGGAATTTGATCCGGCTCTATCTGCTTCAACTCTTTCGGCAGATTTGAAAGATAAAATGGGTGATCGCTAGATAAAGAATCACCGAAGCCGGATGTACTTTGCGGCGCCGTATCCGTAAGCGTAGGTAAAATAAGTTTTGCATCGATCGGGAAAAGACCCGTGATAGTATCGGCTAATAGATTATTACTTTGTTGTGAGGCATGAGCAAAACGATCGATGGCATTTCGCACGCGTAATTGAACTGTAGAGTCCATAGCTACCAGTATCTCATTTCTTCTTTGTCCAAAGATTGCAGCATGACTCGATTCTTCTTCAGACTCTTTGCTTAACTGCCCAAGAAACCATTTCAGAAGGTTATGCATAAAATAACGGTAGCTTCTATACGGCCCATTTTTTTGAGTACTGCGATACAGATCCATCACGGTAGGAATATCAATCAGCGGCCCGGCTACAAAATGTTTCATTTCGTTACGCCAAAAATCAGATGCTTGAGAAAGCCATTCGTTTTGTACGTTGGCCAGCACTTGCCTTTCCAACGGTGTTGCTGTGATCGAAAATGCAATTTCATTTTGATTGATATGCGATGTGATTTTTCCGGCCAGCTCTTCCGGATCGATATACCGATACAAATTTCTAAATTCCCGCTTCTGCGCGTCCAGAACATGCCGGAGGCGATTTTGAAATACCCCTGCCGGAATCTGAACCCGATGCAAAAGTTGACTCTCACGATACGAAATGCGCGCGGTAGTAGACCGGTTGTACTGTTCCAATTGCTCAAGACCATGCGCAAGAAAACTCGTGCGGAAAAGAAGAATAAGAAGCGCTAACACGCGAAACGCAGGCACGTCTGCAGGGTACCGCTTAATCTGGTCCAGTATCGCATTGTAATCTGCCAGCGGTTCGCTCAATTCCTGATTAATAAATCGAAAAAGAGCGCTGATTTCCTCATCCGGCTCTGCCAAAAGCGACGTTTCGTTAAAATAGCGACGCCCGTCATCGGTCAGAACCAGTAACATGTTGCTATGGTCTGTTTCAACTGCGCGGTTTGTTGCAACGTTGGAAATTTCACCAATATGAACAGGCTCCAGCCTATTCAACAATTTCATGAAATCGTCATGACTCTCGGCTTGTTCTTTTCCTTCGCCTGGCCTAGGAAAAAGAATCTCGATCGCTTGCTCTTGCACAATGCTGATATATTTTTCAAGACGATCTTTAAAAGCAAAGCGCAGTACCTCTCTCAACTTATTCACATCAATCTTCTGTTCGCGCGGCTCAGAGCGGGGCGACTCATCAGCTTTTCCATCTTCCCGGACGCCGAAGCCGGAGGCGGGTTTTAGGCGATTCATTTCTAGACGCATATCGGCAAGCATGCGTTCGCGTAAATCTAAACGCCAAGGGGCGAAGCCGCGTTCGGCGATAACAATTTTGGAAGTTTCGAGGGCCGAACGGATTCCTTTGGATTGATACCGCTCCAGTTCTTTAGGATTCGGTTCGCTCATGTTCGGCCGAATTACAACGAAGGAAACGTTTTCCTTCCGCCACATTTCGGTAAGACCTGTAGTATGAAAACCGCCGGTGATTAGGATCGTGTTAGAACGTTTTTTCTTTCGTAACGCATTCAATGTATTTTTTACGAAAATGGCGTCACGCTTTTTAGCGCCGTCGTAAAAATCTAAAAATATTTTAATGGACTTAAACAAACGATTGAAATCTTCAGACCAGCGCATTCCGGTATTGAATTGCTCGAATTCGGTACGGAAAATATTCTCACTGAAAAACGAAAACTGAGACTCAAGTTGCGTATAATCTTCGGCGCTTAGCGAAAGGTTCAATAATTTCTGAAACAGGTCCGCTCGGCGGGAAAATAGGAGCAGATTTTTCTCCTGTTCGGTAGTTGCGAGCATCTGCATAGCCAAAGCCTCAGCAGATTCGAGCTCGCCCAAAAACGCGGTTGGATCAATTTCGGAAGCGTTGTCTTGGATAGCCGCTTGTAAATGGGAGAATTTTTCTCCGAACGCGCTTCCTAAAATCTGATCCATATTTTTGATATGCCGTAGAAGAAACTCGTGATGGGATTTTGCCCGCTCTGTTTCTTCCAGAAATGTACGTAGCGGCCGGCCGTACACTTCCCTTTCCAAGCCTTTCACGGCTATTTTGAATTTGTTAAGAATGGGGCTGAGATTTTCTGATAATGTTTTGGCGCGGAAGAATTGATTACGGTTGAAATAATATTTGAGCATGCGCTCAGCGCCGAACATCGTAATCGCCGGATTTTCTGAAATTAAATAATATTCGTCGCCCGTCAGATCAAAGGATTGCAAATAGCGCCTGGCTACTTTTTCTCGAATGGACGCGTCTGGGAAATCTCGAACTCCTTTCAAATCGACTTCACCGGCAGCGCCTTCCACGGTAAGCAGATTAATTCCGTACGATTCGTGAAGATGCTTAACAAGCTTAGCGATATTTTCCTGCGCCGAAATGCTGCCGTGTGCATCTTGAATATGCACGACTGTCGTATTTTTGCTGCCCTGAAAGATTTCTTGAACGGAGCCGAGTTCGGAAGGAATCGAAATTTGCCCGGGCTGAAGCGCGCGATCGACCGGTTGCAAAGACAGAGTTTCTGCGCCCGATACGGCCACGGAGCCGGACGATGCCGGCCCAACCATTTCCGGCGACACACTGCTGGCGTAGGCCGGCCCCATTTCTGTTGCGGGGATAACCACGCAAAGAAGGGCGGCTAACAGCTTGAACCAAATTTTTTTCGTGATTTGATTTATCATTGTAAAAGTGCCAACGTAGGCGCACAAAAAAAGGGCGTTGCCTGTTGAAAGGCCACGCCCTTTTGCTTTAATTTAGTACTAAGCTTAAATATGCTATCAGAGGTATATATCTAGTACAACGAAAGTTATCGGACTTATGATAAAAATATAAGGCGTTTATGTATAAAGGCTTGCGTAAAAATAACGACGGGCTGAATTGTGCGCCGTGGCGCGGAATAGGCTTACTTAAACCAGGTTGTGCGTCTTTTTTAATTCGCGGATTTCGTCGCGGTAGCGGGCGGCTTTTTCAAAATCGAGGCGGCTTGCGGATTCTTCCATTTTGGAAACAAGGTAGGCTAAATAGCTTTTCGTGTCGTGCTCGGATTTTTTCTCCCCGACAACTTCGGCCACAAACTCTTCGGCGCTACGAACTTGTTCGATGCCTGACCGAATTGCTTTTTCAATCGACTTCGGCGTAATGCCGTGGGTTTGATTAAATTCGATTTGGCGTTTTCTTCGGCGATCGGTCTCGTCCATCATGCGTTTCATCGACGGCGTAATTTCATCGGCATACATAATCACCTTACCGTTAATTTTACGCGCGGCAGGTCCGGCGGTTTGACTCAGGA
>OBEQ012319748.1_pt1 | contig 20303 bp, 19 predicted proteins | sample 1670901 | NCBI WGS metagenome assembly OBEQ01 (sample SAMEA104232315, study PRJEB22302) | groundwater metagenome | biome: forest; feature: aquifer; material: groundwater | place: USA | collected 2011-08-07 | depth 5.4 m
CTGGTATTCTCTTTGGAATATATTTACTGTGGAAATATTTGGGCGTGTCTAAAAAATTGGAAACGGGGGGAAACGGGGAGAAACGGGGGAGAAACGGAGACAGCCACCATTGATTAGCTAAAAGTATGGTATAGTAAAACTACCATGCCAAGAACAGCAAGAGTCGACGTCGGTGGAGAGGTCTACCACGTCATCAATCGCGCCAACGGTCGCGCCATGATCTTCTCCGAACCTCAGCACTACAAACTTTTCGAGAATCTCCTTCGTGAGACAAAAGAATTGGTCGACATGCGTATCTTGGGCTACGTCCTCATGCCCAACCACTGGCATCTGGTCCTCCACCCCAAGAATGACGGTGACTTAGGCACTTTCATGCACCGGCTCACCAATGCGCATACAAGAAAGGTTCATGCGGCCACGAACACCAACGGGTCCGGACACCTCTACCAAGGACGTTACAAGTCCTTCCTGGTCGATACCGACAGCTACCTCCTCACGCTGATCAAATATGTAGAACGTAACCCTGTGCGCGCACGTCTCGCCAAGCAGTGCGAGAATTGGCAGTGGGGAAGTGCATGGAGGCGTATTAACGGTACAAAGGAGCAGGTGAAACTCCTTGATCCCGGCCCCACACCTTTTCCGCGTGGTTACAGAAGCTGGATCAACTCACCCGACAAAGAGGATGATCTCACCGCGATCCGTGCGTCCATTCGGAAAGCTATTCCCTACGGGTCGTCCACCTGGGTGGAAAAAATGGTCATCAAGCACGACCTCGCGTCCACTCTTCGTGAGCCGGGACGACCACGTGTCCGCTAACTTTTACAAGACCACATGAAGGTACAATCAATGGTGGCTGTCCCCGTTTCCGTTTCTCCCCGTTTCTGTCCTTAAAATTTTTCCCTTTCAGTACATAAAACCGGCACGGGGTGCCGGTTTCTTTCAGTGGATGTTCTTGGGTAGATAGAGGGTGACGGTTGCCGTGGCCGCGAATGTGGCAGAGTCGAGTCCGAGACTCCAGGTCACGACAAAACCCATATCTTCCAGCTCAGTGCGCAGAGCCTTTAGCTCGGCGATGCGCTCATCCTGTGGCGGCTCGGGAAAGTATTGCGCGATCTTTCGCTCCAGCTCGTGCGCAAGTTCCTGCGCGCGCTCTTTTTCCGCCTCGGTCAGTTCACGTGGCTGCATTTTGCGCCCCTTCAAAAAGTTCCTATTTTATCTTCTCACGATGAACGTTCTTGTCAAAACCTAAACAAGTCTACCTGCCCCCGTTTCCTTTAAGCAAAAAAGCGCCCGTAAGGAGGCGCTTTCTTTATCGAGGAAAAATGTTCCCGACCAGCCGAAGATGTCGATCTCTCCCATGTAGGCGTGAGCCCCGGACGGGCCAGTGCGCAGGACGATCGTGAGCGGGATCCTAAAGAAAAAGCATGAGCTTTTGAATTTCGTCCGGATCGTCACCGCACCCTGCCCGATGACGCCGGTGAAATCTTTTGATCCGCCACAGTCATTTTTTGTCGTGACGGTGAACTCGCCGCGCACGGTCGTGTCGTCTTTTTCAAGAATGGTCACCGCGATCTCTCCGCCGTCCACGCGGTTGTTCAGTATCCATGCACCTCGGTAATGCTCGCTTTCGTCGGCCGTGGCGCTCTCGGGGAGGGCGAGAAGGACAAGCATTATGAGGAAAACAAGACGACACATGAGCTGTCTCCTTTTTCTCAGTCTCTTTTTCCACTCTAGCGCGGGCGGTGCCCCCGTCAACCCCGTGCACTCGAGGCAGTCTTCTATTCCCTTATTTGTCAGAGTAGAATAAGGTCATGATCAAAAAAGTACCTACTCGCTCTTTTTTTCTTATTCCGTCTAGCGAGGAAAAAGAGAACGCTTGCGTTCTCTTGGGCCGAGCGACGACGGAACAAGAGCTTAATACTGCGCCGCTCGCCGCGCAATTGAGTAAGTTTGTGACCTTACGAGTCCAGATCTTGCTCCGGGTTTTAATAGCGATTATTTCTATCTTGTGCGCACTGTCCATTCCGCTCTCATTTGCAGAAGCGAGTGGGACGCTTGCGGTCCAGTCACTGTCGCCCTCGGGTGGGTCGGTGTATGTGAATGTTCCGGTTACTTTATCGCTTGTTCAAAGTGGGCTTAGCTCACCCACCTACTCTGTGTACGATGAGGCCGGTGCCTATGTCCCCAATGTGACCTCTCAGGGTAATTTTTCTTGGACGCCGGGGACGAGCGCTGTGGGCACGCACAATCTTATCTTCACCGCAACCGATAGCGGTGGAAATTCAGCAACCGTGTCACAAGCCATCACGGTGAGTAGCCCCACTGCCTCCCTCTCGAGCATGACGAATGGCCCGGCCGCATATGTCGGTATGCCCATGTCGTTTCAGATAACTACTGTGGGTTTCACCAATCCGACCTACTGGCTTGGCGACAGTGTCGGCGCAACGACGCTAACGAATTCAAAACTTAATTCGTCGGGGGCATTTTTTTGGGTACCGCAAACATCCGACATCGGGACGCATAAAATGATGATTAACGTCGCCGATCAGTTCGGGCATGCCATGGACCTGAGTCAGGACATAACGGTGAGTCCTGCTCCGACGCCGCAGGTCACCGCTCTTACTCCCGGCACAACAACCCCCGCAGGTATACAAGTGTCTTTCACTGTGACGTCGCCCGGTTTTACCACGCCGACATTCGCGGTGCAGGACTCCTACAGTCCAAGTTCGGTGACGAGCGATAACTTAAGTTCTTCCGGAGTTTTCACTTGGACACCGGCCATGAGCCAGACGGGAACGCACAATATTCTTATTCTCATCACGGGGAGTAACGGGCAGATTGCGAAAATACTTCAGCCGATCGTGGTGCTGACACCGCTTCTCTCCATCAGCAATGTCGTACCCGGAGACACCGTCTCCGTCGGAAGCCCACTGCAATTTAATGTGAACTACTCGGGCCTTTCGAGTCCGACCTATGGCATCACTGACGCGTATCCCGGAACCGTTTCGACGAACAATATGAGTTCATCAGGGCTCTTTATTTGGACGCCGACGTCGGGGGATGTCGGGCAACACAATATCGGCGTCCATGCCGTTGATAGCTACGGCAATGCCGCAACTGTATATAAGGATATTAAAGTCGTTCCTCAGTCGACCGTGATTCCACCCACTGCTATTTCCACCCCGACTGTAGCGCCGCAAACAGCGCAATCGCCCTCCGGCTATTACTTCGGCCGGAGTCTCGCTGTCGGTTCTGTCGGCGCAGATGTCACCGCACTACAAGGGCTCCTCGTGAAGCTCGGTTTTTTGGCGACGACACCGACAGGAACGTTCGGACCGATGACCCTTGCCGCAGTGCAAAAATTCCAAAGTGCGAACGGCATCAGTCCCGTCGGTGCAGTCGGCCCGGCCACGAGAGCGAAACTCAATGCCACGGGAGGAGGTGTGAGTGCGGGAACAGGTGCGACGGGGACCTATCGTTTCACCACTCCACTCGCTTTTGGCGCAAGCGGTACAGAAGTCACGGAACTGCAAAAGAAACTGGCCACGCTCGGCTTCTTTGTGGGGGCCCCGACAGGAACATTCGACACCCCGACCGTCGTTGCGGTCAAGAAATTCCAAGCCGCAAAAGGACTCGAACAAGTCGGAGGTGTCGGTCCGGCCACTCGTGCCGCGCTCAACGCGTCCTAGTACTCACCGTCGGTCGTTTCGTGAAAGGCATTGGCCCTCCCGCGGCCAATGTCTTTCTTTGTTCAGAGTTTTCCAAATAGAAGCACAAAGAGCTTTCGTTGAAAATCTGCAATCATCGAGTTCTCGATAACAATGGCGGTGTCCGTGTTGTAGTCGACGAAGGCGATCTTCGGGCCATAGATAAGTTCCGTCACGTCGAATTCAAAGAGGTCGTAGGTGGAGGGGATGACCTTCACCGCACGATCCAGCCTTTTACCCTTCCGCTTTCCTGTCGCCGAATTCGTAATGACATAGCGTTCGATCTTTTTTGCATCGCGGAGACGTCCGTAGCCGGAGGGAACGTACGCGCCCTCTTTGCGGACATTCTTGGTCGACGAGTAGCGGTAGAAAACCCCGCCGCGCGGGAGGGTCGCAAGGATGTCCGCATACACTTCCTTAATTCCCGCTCGTCCGTCATAAAAGTGGATGACAGGGCGTTTCGAACCGCCGGAAAACATGCGGAGGAGTGTCGGCAATGTTTTTGCATAAGATGTTTCGAGTTCCGTGAACGCGGCACCAAGCTTCTCGGGCGATGCGGGGGAGTAGTATGTACGCTTCCCGCGGAGTGACCTCACGATGAGCCCGCGTGTGAGGAGTTTCGGGACCGCTTTATAGACAAGCGGCCGTTCGATGTCCGCCTCGCGAGCCACTTCGGCGACCGTTTGCGCTCCATGCGCAAGTAGGGCAAGGTAAACCGCCGCTTCGTTTTTCGATAATCCGAGTCGAATCAACAGGTCTTTATTTTCCATAAATGTAACTTATTATTACATATTTATTACTAAAAATCAATAGGATTTGCAATATATTCTGTATTTTATAAAAAAGAGTGACACTTTTTCACTAAATTTAAGACGCCCCACATATTCTCGCGTATTGTCGAAGTAGGTTCATTGAAAGGAGAATAGTATGTCACATGATCAAAAGTCCCTCCGTCTCGTGATCTGCCAAGAGTGGATCGAATACGAACGCGGCTGGGGATGCCGTCCGGACGGGTGCTCTCTGCATCTATCAGAGGCTGACCGTCAAGCTTTCTGCGCGGCGTACTGGGCAAAGATGCCGCCAAAGATCGGTGGCCGCGCTCCGGACGAATATTCCACGGAGAACGGCAGTCCTTACGTCGCGGTTGTCAGCGCGGAACTTTATGCTAGTCTCCAAGACAGCAAAGCAAAACATGGTCTCTGGCTCCTCCAGGCAGAAATGCGCGGAGGAGGGGTGCGTAAAGCTACCCCTGACGAGATCATCTCTGTTCGTTTGTAAATTCATCATTCAAGGAGTATGTCCATGCACATGAGCGTGAGATTGAAAGTCCCCCTGTTTCCCCTGGTCGAGAATCGCGACACTTTTTTCACGCGTGTGCACGGCTTCATTCTGCCGTATCACGATGACGGAATACGTATTGCGAAGACGTACGGGGACGTGAAAAAAGCATTCGACGGCAAAAAGCGAGCACGCGGAGAGCGTTACTTCGAACACTGCCGTGCCGTGGCGCTCATCCTCATCGACTATGCCGACTGTCGCGATCCGGACATGATCATCGGTGCCCTGGCCCATGACCTCATCGAAGACATTCCCGGTTGGTCGCGGAGACGTGTTGCCCGCCTGTTTGGGAAGGTGCCCGCCGGTTTTGTGGCCGCTCTCACTATTCCGGAAGGAGACTTTCCGACTCGGGAGGCCAAGTTGGAGGCGTATCACAAACAGCTTTTTGCGGCGGCGAAAAAGGATCCGCGTGTCATCCTGATCAAGCTCGCGGATCGCCTGCACAATCTCTCGACGTGCGAATCCCTCGCTCGGGAAAACCAGATTCGCATGGTGGAAGAGACCGAGCGGATCTACATTCCCGCCGCCAAGGAGCGCGGAGTCCTTCACGACGAACTCGTCACGCTGTGCTCCCTCGTGCGCCGGCGCCTGGGGCGTCGTCCCAATGCCCAGCGCTCCCTCTGAGTACCTTGTCCACAACAGCGCCCTTATTCCGGGGGCGTTTTTTTTGCGTGAACAATAGGCCTTGCAAATTTAATATTATGTGACATAATACACACAGATTCCTGTATTACAGCCATTTCGGCCCACATTGAAATTCACTGACGAAGGAGATTCTGATGGAGACAACAACGGTTTCGGCTTCAGGTTTGTCCGGCAAGCATCTCATGTTCGCCCGCGAGCTCCTGGCGGCATCCGGCGTGGACGGAGACGTTCACGCCGCATCGCGCTACTGGGAGCTACATCATTTCGATATCCACACGGGCGCGGTTAAAGATCGTCCCAACTGCCAACTCTGTCATGCGGAACTGGTGAACATTGCGGTCATACGCAATGTGAAGAATGACATGCAACTCACGATCGGGCATGATTGCTTGGAAAAGTTGCACAACCTGCAGGCGAGTGGCAAGGTCGAGAGTGTCTCACTGTCGACATGGAAAGAGTATCGCACGGAGGCACGCAAACACATCGAAAAAGCCCTCGGCGGCAAGCGCGGCATTATCGCCGCGGTGACCAAGTGGCTCGCTGCGGAAGCACAGCTTCCGCCGAGTATCAAGGACACGCTCGGATGGCTCGAAAAGTTCGGCACTCCGCAGTCACTTGAGAAAGCCGAAGAGCTCGTCGCGTACTACAAAGCGACGCGGCGGTTTCCCGTTGTGACGCTCATGAGCGCTTCGGAGTTTGCGCTTTACTCTTCCTCCGTTTCTCCTGAAAAGCGAAAAGAAGAGATGACGCTCGACGATTTTGCGAAGATGCGTGAAGCGTTGGCACGCTTGCGTATCGCCCGGGAACGCAGAGAGAAACGTGCATTTGCCGCCAAGAAAGCGACGCTCGACGCGCTTCTCGCGCGGGGTGTTCCGGCGGCGGATACGAAAATTTCTTCCGATTGGACGCAGTTCGAGATCACATTTAGTTTGCCGAAACTCCCTTGTCGTGCGGTGATCAAGTATCCGTACGGGCAAAGGTACACCAAAGAACAGATCGTAGAAACGGCGCCGGAGATTCTGCGCTTTACTCCGCGTGATATCTTGTCTTTGTTTTCATTCGGACACGACGTGCAGCTCACGCTCAACGAGGAACAAAAAAGTACGTGGCTCGAGCGTCTTGCGGCACGGAAAAAGACAGATGACGATGTTCTTGAGGAACGTCTTGTGGCTGTCGTGCGGGAGCTTGGCGACACTTTCACGGTGGAGATGACTCCCGAGATCCTTAACGCACGCCCACGAAAGATCCGGACCACTATTTCCGACATTCCTGTTTTCGCGTTCCTTGGTCTCACGAGGCCAACCCACGAGCTTCTTGCGACACTGCCGTCGACTTTGCGTCTTGTGCGTCCGACACCACGAAGTGCCAAAGTATGGGGGAAAGCGGAGATCACCGCTGATGTCCATCCTGACGATATTGCGGCGTGGAACAAGCGTCTCGACGAGCGCGCGGAACAAGAAAGACACAAAGAACTGGAGCGTGTCCTTGCGGAGAAGGCGACCTTGAGGGAAAAGAAAACACAACTCGACAAGCGGCTCCATGAGCTCCGCAACGACCCCAACTTTCTTTTTGGTAGGCTCTTTGCCGAGGAATATAAAGGAAGGTCGCAGTGGAAGCGGAACCAGAGCGGTGGCATACGCTATGTTCTTGATCGGAATGACAAGTATGATCCGGAAGAGGGGTTGCTCCTCTTTCGGAAAGGACGACACCTCGTTCCTGGCCGTGTCATACTCCTCCATCGGGTTTATGTCAGTGAGATCGGAAATCATTACCAGATCTCCGCACACAGCGATGACTTTTTCCTTGAAACGATCTAGACCTAATTTGCGCCATCGCACATTCACGCCGGGCAGGAGCCCGGCGTTTTCTTATACCCAAAAATTATTTTGCACCCCGCTCCGGCCGAGGTATACTGAAATACGAATGGACATCAGAGAAGGCCTTACCTTTGACGACGTGCTCCTTATCCCGCGCAAAAGCGCGGTCTACTCCCGTAAAGATGTTGATACCACAGCGCGGCTCACACCGCGTATTTCTTTGCACATTCCGCTTGTTGCGGCGAACATGGACACGGTGACGGAAGGGAAAATGGCGCGTGCGCTGGCGCAGATGGGCGGCATCGGCATCATTCATCGCTTCCTGTCGATCGAGCGCCAAGCCGAAGAAGTGCGCCGCGTGAAGCGGGCGGAGAATGTCGTTATTGACGACCCGGTGACGATCACGCCCGACGAGACGCTCGGTAAAGTGCGGAGGATCATCCATCAGGAAGAGATCTCCGGAATCCCCGTTGTCCGCGAGCGCCGTGGCAAGAAACGCCTTGTCGGCATCATCACCGCGCGCGACCTTCTTTTTGAGACCGATGACAGGAAGAAAGTGTCCGAAGTGATGACAAAAGACGTCGTCACGGCCTCCTCCGACGTGTCTCTTGAAACAGCGCGCGAGCTCCTCCACCTTCACCGTATTGAAAAGCTTCCCCTCGTTGATAAAGATGGAATGCTCATGGGGCTCATCACCCTGGGCGATATTTTAAAGCGCATTACGAACCCCTATGCGGCGAAAGATAAAAAGGGGAGGCTCCTCGTCGGTGCCGCGATCGGGATAAAAGAAGACGTCCTCCCGCGCACGGAAGCGCTCCTTGCGGAAGGCGCAGATGTCATCGTTGTCGACGTTGCGCATGGACACAACGAACGCGCGATCGCGACTGTGCGCTTACTCAAAAAAACGTTCGGCCCGCTCATTGAAGTCATCGCAGGGAACATCGCCACCGCTCAAGCTGCGGAGGATCTCATCAAGGCGGGTGCGGACGGACTTAAAGTCGGTATCGGCCCGGGAGCCGCATGCACAACGCGCATCGTCACCGGCGTCGGCGTCCCGCAACTCACGGCCATCATGGATGTGGCCAAGGTCACGCGCCGTCGCGACGTTCCGATGATCGCCGACGGGGGAGTGCGCAACTCCGGAAGCTTTTCAAAAGCACTTGCGGCCGGTGCGCATACGGTCATGATCGGCAACCTCCTCGCCGGATGTGACGAGTCGCCCGGCGAATATATCACCGATCGCGGCGTTGCCTACAAATATTATCGCGGCATGGCCTCGCACGAAGCGACCGCGGAAAAAAGGAGACTTGATGGGACGGAGGCGTCAGCTCCGACACCCGAAGGCGCATCCGGCCGTGTCGCGTATCGCGGCGAAGCGCGCATGGTCGTCGATGACCTGGTCGGCGGTCTCCGCTCTTCCATGAGCTACTTAGGCGCGCGCGATCTCGACCAATTCGCGAAGAACGCGCAATTCATCCGCATGAGTCGCGCCGGATTCGAAGAGTCCGGCCCGCACGGTGTGAAATAGTTTTTTACCAGTCAGAGTCAACGCACTTTTTAACTTCTCGTATCCCATGTCTGTTGTCGTACGACAACAGACATGGGATAGAAAAGCCGGCTCTTGCGAGTCGGCTTGCTTTCAGGTCTTTCCTGCGACGAACTTTGCGTCAGGGTCGACCACAACAGGTGTGCCGCCCGACGGGGGAACGTCATCCGTTTTTGGCGCCGGCACCACCCAGTCCTTCGGCGGACGCGGCGACCTGTCGTTCATGATGTCGTCGACCTGCTCGCCGTCGATAGTTTCCCACTCGAGGAGCGCGCGCGCCATCGCGTGCATCTTGTCCTTGTTGTCTTCGATCAGCTTGCGCGCGATGCTGTACTGCTCATCGATGATCTTCCGGATCTCGCGGTCGACCTTTTGCATCGTCTGCTCGGACACGTTCACCTGCTTGGTCACCGAGCGTCCGAGGAACACTTCGCCCTCGTTCTCGGCATAGACCATCGGGCCCAGCTCGTCTGTCATACCGTACTTCGTGACCATGTCGCGTGCGATCGCCGTCGCGCGTTCGAAGTCGTTCGATGCGCCGGTCGTCATCTGGTTCATGAACACTTCTTCCGCGATACGTCCTCCGAAGAGAATAGAGATCGTCGAGAGCATGCGCTCCTTGTCGAGGCTGTAGCGGTCGCCTTCGGGCAACTGCATCGTGACACCGAGCGCACGGCCGCGCGGGATGACCGTCACCTTGTGGACCGGGTCGGTCTTCGGCATCAGCCGCGCGACGAGAGCGTGGCCGCACTCGTGGTAGGCGGTGTTTCTGCGTTCTTCCTCGGGCATGACCATTGACTTGCGCTCGGGGCCCATCATGATCTTGTCTTTGGCCTTCTCGAAGTCATTCATCTCGACCACGCGGCCATTGCGGCGCGCGGCAAAGAGAGCCGCTTCATTCACAAGATTTGCGAGGTCGGCACCAGAAAAACCGGGTGTACCGCGCGCGAGGATGTCGGCACGGATGTCCTGGCCGATCGGCACTTTGCGCATGTGTACAAGGAGGATCTGCTCGCGTCCGCGCACGTCCGGCAAGGTCACATAGACCTGTCGGTCGAAGCGACCGGGACGCAAGAGCGCGGGGTCGAGGATGTCGGGTCGATTTGTCGCGGCCATCACGATGACGCCGGTATTGGTTTCGAATCCGTCCATCTCGACGAGCATCTGATTGAGCGTTTGCTCGCGCTCGTCACTGCCGCCGCCCATGCCTGCGCCGCGATGACGACCGACTGCGTCGATCTCATCGATGAAGATGATGCAGGGTGCACTTTTCTTGGCTTGCTCGAACATGTCGCGTACGCGTGCGGCACCGACACCGACGAACATTTCGACGAAGTCGGAACCCGAGATCGAAAAGAAGGGTCTCTTCGCTTCACCCGCGATGGCTTTCGCAAGCAAGGTCTTCCCGGTTCCGGGAGGTCCGACAAGCAAACAGCCGCGCGGAATACGTCCGCCGAGCTTTTGAAATTTGGTGGGGTCCTTCAGGAAGTCAACGAATTCTTTGACCTCCTCCTTGGCTTCGTCGCAGCCGGCGACATCCGCAAAGGTTGTGGTGTTGTCGCCTTCATCGAGCAGGCGCGCCTTCGATTTCCCGAAACTGAACGCACCGCCACCTCCGCCACCCTGCATCTTTCTCATGAAGAAGATCCACACGCCGATCAAAAGGAGCATCGGGCCCCAACTGACGAGGATGCTCATCAGGATCGAGGGCTCTTCGGGTTTCTTCACGTCGAATTTGACACCGGCGTTGATGAGATCACCCACGAGACCACGGTCCAGAAAAGTTGCGTGCGTGGAGACGGGTTTGTTGTCGACTGTGACGGCAAATACATCCGTTCCACCGGGCCCCTCTTGCAGAGTGGCGCTCTTGATGCGCTTGTGGTGCACTTCATCGAGAAAGTCCGAATAGCCGATCTCAGTGCCCCGCAGCGCACTGCGGTCGAACTGCTTGAAGACAGTGAAGAGGACGAGGGCTATCACTAGCCATATCGCCACTTTCGAGAACCATTGATTGTTCACAGCGGTCCCTTTCTTTTGCTTTTGGCAAACAACTAACTACACTATTCTTCACTCAATCACACCTGAAAAGTCTGTCAACAAAGCTCTCTATGGGCGGAGACCTCAGAATGTTAATATAAAAAAATGAAAGCGCGTAGGGAACATCTATTTCCCACAGGGACCCAGGCACTCGTCATGGGTCTTGGCCTGCACGGCGGCGGTGTGGCGACGGCAAAGTGGCTGATAAAGCACGGTGCGACAGTCACGGCGACGGACAAAAGAAGTGCGGATATTCTTGGGCCATCGATCAAAGCCCTGCAGGGTGTGCGTGTCCGGTATGTGTTCGGCGCACACAATAACGACGACTTTCGGACACACGACATGATCATTGCGAATCCCGCGGTACCGGCGGAGAGTCCGTACCTTGCGATCGCAAAGAAGGCAAAGAAGACGATCGTGAATGACGCGTCACTTTTCTTCACGCACTCTGACAACCCGGCGATCGCCGTCACAGGAACGCGCGGCAAGACGACAACAACACTCTGGATCGCGGAACTTTTAAAAAAGAAATATCCGAAAGTGCGTCCGAGTGGCAACACGCCTGATAATGCCCTTCTTAAGGAATTTGATCGCGTACAGGGAAAAGACATTCCTGTTGTCGCTGAACTCTCCTCCTGGCAATTAGAATATCTGCCGCAGGTTCCGCGCGCGCCGCATGTGGCCGTTATCACGAATATTTATCCCGATCACCTCAATCGCTACGGCGGAAGTATCGAAAGGTACGCCGATGCGAAAGCGGGCATTTTTGCGCATCAAACAGAGGATGACTTTCTTATTCTCAATCGTGACAACAAGTGGGGAAGATACTTTGCCGCAAAACCGCACCGCGCGCAGATCATCTGGACGAGCACAAAGCCACTTCCGAGAAGTGTCGGCAACGGCGTGTTCGTGTGTGACGACCATGCGTATCTCCTTGTCGACGGGGAAGAAAAAAAGATCGTGTCAATCACACGCTTTGCAAAAGAGCGCGGTGCGCATAACCTCGCGAACCTTCTCGCCGCTTGCGCCGCCGCGCTTTTCTTTGAGCCCGCACTTGTTGTGACCGAAAAGGATATTCTGCGCCTCCCCGGCCCGCCCATGCGTCAGGAGGTCATATATAGGAAGGGAAGACTCACCGTGGTGAACGACAGCTGTGCGACCTCGCCCGACGGTACGATCGCCGCCCTCCGGCGTTTTTTTGACGAAACGCCCCCCGAAGCTAAGCTTAGGGAAGGGCATCTCCCTAAGCTTAGCTTCGGGGGGCGTTCGCGACGCATCATCCTCATCACCGGCGGCACCGATAAAGAGCTCGATCCTAAAGAGCTCGCCAAAGAGATCGAACGGACGGTCAAAAAAGACGACCTCATTCTTCTCGACGGTTCCGCCACAAAGAAACTCGCTTCCTGTCTTAAGAGAAAAGAGCTTCTCGTCCTCGACACCTTGAAAGAATGCGTCGACGCGGCATTTGTTCGCGTATGGACTCCAAGGACCGCCCTTAAGGATACCAAAGGGCGGTCTTTGGAGCGCGAGACGATCATCCTTTTTTCTCCCGGCGCCGCAAGCTTCGAAAAATTTCTCCACGAATTCGACCGTGGAGAGAAGTTCAACAGACTAGCGACGAAAGGAATAGCCAAATGAAGCCATTTTCATTCACAACTGCTTCATGGCGACGGTTCAAGTTAGTGAATGGATGCAACTTTCAGGAGTAAATCGGAAGCACCGCGGCGACGTTTCGCTGTCCGGTGCGTTATCATAAGGGTAAGCAAGCAAGATAACCATTTAACCTCTTCGAGAAACGGAGACTAGAGATATGTGCGGAATATTTGGATACATAGGCAAGGAATCGAACGTCGCGCTTATGGCGCACAAGGCGCTTTGCGCTTTGATCTATCGGGGCTATGACTCATGGGGAATCGTCGCGGACACCCAAAGCGGTTTCTATATACGAAAAGCTGTCGGCGACGTGTCGGGCGTGTTGCCCGCGACATTTGCGGACTACATCGGAACGCAGGCGATCGCTCATTCCCGTTGGGCAACGCACGGCGGCGTGACGGAAGAGAATGCGCATCCGCACTTCAGTCATGACCGAAAGATCGCGGTGGTCCACAATGGTATCGTCGAGAACCATCGCGCGCTGAAGGACTTCCTCGTCAAACAGTTCGCCCTTCCGTTCGAGGAACTTTTTACGTCCGGAACGGACACCGAAGTCATCCCGCACCTGATCGACTACTTCATCACGAAGGAGAAAATGTCGTTTGAAGAAGCCTTTGTCGCTACCGCGCAAAAGCTCGACGGACGATTTGCCTTCGTCGCAATGAAAGAAGGCGAAAAGTACCTGCTTGCCGTCCGTGACGGCTCACCACTTGTCGTAGGGAAGAACCATGTCGGCTATTTCATCGCGTCGGACATCCCGGCGTTCCTCGATCACACGCGCACAGTCCAATACTTGGACGACCGTCAGTTCGTTCGTCTTGCCAATGACGATGCGATCATTCGCGATCTCGATACGCGCGCCAAAGTCCCTCCGGCGTACACCGAGATCAAGTGGGCGCGCGAAGAGGCGACAAAGGAGGGCTATCCGCATTTCATGATCAAAGAGATCATGGGGCAGGGACATTCTCTGGACCTGGCGATCCGTCAGGATGACCGGGAAATGAATGAAATCGTCCGCCTAATGAAAACGCACAACGTCTTTCCAATCGGTTGCGGCACAGCGGGCAAGATGGCCAGGTTGGCGGAGATCTACCTCGCCGAGATCGGAGGCATACGCGCGCAGTCTTTCGTCGGAAGCGAATTCGCGCCCTACAGGCGATTCCTCGATAGAAAGTCCCTCTTGTTCGCCGTTTCCCAAAGCGGCGAAACGGCGGACGTTCTGGAGGCTTTAAGTGCGGGAAAAAAGCAGGGCGCAAAGGTACTTTCTCTTTTGAACGTCGTCGGCTCGACGATGGCGCGCGCTTCCGACAAAGCACTCATGCTCGGCATCGGTCCTGAGATTGCGGTTGCCTCAACGAAGGCGGCCACCGCACAGATCGCCGTTATCTACCTCCTTGCGTATGCCGCTGCGGGGAAGCTTGGCGAAGGCAAACACAATCTCCGATCACTCGTGAAAGACGTGAAGGCATGGCTAACGCCGGAACTTTCTCGGGAGATAAAGTCCCTTGCGGAAACGCTCGCGAAAGAGAGTGACATCTACATCATCGGCCGCGGCATCAATGCGCCGATCGCGCAGGAGGCGGCGATCAAGATCCAAGAGGTGTCGTACATCCACGCGGAAGGTTTTCCGGGCGGAGAGCTGAAGCACGGTCCGATCGCACTCATCCGAAAGGGAACTCCCTGCATCGTCCTCTTGCCCAACGATGAGACGAGAAACGACATGGAGTCGAACGCGACCGAGCTCAAGGCCCGCGGCGCACGCATCATCGGTATCGCTCCGGATGCGCACCCGCTCTTCGACGACTGGATCCAAACCCCGCGTGCCGGCGACGCCTCCCCGATCGTGAATATCATCCCGATCCAGCTCCTTGCGTACCACCTCGCGCTTCTGCGCGGCAACGACCCGGACAAGCCGCGCAATCTCGCCAAATCTGTCACGGTAAAGTAGCACCTCGTCCTTTTGTTCATCCAAGCCCGCTCCGCGCGGGCTTTTTTGTCACACAAAAACACCGGGACAAGCCCGGTGGCAATTCATTTTTTCTCAAGCACGACCGCGACCACTCGGTCCTCCGTGATACATGTGCGCATTTTCCAGCGTGTTTTCGCGATCGCCTCCTCGATTGCACCGACTGATGCGTACCAGTAGTCGAACCATTCGGTTGTTTTGTTGCAATAGCGAATGCGGATCGTTGTGTGTCCATGCATCGGATCGCCGTTGGCATCCCGTGCGAAGCTACGTTCGTCACTTCCTGTGGGATCTTGCGTCGATCCGATGATAATACCACTCTCGCTTGTTGCCTTGTCGAGAAGGTCAAGAAGAAAAGGCGCTCGTGCCGCGCTCCCGAGGAGGCCAAGATTATAGCCGAGGAGAAGCACAGTGTCGTAGGACCCGGGTCCGAGATCAAAAATGTGCTCCAGGGAGAGACAGCGGGCGTCCTGTACCCCGCGATGTCGGGCGACCTCGCTCGCTAGCCATGAGGAGTCGATGGCCGTCGTTTCGTGTCCGAGCTCTTGCGCGTGCAAGCTGTGTCGTCCGGCACCGCATCCGACATCAAGAACCCGTCCCCGCATTTCGCGGATGATCTCTTTCTCCCAAGAGGGCCACTCCGCGTAGGGGGTGAGATAATATCTATAGCCGTTAGCGGCATTCACCCAGATGTAACCATCTCTTGTTTCGATGATCTCAGGGATATCAATATCGTTATATTGCGCCCAAAGAGCGTGCCCGAAAGCGTCGTCGATAATGGGACCGGCTGATTTGTTCATCTTTGCTCCCCGCTCGTTTTGTCTTTGGTCAGATTATCTAAAAACTCTTTTTTGTAAAGGCAAAAACGTGCTCACTTGGAGCGTCCTTGTCACAAAACTTCGGCAAGTCGGTTATAATAGGGGTGAAACCTCTTTAGTAACCATTTAATAACTTATCTCATATATTATGGTGGAAAATAATACAGAATCTTGTGGAGCTGGCTATTGCGGGCGGGGCCGCTCATGGAAAGCGCTGACGGCGCTCGGCTTTGCGGGGACGCTCCTTGTCCTCGCGATGCTCGTCTCAGAAGTGAAGTCTTGGGACTTTATCGGACTTCCGACGCCCCAGCAGGCGACGATCTCGGTCGACGGCAAGGGAGAAGAATACGGTAAGCCCGATATCGCGCTCGTCTCTTTCAGCGTTGTTGCGGAAGGAAAGACGGTTGCGGAAGCGCAGACCAAGGCGACCGAAGCGATGAGTAAGTCGCTCGCATTCTTGAAGGGTGCCGGAGTCGACGAGAAGGATATCAAGACAACGGGTTACAACTTTAATCCGAGGTACGAGTGGCATGAGGTCAAGATCATATGCATCACCTATCCGTGTAATCAGCCGCCCGGAAAACAGGTGCTCGTCGGTTACGAGGTCAGCCAGTCGATCGACGTGAAGATCAGGAAGATCGATGACGCGGGCAAGATCCTTGGCGGACTCGGCGAGACCGGTGCGACCAATGTGAGCGGTCTGACGTTCGCGGTCGAGCATCCGGAGGAACTTCAAGCCACCGCACGCAAAGAGGCGATCGACGAAGCGAGGGCGAAAGCCGATAAGCTCGCCAAAGATCTTGGTGTGACGATCATCCGCATTGTGTCCTATGGCGAAGGCGGTGACACCCCGGTCTATAACTTCGCGCGCGCCGATGGGATGGCCATGGGCGCATCGGAAAAGGCCGCACCCGAGATCCCCGCAGGAGAGAACAAGTTTATGTCGAATGTCACTATTACCTACGAAATAAAATAGTTTTCTGACGGTGCGATGAAGAATGAACAGAGCCGCGTTGATCAACGCGGCTCTGTTCATTGACGCCACAGAATTCCGGTTGTAGGGTAATCTTTAGACGTTTCCGATCCGAGGACTCGTCGTTCCGCGCTTTTGGCGCGGTCTTGTCTTCGATCATTTCGTTTCAGGAGGGTTGAACATGCGATTGCGATCTTGGTTCGGGAGTCATATCTCCCTTGTATTGGCGCTACTGCTTTTCAGTGTTCTCTTCGCCTTTGCCGGTCCCGCTCGCGCGATGGACTCATGGGTGAAGTGCGACAGTCCGTATGCGTCTGTCTGTCACAGGCTGTATCTCAAAATGGGCGGCGATGAGATGCCGTTCAACGACGTTGTCGACGCCGACGAAAAAGTCACGAAGCGTGGCTTTGGCTCCATTGTTGCCGACGCCAACCCGGTTCCGCGCGATAAGAATGGCAAGCCGCGTTGGAGTAGTCACAACCTTACCTCGTTCTTCATCCCCGCACCGCGGACCCATGTCGAGCTTCCTGAAAAGGCACTCGAGCAGTCAATGTCCGTCACGTGGACAGAGGTGCCGAACTCGAACGGTGCGTATGTTGCCTCTTACGGCGATGCGGAAATGAACGCCAAGATCAAGAGGTGGAATGTGTGCCTGCGTCTTTTGGGCTGGAACTGCTGGACGACCCACCGCGCACTCTTCGGTGAGTTCTCTTATCAAGAAGCACTTGCCGCAAGTAAGGACGTGAATGGGATCGACGACTGGAACCGCATTCCCCGGAAAGCCGAAGGCTGGATCTTCGTTGCCGCACCGGTCGTCCATCGCTTCGCCAAAGACGAAGTGCGGCCGACAAGTGTGACGTGGAAAGAAAGCGGGATCAAGGGCTTCTACGTTCCCGAATACACATCCAACCCCGCTACAACAACCGCTTCGCGCGCTACTCCCACCGGAGTAACGGTGGCCGAGATTCAGAAAGAGATCGGAACATCGTCCGCGCCTTCGGCAGTTGCCGACGGCACGGCCTCTGAAGCAACTCCCTGGTGGAAGACTACCGAATTCTTCGGCTATGCCGGCGTGATCGGACTCTTTATCGCTCTCATCATGGTCATCGTCTGGCTTCGGCGCCGACAGACCGAGTTTGTCGCGACGGAGGTTCCTGTGGAGTCTGAGCGCCTGGTGCCGACCGTTCCGGACACACCGCGCCATTCTTCGTTCTCCATGCCGGCACACTGAACACTGACGTGCGCCAAAGCGCGCGTTGAACGAAACATCGTACATTCGCATGCTCACGCAAGTGAACGTGCACCTCGCGGAGAGGCTGCGCGCCTCCCGTGTGTCGCAAGACAAAAAAGCCCGCTCACGCGGTGCTTTTTAATTTCCATAATTTTATAATAATTAAAAGTCCCCGTTTCCGGAGATCTTTAATTATTTGACGAGATGCTTGTTGCCTTTCAGACACCGCGTGCAAATCTTAATGCGTCCGCCGCCCATGGCGACCGGAAGAGTGGCCCACTGGAGGTTGGGATACTTACGCTTGTCGCCCGTCGGGTTGAACTTTGTCGCACGGACGCGGTTCGAATACCCCCCGGCAACACGGGAGCCTTTTTCACAAATAGGACATGATTTTGCGGCCATACTTAATGGGAATTACGTGCGTCGCATGCTATCATGCGACTACATATAGTGCAAGTCCCGGAACCGAATTCGGGCGCCCCGCTTGTTTCAATAATCCACCATGGATCCCGATTCGACCCAATTTATCTTCTCCATCGCCGTTCTGGTGTTTTCGGTTGTCGCGCACGAAGTATCGCACGGTTACATGGCGGACTGGCTCGGCGATACGACCGCGCGCCGCGCCGGGCGTCTCACCATGAACCCTGTTCCGCACATCGACCCGATCGGCTCCATTCTGGTCCCGGTCGTCATGTCGCTCATCCCCCACGGGATCGTTTTCGGCTGGGCGAAACCCGTCCCGTACAATCCGTACAACTTGCGTGATCAACGCTGGGGTGAAGCCAAGGTTGCCGCCGCCGGTCCCCTCACTAATTTTACGATCGCTCTTGTCTTCGGACTTCTCATGCGTTTCGGTGCGTCGACCTTTTCCGGTTCCGTTCTGGCGATCATGCAACTCATTGTCCTCATCAATCTTGTTCTCGCGCTTTTTAACCTTTTTCCGATCCCGCCCCTCGACGGGTCGAAAGTGCTCGCCTCCATTCTTCCGCACCGTCTCCGCTATATTGAAGAATATCTGGAGCGCTATTCCCTCATTTTCCTCATCTTCTTCGTCTATGTACTCTGGGGGTATATGTTTCCTGTTGTTACCAAGCTCTATGGCCTCATCACAGGCTTTTCGGTCTGAATTTTCTTTCTTCTCGTGCGGATCTTCCTGCCCCCTCTCCTTTCCAGGGAGAGGGTTGGGGTGAGGGAGTTGCTCCTTGCCTTTTATTCTACTTGTAGTAGAGTTTCCCCATCCGCCGCTTCTTTTCTCTTTAAGCCGTACCAAGTCCTTCAAGGACCAGAACTGCGCTATGGCTGGCGCGTTCACCCTTGAAGGGAAAAACCGCGGCGGATAAATATAAAATTGTTCCGGGCTTTCAGATTCGGATGCAGTTCGGTGGCGTCGAGCGGGGTCGTGTTCGAAGGGCTGTAGTCAGCTACTGCCCTCGGACCGACCTCCCGAAGACAACGCCGAAATGCGCCGAATATGAAGGCCCCTATCGACTACTTACAGAACTCAAATGCCTACAATAAACCAGTTAATCAAAAAGAATCGTAAAGACGTGAAGCGGAAGTCCAAGTCCGGCGCGATGCTCCGCGGCTTCAACACGATCCAGAACCGTCCGAACTTCTACAACTCGCCCTTCAAGCGCGGTGTCTGCACGAAGGTCACGACGACGACTCCCCGCAAGCCGAACTCCGCTATCCGCAAGATCGCGCGTGTGCGCCTCACGAACGGAATGGAAGTCACGGCGTATATCCCCGGTATCGCACACAAGCTCCAGGAGCACTCCGTTGTCGTTATCCGCGGTGGTCGCGTGAAGGACGTCGGTCTCCGCTACACCATCGTGCGTGGTCGTCTCGATGCCACCCCGGTCGAAAAGCGTATGCAGGGTAGGTCCCTCTATGGTGCGAAGCGTCCCAAGAAAGCCGCGTAGAACTTTCTTGTTTCGCGAATTTCTTCGTTACGAACTTGCGGGGACCCCGCTCGCCGTACCAGTGCGTACGACTCGGGGGCCACTCCGCTTCCGCGCCTCGAACTTCATCGAAACAAGAAAGTCCTACGACCATCTCTCAACTTAATCTGAAAATATCATGCGTAGAAAAGTAAAAAACAGAAATATCCGCAAGCCGGATGTGAAATATAAGTCCCTCGACGTCGCCCAGCTCATCAACTACGTCATGCAGGAGGGAAAGAAGGCGACCGCGACGGTCGTTGTCTACGACGCGATGGAGGAGATCAAGAAGGAACTCAAGACCGAAGACCCGCTTCAGGTTGTGAAGGATGCTCTCCGCAATGCCGGTCCCGTCACCGAAGTCCGCTCCCGCCGTGTCGGTGGTGCGAACTATCAGGTTCCGCGCGAGGTCCGCGAAGAGCGCCGCCGCTTTCTCGCCCTCCGTTGGACGATCGACGCTGCCCGTCATGGAAAGGGCGCCCCGATGGCCAAGAAGCTCGCGAAAGAACTTATCGCTGCCAGCAAGAACGAAGGCGAAGCGATCAAGAAGCGCGAGAACGTGCACAAGATGGCGGAAGCGAACAAGGCCTTCGCCCATTTCGCCTGGTAATTTTTGCCGTCTTTTTGGCGCA